>SMTZ1_10010455_pt1 | contig 16136 bp, 16 predicted proteins | sample DeeMarSWOR136_30_FD_25667 | JGI IMG/M metagenome (IMG submission 25667)
AGGTTAAGAACCTGCTCTTCGGTCTCAGCCGGCTGGCAACCGACAATGAGCAGGCTACAAAGCAATACTACTGCGAGTAGCGTATATATGATTCTTTTCATCGTAGAGCTCTAAATTTACACAGGGAGCGACACTCAATTAATTTAAAGAAGCACGCCACTACGGGGATTAGGCTGGTAAACAATCTCGAAACTAATCTTTGCTTCTCAAACGCAAATAATTCTTATTGCTGACGAGATAGACTTAATATAAATATACCACAAACCCTCACCTTTCTGCATATCGGCACTGACCCCCACAATCCAGAACAATCTGGAAGAGAGTTGATAGACCCCACCTAGAGCTGGCTGTAGTAATAGGCAAATACGATTAATCTTATATTGCCCAGCGCCATCAATTTCTTGACTTCACCTTTTCCTTTCTGTTAAACTAAATAATAAGCCACCGACCTATTAGGCGGTGAGTTTTCAGAAATAGGAACATTAAGAATTTAAGTCGCTTGGATCGGATACGACCGAGACGGCAAAAAGAAGGTTGTATTGTGAATACCCTCTCTGGCTGTCTCAGGGAGGGTGTTTTTATGCGAATTGACTCAGAAGAAGAGTTAAAATGCTTAAATTAGGCTTTATTGGTGCCGGAACTACAGGTACTGCTCTATCCATCAGGCTGAGCAGTAAGGGCTACCGCGTAGTAGCCGCATCCAGCCGAAGCCGAACCTCAACTGAAAAGCTGGCTCAGGCAGTTAATAGTTGCCATGCCTTTGATAAAAACCAGGATGTGGCTGACGCTGCCGAGCTTGTCTTCATCACAACCCCCGATGATGCCATCGCTTCCGTGGCATCTGAAATTAAATGGCACGCCGGGCAGAGTGTAGTTCACTGCAGCGGTGCCGATTCAACTGCTTCCCTGGAACCAGCCAAGAAATTGGGTGCCCAAGTGGGTGTCTTTCATCCCCTCCAGACTTTTGCCAGTGTAAGCCAGGCGATTGAAAACATCCCCGGCTCAACCTTTGCCCTGGAGGCAGAGGAACCGCTACTAAGCACACTCAAGGACATGGCTACCGCTCTTGATGGTCACTGGATAGAGCTCAAGGCGAGCGATAAGGTAGTCTACCATGCGGCTGCGGTTATCGCCTGCAACTACCTGGTAACCCTGGCCAAACTGGCTACCGACCTGTGGCAAACCTTCAATATTCCACCAAATCAAGCTACCCAGGCGCTGCTGCCACTGATAAGTGGAACGATTCACAATATTGATACCGTCGGCATACCTCAATGCCTCACCGGACCGATTGCCCGTGGTGATACCGGTACGATTAAGAAACACCTTGACGCTTTACAAAAAACAGCTCCCGGACTGCTTTCCACCTACCGAGAACTAGGCATCCAGACCATCCCTATCGCTCTGGCAAAGGGGAAAATCGACCAAAAACAGGCACAGGAGCTACAAGCTATATTAACGCAATAAGACTAAAGTAAGGGGGAGTCCAATGAGAATAATGCTAAAAAGCAAAATCCACCGAGCTCGAGTTACCGAAAGCAACATTGACTATGAAGGTAGCATTGCCATTGACAAAAAGCTAATGGAGGAAGCTGATATCCTGCCCTTTGAGCAGGTCCAGGTGTTAAATATCAATAATGGCGCCCGTTTTGCTACCTATGCTATTGAGGGAGAAAACGGCGAAATCTGTATAAACGGGGCTGCTGCCAGACTAGCAGCCAAGGGAGACACCGTCATTATCCTCTCCTATTGCCATGTTGATGATGAGGAGGCTCATAATTTTACCCCTAAACTGATATACGTTGATGCCACAAACACTATTATTGAAACTAAACGGGTGACCGAGGCTATACCTTTTTAAGAGAAAGAAAATGCGCGTTACTATAAACCAAATAAAGGAAATGAAGCAAAAGGGTGAGAAAATCACCATGCTTACCGCCTATGACTATACTACAGCCAAGATAGTTGATGAGGTGGGAATACCGTTAATCCTGGTCGGGGACAGCCTGGGTATGGTCGTCCTTGGTTATGAGTCAACCATACCGGTAACTATGGAGGAGATGCTGCACCATACCAAGGCTGTAGCTAGAGGAACAAAAACGGCGATGGTAATTGGCGATATGCCATTTATGACCTACCATGTCTCAACCGAGGACGCCCTGCGTAACGCCGCCCGGTTTATTCAAGAAGGCGGCGCCCAGGCAGTCAAGCTTGAAGGCGGCGTAACCGTAGCCGAAAAGGTAAGAAGTATTGTAAATTGTGGTATCCCGGTGATGGGTCATATTGGACTTACCCCCCAGTCACGTCACCAGCTCGGTGGCTTTAAGGTGCAGGGCAAGACCCAGGAAACAGCAGCCAGGCTGCTTGAAGATGCCCAGGCTCTGGAAGAAGCAGGAGCCTTTGCCATTGTTCTGGAGACTGTCCCGGCTCCCCTAGCCATACTTATCACCCACAAAACAGGCATCTCCACCATTGGCATTGGTGCCGGCGCCGGCTGTGATGGTCAGGTTCAGGTTATCAATGACATTTTAGGCTCGTTTACCGACTTTGTCCCCAAGCATGCCAAGCAATATACCAAGCTCACCGATATTATCAAAGACGCCGTTACCGAATATTATGACGAGGTAAAGGCAGGTAGCTTCCCCACTGATAAACAAAGCTTCACTATGGATGAAAGCATATTAGCCGGGCTGGCTAAATAGGCTTACTTCCCCTTCTAAAGACTGATGAAAGTCGTCGAAAAAATAGATGAAATGAAATGGCTGAGGCAGCAACTCACCGATCCGGTTGGCTTTGTCCCCACCATGGGCTATCTCCACGAAGGACACCTGACTCTGGTCAGACGAGCCAGAGCCAAAAACCAGTCAGTTGTAGTTAGCATATTTGTTAATCCAACCCAGTTTGGTCCGCAGGAAGATTTCAAGAAGTACCCCCGTGACCTCCAGCGTGACCTGGCCCTGCTGGAAAAGGAAAAAACTGATATTGTCTTTATGCCTGCGGCAGACGAAATGTATCCACCGCAGTTCAGCAGCTGGGTAGAGGTTGGTCAGGTCACTGAACGGCTGGAGGGTGCATTGCGCCCCGGTCATTTCAGAGGGGTCACTACCATTGTCGCCAAGCTATTGAATATTGTACAGCCAACCAGAGCCTACTTCGGGCGGAAGGATGCCCAGCAGGCAATAGTCATCAAAAAGATGGTGGCTGACCTCAATATGAACCTGGAAATAGTTACCGTTCCCACGGTGCGTGAGCCTGATGGTCTGGCAATGAGCAGCCGCAATACCTACCTCAATCCCGAAGAGCGCCAGGCAGCCACCGTTCTCTACCAGGCACTCACCCTGGCCCAGCAGCTATACTCACAGGGTGAAAAGGACGCTGACAAGCTGCGCCAGCAGATGACAGCCCTCATCCAGAAACAGCCCTTAGCCACTATTGATTACGTCAGTATAGCCGATGTAAAGACCCTGGATGAGCTAGAAACGGTCAATCCCCCGGCATTAGTATCCCTGGCAGTAAAAATCGGTAAGACCAGGCTAATAGATAATATAGTGCTGGGATGAAAGCCCCTATTCCCTAACCAGCACCATAACACCCAGCATGGCTAGAAAAGCAAGGGCAGCACCAAAGGCAGTCATCTTGTTTCCTTTGTCCGTCTGCGCCTTGACTTCTCGGCTTCCAGCCGGCGTAAGGTCCCTTCGCCGCTACCAAAGTGGTGAGCTATCTCGTGGCGCACCACCCTTTGTATCTCCATCTCAATTTCCTTATCAGACCGGGCTACCGCCTCGATGGGTTTTTGGAAAATAGTTATCTTGTCCGGGACTACCATACCGTAATGCCTGCCTCGCCTCGTTTGAGGCACCCCTTCATAAATCCCCAGTAACTGAGTGTGACTCCTGGCTTTAGTCCTACCGAGTTGTCTCGACGTCGGGTAGTCCTGCACTACCACATCGACATTTTCTAGCCTACTCCGAAACTCCAACGGCAGTTCATCAAGTGCTTTTGCCACCAGAGCCTCGAATCTCTCCTTTTGCATACCGCATATCTCCAAATCCGCCCGACTTAAATAATTCCCCAGTCTTTGCAGCCCTGCTGAATAACCGCCAGGTATTCCGGTGAAGGTCGTGTCTCCTCTGACTGCTGCCGCTTGATGTAGGTTATCGCTTCTACCGGGTCACTATCCTCCGTCATCACCCTTATATTCAACCGGTCATAGTCAGCCGGGTAGCCCTCATGTCTATCCAGCAATCTCAAGCCTTTCTCCGAGATTTCATATACCCCACCAATGACTCTCTCACCCCTAAATGGCTTAATGCTGGCGACCCCACCGTGCCACTGTCTCGACCACCCGGTGAATATTAGCTTGTAATTGGGGAGGGTAGCTATGAATTTCGGCTCAGCATCAGGGCATCGTTCCGACATCTGCTTTCGACTAAGATTAGAAGCATAGGCAAAGTAATACATTCTGTTATCTCCAATTTTGCTCATTGGGCTATTTTTCCTTTAGGCAGGGGATGCTGTTTAACCTCTCCGTGGCACAATCAACTATTTACGGCTTTTAAGCTTTCTCTGACCCCTTTTGTATTCGGCAAACACCCTGTATGCAGCCTCATATTCCTTAACCAGTTCATTGGCAGACTTCTGTCTGAATTGCTGGGTTCTGGGGTCATAGGTCATATCACCAACATTCCGCGAATACCAGTCACCTATCTCCCGGTGGCAATTACTGCACAGTCTAACAGCTTCCGATTCTGGCAAACCAGCCTCTTTCGTAACCTTTATGGGGACAATACGGTATTTCCCTATAGTCCCAGGCTTACCTCGATATCCACAAAGCTCGCAAGTTTCCTTTCCCATATCGCCTTATCACCCGTACGCTACACAGTTCTATTGCTAGCCCTTACTTCCTCAAACTAAAAGGTACCAGCCACCGCCGTTAAAAATAGGTTATTTCACATGCTGGAACTCGAGTTTAGTCCTGCCTTAAGACCCTGTCAATGCCCAGACAGTCAATGCTTTTCTGGGCACACTTGTTTAAGAAGTTCTACAAGGCGTCACTGTCTTCTCCTTTTGTTTCCAAACGGTCACGTGCCCTGCGCTTCCTCACAATCAGAACTATGCTACCCACCAAACCCACCAGAAAGCCTGCCGGGCATACAATGACTGCTATACAGAAAAAAGCAGCATGAAGGAACTCAAGAATCCTTTCCAGTATTACGATATCCACCATCTCAGCAAGTCCATAAAACAAGTTATGTAGAGCGGCAAATACTGGAAATCCTATGAGTGATGCACCAGCCGTCAACAGGAAGATCCTCAGTAAACCTTTCTCCCTGCGCTTAATCGTTAACACTACAAGAGGAACACCTACAACAAAAGGAGGAATAAGCATTAATAAAATCATTATTACAATTTACCTTCGGCTTCCCTCTCCATCTTGTCAAGCCTTGTATAGTAATCTGGAAATTCATTAAGATGAGCCAGAGCAATCTTCCCCGTCATTATCGGGTCATCGTTGGTAACATTTGTATGAGGGTCAACCAGACCATGCTCTAACTCGACATCCAGCCCCATCCTATACTGTTCAACATCGAATTGACTCCAATCGATATCCAGACTCTCGCCGATTTTCTTAGCTTCTTCAGTAGTGAAATGCTTTTTACTCATCATATCCACCCCCTATATTTCTATTTTGGGAATAATCCTAGTTACACGCCAAGGCTTTGTCAACCTCGCAATAAATTGGTCTGAGGCATAGTAAACAAAAGTGCTTGTGAGTCTTCAAATACAAACCCCAAATTTTTAACCTATGAGGCAACATCTAAGGATTCAGCATCCATATATACCCGTTCAATAATGCAGCAACAGTCACCCATCCGATGTATGGTATTAAGAGTGCCCCGGCTGGAATCGATATCTTGAAGAATTTTACAATAGTCACTATTATCGCAATCCATAGCAGTATTATTATGACCAGCCCGTAAAGGGGAGATTCCAACCCGAAAAACACTACCGACCATAAGACATTTAGAATCAACTGTATCAAGAAGACACATAGCGCTAATTTGACTGGTCGATTCTCCGACCCTTTACGCCACACTAAAGATGCAGCTATTCCCATTAATAAATAGAGACTAATCCAAACCGGAGCAAATACCCAGTTGGGTGGTGTAAACGAAGGCTTTTCAAGAGCAGCATACCAGGTCGGGATTGCAGGGGTTGTAGCTATAGAGCCAATAAGGCCAGCACCCTCACAAACAACAATGCTTATTATTACCTTGTATTTGAGTGTAGCCTTATTCTGAGAACTTGTCAATACCCCAAAATTCGTGATGAAACGCTGTCCATACGGAATGGGCGATGATGTAGTCACGATAGTATACCAAAAAGAACTCTCTATCTAACATAATAACGCTGGCCAATATTTTGATGCGATATTATCAGATACTAGACTTACCCCATGTCAAGGGCACAGATGAACTTGCCAAAGCCGGCGGGGCTATGGTAGATTGTCTAGTGTTCCCCTATCTCTGGTGCTTCTGAGAATAAGGAATTTCTGCTATATAGAACTATGATTAGTAAGAATGTTACTCTGGAAGTAGACGGCTTAAATATTGTTGGCCAGCTTTACTTGCCAGATAAGGGGATTCCATATCCTACTGTTTGTGTTTGCCACGGTATCCCAGCTTATAAACCTGACCCCAATGATAGAGGCTATCCTCTGCTGGCAGAAATGATTTGCCGTGAAGGCTTTGCCGTGCTGATTTTCAACTTCAGAGGAACCAAGACTAGTGACGGCAACCTTGATATTTTAAGCTGGACAAAAGACCTGAAAGCAGCTATTGATTACTTATATACTTTGCCTGAGGTAGATAGGCTTCATCTGTCATTGCTTGGCTTTAGTGGCGGGGCTGCTGTCTCAGTATGTGTAGCATCACAGGATAAGCGGGTGTCATCTGTTGTCACTTGTGCCTGTCCAGCAGAATTCACTTTCATCACCGAGGTTGATAACCCCCAATCCATTGTTGAAGAGTGGCTTAGTGGCTTTAGGCAGGTTAGTCCGATTAGATGTGTAGCCGGTATTGCCCCCAGACCTTTACTGCTGGTGCACGGCAGCCAGGACGAGGTGATAGAGGTGAGCCACGCCCACAGGTTATACCAAAAAGCAGGAGAGCCTAAGCAGCTAATCATAATTGATGGCGGTAAACACAGGCTACGGCTGAATGACGAGGCAATGGCTGCTGTTTTAGACTGGCTGAAATCTCAGTGCCAAAATTAGTGGGTGGGATACAGGCTACTACAAATTGACCTATAAATCGAAAATGGTCTATAATTCATAAGAGTGGTCTTAGTTGGGGTAAATGGGAGATAGGCAGATTTGCACGAGTGTTGCGGCGTTTTTGGTATTTTTTCCCCCGGCGAGGATGTAGCTAGGCTTACCTTTTTTGCTTTATTTGCTCTTCAGCATCGTGGCCAGGAAAGTGCTGGCATTGCCACTACTGATGGCAGAAAGCTCCAGTTCTATGGCAAGATGGGTCTGGTATCACAGGTGTTTAATGAAGATTCGCTAAGTCAGCTCAGTGGGGATATTGCCATCGGTCATAATCGCTACTCTACCAGAGGTTCCAGCCGGATAACTAATGTCCAGCCTATTAGAGTAGGCAAGGGTTCAAACACTATTGCTGTAGCCCACAACGGTAACATTATTAATGCCGAGTACCTGTATCAAGAACTTTCCGACCAGGGCTATACCTTCCAGACCTCCACCGATACCGAGATTATCGCTAACCTTATCCTCTCCTCCCCTGAGAAAGACTGGATAGACAGGATAAGGTATGCCATGCATAGACTTCAAGGGGCATATTCTCTAGTAATCTTGACCAATCGCAGGCTGATTGGAGTTCGTGACCCCTTTGGTGTGCGTCCTTTATGCTTGGGTACTATTAATGGTGGTTGGGTTATAGCCTCAGAGAGTTGTGCTCTTGACCATATTGGAGCCAGCTTCGTCAGAGAGATTGAACCTGGCGAGATAGTTTCTATAACTGAGAATGGTGTTGATAGCTATCAGGAAGAGGGGGACAGAAAGGCATTATGCATCTTTGAGTATATCTACTTTGCCCGTCCTGATTCAGTGATTAATGGTCGGCTGCTTTACCCAGCACGGCAAGCTATGGGGGCAGGGCTGGCACAGGAGCACCCGGTAGACGCTGATTTGGTTATGGGTGTGCCCGATTCAGCTACTGCTGCTGGTATTGGTTATTCCCATTGGTCGGATATACCTCTGGGCGAAGGGTTACTTAAGAACCGCTATGTTGGGCGTACCTTTATTGAACCTGACCAGCGAATCAGGGACCTCGGCGTCAAGCTGAAATTTAACCCGTTACCCATGATGCTGGATGGCAAGCGAGTAGTCGTAGTTGATGATAGCATTGTCCGTGGCACTACCACCCCTCAAGTAGTGAAGCTGTTGAGAAGAGCCGGAGCCAAAGAGGTGCATATGCGTATCTGTGCCCCACCCATCCGTTACCCCTGCTTCTTTGGTGTAGACATGGCTACCCGCCGGGAGCTAATCGCCGCCCAAAAGACTATACCTGAGGTCAGGGATTTCATCGGCGCTGACTCGCTGGGCTATCTGAGCATCGATGGACTGATTAAGGCAGTAGCTTTACCCAAGGATATTTTCTGTATGGCTTGCTTCACTGGCGATTACCCCATACCGGTGCAGCTTGAGATGGACAAGCTGGCGCTGGAAACTATACCAGTTGAAGAGTATAGCCCCCTTGGCATAAAGCAACGGTAAGCTAATACACCCAGCGATAGCACCTGAATTCATCATTATAGCGGGCAGGAGATTTTTTACACAGGAGGCGAAGCCGATTAAGCAAACCTACGCCAAAGCCGGCGTTAATATTGATGTAGCGACTAAGGCCAAGGAACTGATTGGGAAGCACGCCCGGACTACCCTCCGCCCTGAGGTCTTGAGCGGCGCGGGGTCTTTTGGCGGGCTTTTCGAGTTTAAGGGGTATAAGCAGCCGGTTCTGGTGTCTAGTGTTGACGGGGTTGGCACCAAGCTGAAGATTGCCTGCGCTTTAGCCAAGCACGATACTATTGGTATTGACCTGGTTAATCACTGTGTTAATGACATACTTACCTGTGGTGCCGAGCCTCTCTTCTTCCTGGACTATATTGCTATGGGTAAGCTGGTACCAGAGCCGGTGGAAGCTATTGCTCAAGGGCTGGCTCAAGCTTGCCGTGACGCTGGCTGTGCTCTCATTGGTGGTGAAACAGCAGAGATGCCCGGTCTATACACCGGGGAGGATTATGACCTGGTAGGCTTCATAATTGGGGTGGTGGAGAAAGAAAAGCTTATCATGGGGAAAACAATTGTGGTTGGCGACACCGCCATTGGCTTACCCTCCAGCGGGCTGCATACTAACGGTTATTCCCTGGTGCGCCAGCTCTTTGGTATTAGCCAATCAGCATTAAATACCCGCTACCCTGAGTTAGGTCGAACCCTGGGTGAGGAGCTTCTGGAGCCTCACCGCTGCTATTATCACCAGTTGAAGCCACTACTGCCAGTTATTAAAGGCATGGCACATATCACCGGCGGCGGCTTAATTGATAATGTGCCCAGGATTCTGCCTCAGGGGTTGGCAACACAGTTCCGTAGTCAGGCATGGACTATACCCCCTATTTTCCAGCTTATTCAGCAACGAGGCAATATGGCCCGAGACGAAATGTATCGTGTGTTTAATATGGGTGTTGGTATGGTCGTTATTTGCTCACCTGACAATGTTGACCAGCTTACAACAGCCCTACCTGAGGCTAAGGTCATTGGTGAGGTGGTAGAGCAGACGGGGAAGGCGAGGGTAATTATCAATTAGCTAGGATAAGTGGGAGGTATTTATGCGAGCTATTATTAGTGTATCTGACAAGAGTGGCGTGACCGACTTTGCCAAAGACTTAAGTCAGTTGGGGTTTGAAATATTTAGCACCGGCGGCACTCAAAAGGCATTGGAAAAGGCCGGGGTGCTGGTAAAAAGCGTCTCCGGGCTTACCGGGTTCCCTGAGATTCTCGATGGCAGGGTAAAGACTCTGCACCCGATAGTATATGGCGGCATTCTGGCTAGACGTGACCTTCCCGAGCATATGTCACAGCTAGCTGAGCATAACATCGAGACTATTGACCTGATTGCGGTTAACCTCTACCCCTTTGTCCAGACTGTATCCAAGGAAGGTGTCACCCTGGATGAAGCAGTGGAGAATATTGACATTGGTGGCCCAAGTATGATTCGGGCAGCGGCTAAGAATTTTGCCAGTGTTATCGTAGTAGTAGACCCGGCTGATTACCAGCCGGTTGTGGAGAAATTGAAGCAGGAGAGCCTAGAACTAGCTGAGCGAAAGAGGCTGGCTCAGAAAGCTTTCCAGCATGTAGCCGTTTATGATACCGCTATTGCCCAGTATCTAAGGCAGGATACGGAAGGCTTCCCCGAGGATATGACCATTGCCTTAAAGAAGCGCTATGGACTTCGCTATGGTGAGAATCCCCACCAGCAGGCTGCCTTCTACGCTGAGCCGGCGGTTGGTAAAAAGAAGGCAACTGGTATCACCTGGGCTGAGCAGTTAGCGGGCAAGGAGCTTTCATTTAATAATATTCTGGACGCCGATGCTGCCTGGGGAGTAGTTACTGACTTTTCTGCGCCTACGGTGGCTGTTATCAAGCATACCAATCCCTGTGGCCTGGCCAGCCATGAAGACATCACTGAAGCCTACCGGCGAGCGCTAAGTGGTGATCCGGTAGCTGCCTTCGGCGGCATTGTTGCTTCCAATAGAGCTATTGACCTGGCTACTGCCGAAGAAATTGATAAGACCTTTTATGAGATAGTTATTGCTCCTGAGTATGAGGCTAAAGCTCTGGAAATATTGAGGCGAAAGAAAAATTTGCGTATTCTCGTTGCTGAACTACCACCCGGCTATGGTAAGACTGAACCGGGCTACCTTGATTTCCGCCGGGTCAAGGGTGGGTTTCTTATCCAGAGTTCAGATTCTCTACCTGAGGATAGTGTTAGCCTGAAAACGGTAACTAATCGTGAGCCAACGCCAGCCGAAGTAAAAGATTTACTCTTTGCCTGGCGGGCGGTCAAGCACGTAAAGTCAAACGCTATTTTGCTGGTTAAGGATAAGACACTCCTGGGGATGGGAGCAGGACAACCCAGTCGCATTGTCAGTGCCCAAGTAGCTAAAGAGAAGGCTGGAGACAAAGCCAAGGGCAGTGTTCTGGCTTCGGATGCTATGTTCCCCTTCCCTGATGTTGTAGAGGCAGCAGCGGCGGCTGGAGTAACCGCCATTATCCAGCCTGGCGGCTCAATAAGAGACGAAGACTCGATTAAGGCAGCAAATAAGAATAATATAGCTATGGTCTTTACCGGTATCAGGCATTTTAGACATTAAGCTGTTAATTGGGAAATTGGAGCTATGGCTAATGCGATTTTAGTGCTGGATATGGTCAGAGGTTTCCTGGAAGCGGGCCATCCTTTATATTGTGGTAATAGAGCCCGCCGCATAATTCCTCAGGTGCAATCCCTTCTAGAACAAGAGCTCGCCCGAGGTTCCAAAGTATTCTTCCTTTGTGACCATCATACTCCCGATGACCCCGAATTCAAAATGTTTCCTCCCCACTGCATCGAGGGAACTGAAGAGGTAGAGCTCATTCCTGAATTAGCCCAATACCAGGGCGAGGTAATACCCAAAAGGAAGTTAAGTGCTTTCTTTGATACACCCCTTGAGGAGAAGTTGCTTGAGCTCAAGCCAGAGAAAGTTATTGTTTGTGGTGTCTGCACCGATATTTGTGTATTGCACACGGTGGCCTACGCCAGAAACCGGGACTATCAGGTAGAGGTGCCCGTTGACTGCGTTACCACCTTCAATGAAAAGGCACACTACCCCGCCCTGGAACATATGGAAAAGACCATCGGGGCAAAGCTAACCAATACCAAGGTTAGCCAAATTCAGCTACCTAAATTCGAGCCCGGTGAGGCTGTCTTGTCTGGAGAGACAGCCGATATTTACTTTGCCAACACCATAGATATATTGCGTCATGAGGCACTTAACCCGGTAGCCACCATGGAGATATTCCCCAGGCAAGCCGGGATACTCTGTGGCATGGAAGAAGTCAAGGCTCTGCTAAATAAGGTTTTACCTGAGGCCAACAGGGAGGTATGGGCTCTGGCTGAGGGTAAGGAAATGAAGAAGAAGGAAGTGGTATTGCGTATAACTGCTCCCTACCAGAGCTATGGATTATATGAAACAGCCATAGATGGGATTCTAGCCTACTGCAGTGGTTGGGCAACAGCAGCTAGAGAGTGCGTGGAAGCAGCCAAGGGGATACCAATCATCAGCTTTGGTGCCCGCCATGTTCACCCATCAGTTGCCGGAGTAATGGATTATTCAGCTATGGTTGGTGGCTGTGCCGGTTGCTCCAGTATAGCTGGCGCTAAGCTGGCTGGCATTAAACCGTCAGGGACCATGCCCCACGCTCTGATTATAATTATGGGTGATACTGTTAAGGCTACCCTAGCCTTTGATAAATATATGCCGGCTGATGTGCCTCGCGTGTCTCTGGTTGATACTTTTAAGGATGAGGCTGAAGAAAGTCTGCTGGTGGCTCAAGCACTGGGGAAGAGGCTTGATTCAGTTCGGCTTGATACCCCGGGCGAGCGGGGTGGGGTTACCGCTGACCTGGTCAAGGAGGTAAGAGCCAGACTGGATTTAGCTGGCTTTAACAAGGTAGGCATTTTTGTTAGTGGTGGCATTGACCCAGAGCGCATCACCTACTTTCTTGAGAATGGGGCTACGGTTGACGGCTTTGGTATTGGCAGCTATATCAGTGATGCCAAGCCCATTGATTTTACCGCTGACCTGCACCAGGTAGAAGGAAAGCCAATAGCTAAAAGGGGCAGGATTCCCGGCACTACCCCTAACCCCAGGCTAAAGCGTTTAATGTAACCTAATCATTAATCGAATAAAGGAAAAATATTATGATAGAACAAATGGTTGGTTTCTTTGTCTCCGGGTTTATCTACCCTGGTCTCCCGTGGACAAAACTGCTCTTGGGGGTTGGGCTGGCTATAGCATTTGGCGCATTCTGGTTTGCTCCCTACTGGACGCCAATATTCAAGAAACCATGGGCCTGGGCAGTTCTCGTCGGTGGTGCTATTGTGAGCTGGATTGCTGTTTCGTTTGTTCAAATTCCGCTGCAACTCTGGACCGGGCAGGCATTAAGTCACTTCTGGAGTCAGGAAATCCTGATGAGCTCGCTTCTGTTTGCCGGGATACCCCAAATACTCCTCAGCGGACTGGTCCAGGAAGGGTCAAAGCTCATACCGGTGGTTGTCTACTGGTGGCGTAAGGGCAAAAATATTGACCCTAAACTGGGGCTGATTATCGGCGCTGTAGCCGGGCTGGGACTTGGTATTTTTGAGGCACTGTGGGTACATAATACTGTTTTTTCCGCCGGCTGGAGCTGGGAATTGGTGCAAGCTGGTGGGCTGACAGCACTGGCTCCATTCTGGGAGAGATTCTTTACTGTAGCCTTTCATACTGCTTCCAGCGCTCTGGCTGGGTATGGTCTGGCTAAAGGTTGGGGCTGGCAGTTCTATCTTATAGCCTCTTTTCTGCATGCCTTCTTGAACTACAGCGTTATTCCTCTACAAATGGGGCTAATGACAGCCATCCACCTGGAAATATTTGTCGCTGTGTGGGCACTGCTTGTAACAGGGGGAGCCCTGTGGCTTCGCTGGAGAAAGACGCCAGAATTAGCCGAACCAGAGATTAGCGCCACTCAAATTTCAGACATAGAATCTGGTTAGTCTCCTCGGTAACCTTTACCCGCTCACCTATGCGCCAGCCAACTACCCACAGGATGTGCTCGGGTGAGCAGACAATAGGGACTCGCTGACGCCAGGCTTGAGGGATTTTGGCATCAATCATAAACTCACCCAGCTTCTTGGGCTGGCTCAAGCCCAGTGGCTGAAATCTATCACCGGACTGGCGAGAGCGTACCGTCAATTTATCACCAGCTTTATCAAAGTCGAAGTAGGCGACAAAGTCCTCATCTGTCCCGCTCATCTGTTCCCGTTTTATAATACTCGCTTCCACGCGCCAGCCGGGTAGCAGTGTCTCACCCGGTATCTTTAGTCGGAATTCACCGCTTAGTGCCGGGAAGGGAGATACAGCCGCCGGGTCTGGACTTATCAGGTATTTATCATATTCAATGGAAAAGATTAAGCCCTCGGGCAGGCTGATTCTTTTCCCTGCCGGCTTGGTTAAGACACCCATTATTTCTTCAATGTGACGCACCTCAATATCCTTAAGATTGCCCAACACCTTTTCTATGATTGCCCGAAGCAGGTATCGTTGCAGGGTGGAAGGTAACTCAAGAAAGCTTTCCTTGTCTAAAATAATCGCCTTTTCTTGTTCCCGGACAATTTCACCCCATAATGAGGCAATTTCTTTATCAATAAAGGCAAGGTCATCACCAGCAATGCGGGCAGTTCGGAGCAAGGCATCAGCCACTCGCGGGTTATAACTTTGTAGCAGGGGCAGGAGCTGATGGCGAATCCGGTTCCTTAGTGGAGATAATGAAAGGTTGGAGGCATCAAGCCTGGGCATAAGCTGGTGGTCACGACAATAGCTGGCTGTTTCCTGTCGGCTTACCGCCAGGAGAGGTCTTACTACAGTAAGACTATCCCCTAAAGACTGCCACAGGCTACCCGGTTGCAGTCCACGAAGCCCCGTAGTTCCTGTTCCCCGAATTAGATGCATCAGTATAGTCTCTATATGGTCGTCAATAGTATGCCCCACTGCCACTTGGTTAGCCCCGATAAACCTGGCTACCTGAGCCAGAAAGGCATATCGCACCTCACGGGCGGCTTCCTCTAACGAGAGGTGTTGCTGGGCTTGATACACCTTTACATCACGCTGGTCTACGGTAGCTGGAATACCGAGGCGGTGGGCTAAGTCGGAAACATACCGGGCATCAGCTTCAGACTCAGCACCTCGCAGTTGATGGTTAAGGTGAGCCACGTGTAGCCTTATGTCAAGCTCTTCCTGGAGCTTAGCCAGGATATAGATTAGACAGACTGAATCCGGACCACCGGATACTGCCACCAGCAACTTCTGCTGGCTTGATACCAGTTGATTTTCCCGGATGAAACCTAGCACCCTCAGTTCTAATCGTTGTTGCATCTACTTACCTTCGCCTTGTCGGTTGAGGCTGTGTGATGAATAGTAGCGGGCATTCTCTACCCGCTTGCTGTAACTGGGATGGTTATATAGTAAAAGCTCTACCCAGCGGCTGGGCTGTGCCTCAGACAGATTCTGGTCAGTAAGCCTGGTCATAGCATTAATAAACGATTTGGGGTCATCAGTCAACCTCAAGGCATACTCATCGGCAACCACTTCCCGGTGACGACTATAAGCACGGGCCAAGGGTGCTACCAGCAAGCTGAAGACAGCAAATATGAGCATCAGCAACGGCAGAGCGGCTACATCTGATATGCTATTAAAGCCCAGAGGCACCACACTGACTCTCAAGGCAATGTCTGTGACGTAGAACCCAACCAACCATATAGCTGACTGGACAACAAAGAGCCTGAAAATATCGTTATGGAGGTAGTGTCCTAGCTCGTGGGCGGTGATTATTTCAATCTCTAGCGGTGAATATCGCTGGAGTAAGGTATCGCTGAGAACAATCCGTTTGGTATTACCCAATCCCATCAAAGCAGCATTAGCCATAGTGCCTTTGCTGCTCAACTCGATAGTATAGACACCACTGACATTCGTCCCGGCTCGCTGTGCCAGTTGCTCCAACCTTAGCTTAAGGTCGGTATCACTGAGAGGCGTCATCTTGAAGAAGAGGGCACCTATAATACGCGGGGCTAGATTGGTCAGTATCAGGCTGAGTAAAATTATTAGAGCCCAGCTAAGCAGCCACCACATTTGTGGGAAACTAGTAATAAACCAGTAGATAGCAGCTACAACCCCGGCGCCAAGTGTCAGGCTTATTAACCCGATCTTGGCTTCATCACCTAACCAGTCATTAAATCTTTGAACAGACAGCCCATAGCGGTGAGGCAGGA
>SMTZ1_10015283_pt1 | contig 16136 bp, 9 predicted proteins | sample DeeMarSWOR136_30_FD_25667 | JGI IMG/M metagenome (IMG submission 25667)
TGTGAAAATGTAAAGACAGATGAATTCGAGGTTTATATTAATGTTGGGAAAGAAACTGCTATGAGAGCTCCAGGAATGCCTCCGGGTTCCTTTGCGTTAGAACAAATGATGGATGAACTGGCGGAAAAGATAAATATGGACCCCCTTGAATTTCGATTAAAGAATAATGCTGAAGTCAGTCAGGCAACAGGTAAACAGTTCATAAGCAAAGGATTAACTGAATGCATTCAGGAAGGAGCAAAAATTATCGGGTGGGATAAAAGACAAAAATCTGGTTCAGTTAAAGAAAAAAAGAGGCGAGGGATGGGGATGGGATGCGGTATTTGGGTAGACACGAGTGGACCTCCCTCAACCGCAATGGTTAAGATAAATTATGACGGTACCGTTAATCTGGTCATGGGTGCATCCGATTTAGGTACTGGTACTCGAGCTGTTATGAGTATGATTGTTGCTGAGGAACTCAGTATTCCTTTAGATTTCATTGAAGTAAAAAATGCTGATACTGAGACAACTTTCTTTACCAATGCCAGTGGTGGCAGCAAAACAGTTGGTTCTGATGGACCAGCAGTACGCTTAGCTTCATTTAATGCTAAAAAGAAACTGCTCGCATTAGCAGCACGGGAAATGAAAATCGATACCGGAGATGTTGATATCAAAGATGGAATCATCTTTCAAAAAAGCAATCCTGAGAATAAATTTACTATCAAAGATATAGCCAGCAAATCAATTGATAAAGTAATTGTGGGTATTGGTAAAAGGAAGCCGAATTATTATGAGTTACAGCTTAACATATTTTGCTCCCATTTTGCTGAAGTTGAAGTGAATTGTGATACTGGTGAGATACAATTACTTCGCTATGTAGCTGCCCATGATTCGGGACGAGTATTAAACCGCTTCACCTATGACAACCAGATTCACGGCGGGATTGGAATGAGTATCGGATATACCTTCTCCGAAGAAAGGATAATGGATAAAACTACTGGAAAAATGCTCAATAATAATTTGTTAGATTATAAAATAGCTACCCAATATGATATGCCTGAAAAGATAACCACCTATGCTGCAAAAACACATTTTCCCGGGAATAACATTAACGTAAAAGGCTTGGGCGAACCTCCAGTAATACCCCCTGCAGGAGCTATAGCGAATGCCATTTATAATGCACTTGGAGTGAGGTTCAATGATATTCCAATAACCCCTGATAAAGTTGTTCAAGCCTTAAAAAGGAGATAAACAATGAATAGATTTCAACATGCAAATGCTCAATCAATAAAAGAGGCTCTCTCATTTCTCGGTGATAAGTGGGATGGTACGAGAATAATCGCTGGTGGAACAGACCTCTTAGGAGAGATAAAGAATGGGATTATTAGTCCAAAAGCAGTGATAAATATCAAAACTATTAGAGATCTCGACTTCATAAAATATTCAAATGGAAAGGGTCTCAGAGTCGGGGCGCTCACTCGGATAGCAGATATTGAAGACAATACCATTATTAAAGAAAAATTCAGCGCTTTATGGGATGCAGCCAGAGTAATAGCATCACCACAGCTCAGAAATATGGGCACGATCGGTGGAAATCTTTGCCAGAGACCTCGCTGCTGGTATTATCGTGGAGATTTTAATTGCTTTCGCAAAGGTGGAATGGGGTGTTTTGCCTTTAACGGAGAAAATAAAAGGCATTGCATCTTTGGCGGTCATGGGTGCTTCATTGTGCATCCCTCAGATTCAGCTCCGCCTCTTATAGCCTTAAGGGCTCAGGTAAAAATTGGCTCGAATGAAGGGGAGAAAATCGTTCCTTTAGAAGATTTTTTTGTCGGCCCGGAAACAGATATGCAACGGGAAAATATACTCAAGCCCAATGAAATAGTAACCGAGGTCATCATACCTGATCCATGGCCAGGAACACGTTCACTTTATCACAAAAGAATGGAGCGTAATGTCTGGGATTTTGCACTCGTATCAGTAGCTGCATCTCTCAGCTTTAAGGGTAAAAGCTGTGAAGAAGCCCGGCTAGTACTGGGTGGAGTAGCTCTACTGGGTGGAGTAGCTCCTATACCCTGGAGACTGAAAAATGTTGAGAATTATCTGTTAGGAAAAGCAATTAATACAAATGTAGCAAAAAGGGCAGGCGAGTTAGCCACCATAGGAGCCAAACCGTTAAAGCAGAATGGCTATAAAGTAGATCTAGTCAAGATTATGGTCAAAGAGGCGTTACTTTCTTTATGATGGCTTTTTATCAATAAGTTGTGTTGTTATAATTGTTCCGATTTTTAAATTTCGGGTGACTGCATAAGCTTACTTCTGTAATATATATATGTATTATGCTTTTAATCAAAATATATTTTGGGGAATTTCGTTTCTATGTTTCCATCATTGATCTCTCTGTTGAATGTGTATCCGGTGATGCCAGGAGGTTAATTAAGAGTAATATGGTGCGAGATTTGTGACAGGCAATAAAGAAAATTAAAATTCTTTTAGACTTATCAAATTTCCAGGAAGAGATGAAAGATCATGCTGCATGATATTAAAAATATCTTCCATTTAATCATTATATTTCAATGCTTATTCTTTTCCTTTTTTTTACTGACTCAGAAAAATGAGAAGCGGCTGAGTAATATTATTCTGGTTACTTTTTTATTATCTAAAGCCATTACAGAAATCGGTGGGGTTTTTGCTCATTTTGAAGAGTTAAGAAATTTTATCATTTCTCACGCCCCCCACCTGTTTTATATTGATTTTCCTTTTTGTTACGTATATGTGCCGGTTTTGTTTTTATATGTACTGTCCATAACCAAGAGAGACTTTCATTTTAAAAAAGTTTATTTACTTCATTTCACCCCATTCCTACTTTTCGGTGTCCTGACCATGCTCAGATTCCACATCAATAGTGCCGATACATTAAGGGAAATTCTAAGGGATGATTCCCTGCTCATTTTTTTTGAATGGCTGGGTTTTGACCTTTTAGAGTTTACTCAATTTTTTATTTACGCTGTTGCCTCATTGATAGTTTTAAAGAAATACCGTATGGAGATCAAAAACGTCTATTCGACTATTGAACACATCAATTTAGCCTGGTTAAATTTCGTGCTTTTTGGATTTATCGGATGGAAGTCACTCAGATTCCTTGCTCTCGTTTTATGGCTGACTATCGGGGATAGTGATATCGGGATTTTCTTATACATTACGGCTGAAGTCGTTTTTCTTATTTTTGTAAGTCTAATGCTCCTTAAAGGCGTTAAACAGATGAAAAAACATCCTTAGCTGATGCAGTTAAAGAGGATTATAAAAATAAATTGCTTCTATACATGGAAACCCAAAAACCATATTTAGATCCAACATTGTGTCTCAATAATCTTGCCGAAAAATTAGCAATTCCTACGCATCACCTGTCGCAAGTACTAAATATTTGTTTAAACCAGAACTTTTTCGATTTCATCAATTCTTACCGCATCAAGGAGAGCAGGCGGCTTCTATCAGAGCAGGACCCTCGTAAAAAAACGATCATAGAAATTCTTTACCAAACAGGTTTTAACTCGAAATCCGTGTTTAACGTAGCATTTAAAAAGTACACTGGAATGACTCCTTCCCAGTTCAGGAAATTGCAGAATTCCTGAACTAATATAAACGCAATTAATTTTATTGCATTGTCATGGCAAGCGAACGGAGGGAGCGTGGCCATATCTTTAGGAAAAATGATGTCGCCACTTCATTTCGATCCCCGCGATGACACAAGAAATATTAGGTTTATATTAGTCTCATATTCCAAAAACCAATCCCTTTTAAATTTTTATAACTGCTCAATTTTCTAATAAAACCGTCCGACCTTATGAGCTGGGTCGATTTTAAGGCCCGATTTCTGTAACTTTTTACCTTTAACAATGAAAAGCAATCTTTTTCCAAGGGAGAAGCGTACGTATTGAAATTCATACATGTGTCAGTGCTAGAGCACTCAAGTGGATCTCAGATTGAGATTATGATATGAAATCTCATTTTAAATCTCTGCAAATGTTCCGCTTAATGGAGGAGGATTTATGAAAAATAAAGTTGCTTCAGGAGCAATCCTGTTCATTATGCTTCTCTCCGGTCTAAATGCAGGATAAAACAGGAGCCGGGGCAATGATAAACAAAACCGTCTTAAAAATCACTTTAATGCCCCTTATAACTGTGTTGTTATATTCATATCTTTATGCTGCCAACTCGGATGGTTCTTCTGTTTTAAAACCCATCAAAGTGGAAAACCCACCTGTGCTAGATGGAGTATTGGAGGATGATGCATGGCAGACCGATCCCATTTCAGAAAATGACTTCATCACATATTGGCCATCTAACGGCGACCCCTTGCCTTTTAAAACAACCGTAAAGGTAGCGTATGATCCGGATAATCTCTATTTCGCCTTTTATTGTTATGATTCCGATCCCAGCCGTATCAAAACCTCTGTATGCAGCAGAGATCGCATGTGGGAGGACGACTGGGTTGGTGTCGGGCTGGATGCCATCGGGAACAGGCAGGGTTTGTATGGAATATTTGTAAATCCCAGCGGTATTCAGGGCGACCGACTTCGCCTGGCTTCACAGGGCGACCTACTTCGTCTGGCTTCAACTGATACCGATGACCAATCAGTCGATTGGGTATGGTATTGCGGTGCACGGATCGTCAGCGACGGATACATTGTGGAAATACATATTCCTCTGAAAAGCATCCGTTTTCAAAGCGGAGGAAACGTCGAAATGAGAGTTCTTTTCTTTCGCCAAATCACGCGTCTCAATCTGCAAGGTTCTATGCCGGAAATCCCCGTCGGCCAAGGCTGGCTCAATTCGACACAGATGATAGTCTTTGATAAATTGAATAAACAACAAAAAATAGAAATCCTGCCTTCAGTTACCTCTGGCTCAATCTGGGACAGGCAAAGCCCGGATAAATGGTCTTCTGCCGACACCGCTAACGATATTGGTTTTTCTGCAAAATACGGCATAACTTCTTCCATTACAGCTGAAGCAGCCTACAATCCTGATTTCAGCCAGGTGGAAAGCGATGCTTTCCAGATTCAGGTGAATCAGCGATACCCTCTTTTCTATACGGAAAAACGGCCCTTTTTTATGGAATCCAGCAACCTTTTTAATGTAGCGGGAACCGGGGAAGATGGCAACTTGAGAGCTGCCGTGCACACAAGAAAAATAGTAGATCCGCAGTGGGGGGTGAAGCTCACCGGCGAAGTGGGCAAAACCACCTTTGCTTTTCTAGGTGCCGGGGATGAATGGGCAGGTAGAGATCCAGGAGACAATAGTAACCTTTATGTGGGGAAAAATGCTATTTACCTGGTTGGACGCATGAAAAAAACCTTGAGCGGAGAAAATTACATCGGGGCACTTTTCGCCGGCAAGGAATTGGGTGACAGTTATAACCGGGTCGCTGGCGCTGATTTTCGCTTCCGGTTTAAAAATCACCATTCTCTCTCCGGAAATTTTCTTTATTCGATGTCCGGTCAACCCAATCTGAGCGGAAAGTCTGACGGCGGCGCGTTTCATTTAGGTTGGGACTATAATTCAAAACCTTTGGAGGCCATGTTTTTTGCCGAACACTTCGATGAAAATTTTAATATGGAGACTGCGTTCTATCAACGGACCGGTATCACGAATATTCAATACTATTTCTGCCCGTTGTGGTACCCCAATTCCGATGGTTTTCCATGGATAAGAACACTTCGCATCTTCACTTATGGGTTCTATACATATGATTGGGTTACCGGTATGTCCGATTATTTCACACAGATCGTCATCAATCCTATCATGGCATGGAACGGCTGGTTCAGAGTGGACGCCAATCTCTGGGGGGAAAGTTGGGGAGGCACCACCTACCATAAAAAATACTTCCGTTTTTGGAGCAATATGCAGTTTACAAAATGGCTGAATGTCTTCACCCTTCTTCGCGTCGGCGACTCAATATATTATCACGAGAAGGACCACTTCATGGGAGATTACATCAACTGGCGTTCAGAGCTTACTCTACAACCAACCGGAAGCTTCAACCAAAATTTTTCCTATGTCTATGAAACGCTGGAAAACCCCAAGACGAAAAAAAGCCAGTACAATGTGCATATTTTCCAATCCAAAACGACTTACCAGTTCAATGAGTATTTCTTTGTGCGTGCGCAAATTCAGTACGATAGTTTTCGCAAGGTAGTACTTACAGACCTGCTTGCTTCGTTCACCTTAATTCCCGGCACTGTGCTGCACCTCGGTTATGGCTCGCTGCATGAGAACCTCGAGTGGGAAAATAACCAATGGCTCCATGACTCTTTTTTCGGAAAATACTACCAGAGCTCCCAGAGTCTTTTTTTCAAAGTAAGCTATCTATTCCGGTTTTAAGCCCAAGAATAAAAGTAACATTGATCCGAGTCGCTCATAAGGAGAAAACATGTTTGGGAATTATTTCAAAACCGCAATTAGAAATCTTATGAAGAAAAAAAGTTTCTCCCTCATCAACATCACTGGCCTAGCCATTGGCATGGCTGTCAGCTTTCTCATTCTTTTGCTGGTCCTGAATGAGGTGACTTATGATCGTTTTCACGAAAACAGTGAGGACATCTACCGCATCGCGCTCAAGCTTGATGCTCAGGACCGCCACATGGAAATTCCCAGTGTGCCGGCGCCCTTCGGCCCCGCCCTAGTCGAACAGTTTCCTGAGGTGGCAAGTGTGGCCAGACTGAGGGGAGAGGGAAGTAAGATTGTTTCCTTTAAGGACAAACTGTTTGAGGAATCCAGGATCTATTATGCAGACCCAGGCCTTTTTGATGTTTTCGCCATCTCGCTCGTTAACGGCAATCCGGAAACCATGCTGGAAGCACCCTTCAGCCTAGTCCTCACTGAAGAAATGGCGGAAAAATACTTCGGAAGCGAAGATCCCATAGGCAAGATGCTCAAGCTGGACAACAAGCACATGTACACCATAACAGGGGTTGTCAAGAAAATGCCTGATAACTCACACTTTAAATATAATATGCTGGCATCGCTCTCTACCTTGAACCAGCTGCGTGGAGACCTGAATCTGTGGATGGGCTTCAATTACTACACCTACATCCACTTAACGGGAAAACCAAACGCTGATGAAATCACAAAGAAATACTACGAGTTCCTCATGGCCAACATGCCGGATCAGGTCAAACAACTCGGAATGAAGATCAGTCTATTTCTGCAGCCGCTCCGAAGCATCCACCTTCATTCTCATCTGTTAGGAGAAATGGAACCTCCTGGGAATCCAGCTTATATCCGAATTCTGACGAGTATTGCCCTTTTTATTCTCCTTATCGCATGTATCAATTTTATGAATCTCTCTACGGCACAATCGACTCAGAGGGCTAAGGAAGTAGGGATGAGAAAAGTCCTTGGAGCTCCCCGGGTAAAACTGATCGCTCAATTCCTCGGAGAATCCATGCTGCTCAGTTTTATCAGTCTAATCATTGCTGTCATCCTCATTCAAATCATGCTGCCCATATTTAACCGGCTCGTTAGCAAAGACCTCGCATTCAATCCGATACAGAATGGAATCATTATTCTTGGCCTTGTTGGGATCACTTTTCTGGTCGGCCTGATCGCAGGAGTCTATCCAGCCTTCTTCCTATCCTCCTTCGCTCCCATTGAAATCTTGAAATCCCGGTTTAAGGCTGGAAAAGGGCACCGTTTCTTCCGGCACGGGCTGGTCAGTCTGCAATATGTCATCTCCATAACACTGATTTTCAGTACGTTAGTTATCTTCTATCAATTGCATCATGTCAAGAACCACGATTTAGGATTCAACAAGGAACAGATCGCTGTCATATCCTTGAGGGGCCAAGTTCATCAAAAATACGATGTTTTCAAAAACGAAATCCTGCGCGTCCCTGGCGTAGTCAGAGCCACTTGTTCATCCCTCGTACCCGGTATTGGCAGGAATGAGACCATGTTCTCGTTTGAAGGCGTCACGCAGGAAAAGCAGGTCATGCCCTTTATGGAAGTGGATGATGACTATCTAGAAACTTTTGGCATGGAACTGACAGCCGGAAGGAACCTCTCCCATGACCGCCCTGCCGATAAAAAAGCCATCATTCTCAATGAGACGCTGGTCAAACAGCTCAGCTGGGATAATCCTCTGGGGAAAACCGTGACTATGACTGAGGTCATAGGCCGAAAATTCGTCGACGTTCCCTACACTGTCATCGGCGTCGTCCGGGATTTTCACTTCGAATCCCTGCATCAAAAAATCCGGAGTCATCTGATGAAATCGTCTGGAGAGGTCAACAGAATCTCAGCCAAACTGAGTCCAGAAAATCTATCCGAAACTCTCCGTGCGATCGAAAAGAAGTGGAAGCAGATAGAACCTACCTATCCGTTCCATTATGTTTTTCTGGATGAATCGTTCGACAGCCTTTACCGCACCGAGCATCGAATGGGACAGATATTCATATCCTTTACCCTGATTGCCATTTTCGTCGCGTGCCTGGGCCTCTTCGGGCTGGCCTCATTCACAGCCGAACAAAGGACAAAAGAGATCGGTATCCGAAAGGTGCTGGGAGCTTCCGTATCCAATGTTGTTCTGCTCTTATCCAAGGAATTCACAAGATGGGTGATCCTCGCCAATGTGATTGCCTGGCCCATCGCATACTTCGCTATGAATAGATGGCTCCAGAATTTTGCCTACCGCATAGAGCTTGAGATCTGGATATTCATTCTATCGGGAGGGATTGCCCTGGCCATCGCTCTCCTGACCGTCAGCACAAAGGCTAATCTTTTTATTACTGCTCAATTTCCCAATAAAACCGTCCGACCTTATGAGTCAGGTCGATTTTAAGACTCAATTTCTGTAACTTTTTACCTTTAACAATGAAAAACAATCTTTTTCCAAGGGTGAGGCACACATATTGAAATCCATACATGTGTCAGTGCCTGGGCATTCAAGTAGGTCTCAGATGGAGATTATGATATGAGATCTTATTTTAAACCTTTGCGAATGTTTCGCTTAATCAGAGAGGATTTATGAAAAATAAAGTGATCCCAGCAGCAATCCTGTTCATTATGCTTCTCTCCGGTCTAATGATAGCTCAAGAGAAAAATGCGTCAAAAAATGGAAGGTCTCAACAGGAACTCACACAGAAATCAGAACTTCCAGATCAGCTTGTCTTGCCTCGCATTAATGGCCCGGTGACTCTTGACGGCTTGAGCGATGAAACTGCTTGGGAGGGCATTAAGCCGTTTCCTGTCGTTATGCATTTTCCTAATTTCGGTGTGGAGCCTTCAGAACGAACAGAGATTCTGGTCGCCTACGATAATGATTTCCTTTATGTTGCCGGACGGCTCTATGATCGGGAGCCATCCAAAATACAAGCTCCCTCTAAGAAACGAGACTGGGGAGGAGGAAGTACTGATTGGTTTGGCATCGTCATCGACTCATTCAACGATAAAGAGAACGCATTAGGGTTCTTTACAACACCATCTGGTTTACGTCTTGATTTTACAATATCTGACGACGCTCAGGGTTCCAAGCCCCTAAACTCAAGTTGGAATACTTTCTGGGATGTAGCTATTGTTCGTAACGACGACGGCTGGTTTGCAGAGATGCGTATACCATTCTCAAGCCTTCGTTTTCAGGACAGGAATGGCCGTGTCGTAATGGGCATCATCCTCAGAAGATATATCGCGCGAAAGAGCGAGCATATAACTTTTCCGGAAATCCCGCCTAATTGGAATATAAGCTTTTACAAGCCCTCGCAAGCTCAGGAGTTTGTTCTGGAAGGCGTCTACAGCCGCAAACCTCTCTATGTTGCTCCTTATGTGTTGGGAGGATTGGGGCAGTCTTTTGAGCTCAATGAGGACGAAATAGTTTATCAAAGCATCAAAAATCTCGAGCATGAGGCGGGATTGGATGTGAAGTTTGGACTGACAAGTAATCTCACCCTCGATGTTACCCTGAATACCGACTTCGCCCAGGTTGAAGCAGACGACCAACAGATTAACCTGACACGTTTCTCGCTATTCTTTCCTGAAAAAAGGCTGTTCTTCCAGGAGCGCTCGAGCAATTTCGATTTCAACTTCGAAACAAGTGAACCGAATCGTCTTTTTTACAGCCGCCGGATCGGCATACACGAAGGGAAACTTGTCCGGATCTATGGAGGAGCCCGTCTGGTGGGCCGAGTCGGCCCCTGGGATTTAGGGTTTCTCAGCATGCAAACAGCTCCAACAGGAGATCTTCCCTCCGAAAATTTTGGGGTGTTCCGCATACGCCGCCGGGTCTTCAATCCCTATTCCTATATTGGCGTCATCTCCACGACCAGGTTTGGGATGGACGGGACTTACAACCTCGCCTACGGGCTGGATGGTATCATTCGTGTCTTCGGGGATGACTACCTGACCATTAAATGGGCGCAGACTTTCGAAACGGGTCAAGAAAACAATCCTCTTTCGCTCGATCCTGCCCGTATACGCTTTAACTGGCTGCGCCGGACCATCAAAGGCTTTGGTTACGAATTGAGTTATTCCCGTGCTGGTGCCGACTATAACCCTGGATTGGGATTCGAGATGCGCGAGAACTATTCACGGCTCGCCACCGGATTGTTCTACGGATGGATACCCAGCGAGAAGTCTTCTTTGTTCAGTCATCAAGTTTTTCTTAGTAGTCACCTATTTCTGAGAAACGCAGACGGCGAAATCGAGTCAGTCTCGATTTGGACGGGATGGCAGTTTAGAACAAAGTCAGGCTGGGAAGGGGAAATTTCCCCGCGATTTTTCTATGAAAACGTACCTGAAACTTTTTCTCTTTCAGACGACGCCGAAGTACTAGAAGGGAGATATTCATTCTACGGTTTGAATTGCGAATTATCAACTGCTCCGGGCAAACCCATTTATACCAATGCTACTCTTTATGTCGGGCCTTTCTATGATGGCTGGCGAACTTCACTCGGTTTGACTCCGCGGTGGAACATCTTTTCTGATTTGGAACTGAGCGGCACCTACCAGTTTAACAGAGTCACCTTTCCTGGCCGCGATCAACGATTTACTGCTCACATCGCCAGGCTGAGGGTATTATACACGCTGAGCACTAAGTTTTCAGCCACTGCCTTTATCCAGTATAACAGCGCTATCGACGCGGTTATTGCCAATATCCGGCTCCGCTACAACCCGCGCGAAGGCATTGACCTCTATCTGGTCTACAACGAAGGGCTTAACACCAATCGGTACAGACAGGATCCCATTCTTCCGTTCACCAGCAACCGGACAGTACTGTTGAAATATACCTACACATTTAACTTCTAATAAAGCAAGCTTCAGAGATGAGAGGTGCTGGTCATGTGGCCATGAAAACACAATACCAACAAGTCATGACATAGATCTCATGAAAAAAATAAAAATAGAATTGACCTGCCTTCCTAATATCGGTCCAGCTGTTATGTTAAAATTTTGGGAGAATTGTATTATCATTAGTAAAATGAAATTGCAATTTTCTATCGGAGGAGAATGAATGGAAGTCGTTGATCTGACGGATGAGCATATGCTTTTTGTAGCAACCTGCACTCATATTGATGACCTCAATGATGAAATAGATCGTGCTCGAAGAGTGAGGGAATTTTGGTTGAGGAATGCTCTGACGAAAGGTCTCAAAGTCAAAGTAGCAATTGATAAGGGGAAACCAGTTGGATTTGCCCATTGTCTGCCAATCGAGCTTGGTACATGGGGTATGTCAGGAAAGGATCTTATGACGATTCCCTGTCTTACTCTAAACTACAAACGTGTTTATGATTGTGTGCAAAGTAGTGGCTATGGTAGGGCATTAATGGCAGCTGTCGAGGCTGAAGCAAGAAAAAACAAGAAAGCAGTTGCAGTTCTTGCTTATGAAACCGATTTCTGGTTCATGCCTGCCTCTTTTTTTGAGAAACTCGGATATCAGGAGTATGGGAGACAGGGCAGTACGGTGATAATGCTCAAAGCTTTTGAGCCGGTTGATCCTCCTAATATGCACAAATTGAATTATAAACCTCTGCTTATAGAGGGAAAAGTGGTTATCGATGTTTTTTGGAATCCAATTTGCTTGACATCGATAACAGAGATTCACCGGGTTCGAGAGGTGTGTACTGAATACAGTGATAAGGTGATTCTTCGTGAATTTAACTGCGGTGATAAAGAAGTTCTTGAGAAATACCAGACATCACGAGCCCTTTTCTTTAATGGAAAGTATAAGTGTTGGGGATATGAAGCACCACGTGATGAACTGAGAAAGGTGATCAAGGAGGTACTCAAGGAGCATTCTTAGGCTATTGGTGTGTAAGCGAGGAATAAAATTGTGGATTATCCATTGTAGCTTCTATCTATTTTCCTTTTAAAAAGCGATTTCGTATAAGATTTAGTAATCTTTACTTTTTAATTTTGGTAGACATGACGGCTGGGGGGACATTTTCTAATTTCAAAACCAAGCAGATATTCAAAGATTGTATGGAACCTATTTAAAAGTAATAAGCCTTAATTATTCACAAAAACTGTCGATTTTAAATTTTTAATATTCATCAACTTCCTACTAATAAACCGTTCGACCTTATGGGATAGGTCGATTTTGTAAGTCGTTTTCAGTCATCATTTACTTGTTTTAGTACTTATAAAATGCTCGAAACTGCGGAATCAAAGATGAAATTCTATACCTTAACATTCCTGAGGAATTTTTGGTCTGAGGAACTCAAATCAATAAGGAGAAAAGAAAAATGAAAACAATCATCATCTTTTTTTGTGTTTGTATTTTGGTAACTATGGTTGCTCAGGCGGATGTATATGTAAAGGGAACTCAGACTGTTGAAACTCGCTATCATCACGGTAGCCTTTACCCAGAGTATGATGTGGTTCATGAATGGTGGTTTGGCAAGAATAAGCTTACTTTTATCAGGCATGAGTTTCGTAATTTTGAAGGTTTTTTGGCTTTTCCTGCAATGCGGATAACTTTCGACAAGGAAAGAAAACATATTACAGTGATCAATCTTAGCGAAAAGACATTTGTAAAAGTTCATCTCCAGATGGATCTTTCATCACAAATCGATCAATCATTAGTGGAAAGATTAAATAACTACCAAATGAACGGAACAATTGGAAAAACGGGTAAAAAGAAAACCATCCATCAAAAAGTGTGTGAAGTATATACGGTATCAGAGTGGATCACTTTTCAGAAAGAACGTTTTTATGATAGGGAACGAACCATAATGGTTACCTCTGATGTTCCCTTTAACTGGCAAATTGTTAATGAATTGTATCAGTGGATCCGCTCATTTTTTAATCCCCAGAAATCCTATCTTTTAAAATTAAAAAATTTAAAGGGTTTTTTAATGGCAGCAAACGACATCCGATTCAGCAGTGGAAAACAACTGAAGAGTTTTTTTAGAATTCTGGAAATTTGCCAAAAAGAATCCCCTAAAAACATCTACGATATCCCTAAGGATTTTAAGCGAAAAGAGAAGCTCACCATGGATGACCTGATTGGAATGAGAGGAATGCTCTATTTAGCTGAATGGTAGAAATAGATGATGATCAAAAAACACCTTTATAAGAGAGGAATCAATGAATAGCAGGACATGGAATAAGAGTCGAAGAGAATTTTTAATAAAAAGTATAACTGGGGTTACCAGTATCTCTCTATTGCCTTCTTTGATCAAGGGAGAGAGTAGAGCAAAAAGGGAAAAAAATATTATCTATCGAACACTGGGTCGAACTAAACTTAAAATACCCATTGTTAGCTTGGGCTGTGGCCTCGTCGATAATCCCCAACTGGTGCGTGCTGCGTTGGATGCCGGTATGGTTTATTTTGATACAGCCCCTGGGTATGGAAGCGGTGTCAATGAAAGCATTCTGGGAGAAGTATTGAAAGGAAGGCCGGGAGATTCCTTTGTAGTAGCCTCCAAGATTTACCTTCCTGTGGATAACCGGACGGGATCACTTCCTGAAAATATCAGTTCAGCTCAATTCAAAGCATACTTTCATAACGCGCTCGACACAAGTCTGAAACATCTGCAGCTTGATTATCTAGATATACTCTACCTCTACGGCCCCAATAATCCTGATTTGATCGGACTCCAGCTAGTCAAGGATGTGATGCTAGAAGTGAAAGAAGGAAAAAAAGCCAGCTTTCTGGGAGTATCCTTTCACCAGAATGAACCCGCAATGATTCAAGCATCTGTGGATGAAAAGATCTACGATGTGATTCTTACCGCTTACAACTTCCGCCAGCCACATAAAGAGGAGGTGAAAAAAGCCATTGCCTATGCAGCAAAAGCTGGTTTGGGCGTAGTAGCCATGAAAACCATGGCAGGTGTTTACTGGGATAAAGAACGAAAACATCCTATCAATGCCAAAGCAGCCTTAAAATGGATTCTCCAGGATGAAAATGTCCATACCACTATTCCAGGAATAAGCACCTTTGATCAACTGGAGCTGGACATGTCGGTGATGGAAAATCTTTCTCTTACTCCACAGGAAAAAGAGGATTTGAAATTTGGAAAAAAAATAGGCATAAATGGCCTCTTCTGCGCCCAATGTGGTCGCTGCCGTTCACAGTGCCCATACAACCTGGACATTCCTACAATCATGAGAAGTTATATGTACGCCTATGGCTATAAGAATCCAGCGTTAGCTAAAGAAACGCTGCAGTCTGTTGATTTACACAATACACCTTGTACAGATTGTCATACCTGCACTGTTACTTGCTCAATGGGCTTTGATATCCACAATAAGATATTGGACATTGCAAGACTCAAAGACGTGCCAGAAGATTTTCTGGTTTGATATTTTTTTGAAAGAAAAATACTGCCAAAAAGTAGATCGATAGTAATTCGAATGGATTGCAGGCAAATCTGCATTTTTTTTATTGGAGGTTAGAATTTTGAGGTCAAAGTTTGCTGTAATCTCTGATATCCATGGAAATCGTTGGGCACTAGAAGCGGTTCTTAAAGATATAAGACAGAGAAATATTGACGGTGTTGTGAACCTTGGTGATAGTCTTTACGGCCCCCTTGATCCTGGTGGAACGGCCAGAATTTTAATCGAGCTCAAGATAAAAAGTGTTCTGGGAAATCAGGATCGCATCATCTTAGAGAATTCAACGGAGTCTGAGAGATCATTGACTTTGCGTTATGTTCAAGAAAATTTGAGCTCTGATCATCTGCATTGGTTAAAAAGCCTAAAATCCACGATGATCTTCAAAGATGAGTTTTTCCTTTGCCACGGAACTCCATTTAAAGACGATGAATATTTGCTTGAGTCAGTTTCAATTCATGGAGTGACTTTAAAAAAGACATCTGAGCTTGTCTCGCTCATACCGTCCGTGAAACAGAGAGTCATACTTTGCGGACATAGCCATGTTTTTCGCTCTGTCTATTTGGCTGATAACAGATTGATAATTAATGCAGGCAGTGTCGGATTACCGGCCTACTGTGATGAGCAGCCCTATCCGCACAAGATGGAAAGCGGCAGTCCGCATGCGAAGTACTGTATAGTTTCCAGAGACGATTCTGCATATTCGGTTGAGTTCATTGAAGTCCCTTACAATTGGTCTAAAGCCGCAGAAATTGCCTCTGTAAACAACCGCGAAGATTGGGCCCAATGGTTGAGAACAGGAAGAGCAGAATGACAATGAAAAAAATAGACATCTTAACTCTCTGTGAATATTTAGCTCAATTGGAGAGGAAAACGAGAAATATAGTGATTTGAGGAGCAATCCTGCTTGTTTTCCTTTTCTCCGGTTTAATACTAGCTCAGGAGAAAAATGCATCAAAAAATTTAAGTTCTCAATAGAAGGGAAACACAAATTAGATTTTCCAGATCAGCTTGTTATGCTTCGTATTAGAGATCTGGTTACGCTTGATGTTTGAGCAATAAACTTAGCCTGGGAGGCATTAAAACACTTCCTATGGGCATGCATACTCTAATTTCGACAGCAAGCCTTCAGACCGGATTTCAAGTCCTCGTTTTCAGGACAGCAATGGCCGTGTTGTTTCTCAATTTTTCACTATAAAACGTTCGACCTTATGAGTCGGGTCGATTTGGTGAGTCGTTTTCAGTCATTATTTACTTGTTTTAGGACCTATAACATGCTCATAACTACGGAAGCAAAGATGAAATTCTATACCTTAACATTC
>SMTZ1_10011271_pt1 | contig 16135 bp, 8 predicted proteins | sample DeeMarSWOR136_30_FD_25667 | JGI IMG/M metagenome (IMG submission 25667)
TTGTAATGACATAATGAAATTGCCGCCGAATAATTTAGCCTGGACCCGAGGCTGATTTTCTAAGATGGGCGGTCCCAGTCTTCCTCAAAAAAAAGGGATGGTCTTCACCAAGAGGCCTGTTCCTTTCTCCAAAGAATCAGCGGTTGTTGGCCTGCTCTTCGATAAGAGCCCGGCCTTTCTTAGCGTATTCCTGAGACAAGGCCTGGTTTCCCAGGCGGTTGTAGAGGTCGGCAAGGAGAAAGTAACCTAAAGGCAAGTCCTTCTGGTCCGGCTTCAGGTCTATGCCTTTCTTGACCAGTGAAACCGCTTCTTCGAAGTTCTCTCCGCGATTGAGCAGGATCCGGGCTTTATAGAAGTAACTCAGCGGGAAATAGGGGTTGATCTCGATCGTTTTTTCCAGGTAGAGTAGCTCATCCTCTTCTCTGCCCTGCAGTCTGAAGACCCGGGAAAGGTTGAAGCTCGCCCTGAAATTATGGGGAATGTTGTCCAGCTCCTTCCTGTATTCTTCGACAGCCTGGGGAAGGTCTCCTTTTTTCTCCTGAAGCTGGGCATAATTGTAATGGACATTGAATAGGTCAGGATTGAGATCTAGAGCTTTTTCAAGATGTCTTTCAGCCTCTGTTATTCTATCCTGGTTAATATACACTCCGCCCAGGGCATTGTAGGCCGAGGCGGAGTAGGGATTGAGCTCAAGACATTTATTGTAATACTCGATGGCCTGGTCGTATTTCTTCTGGGAATTGTAGATGTTTCCCAGGACGAGATTCACCTGAGAGTCCGGTGGCAGGGAGGGAAGGAAGCTCAAGATGAACTTTTCCGCTTCCTCAAAGTTCCTCATCTGGATGTAGGAATTGGCGATGTTGATGACGGTGAAAGCGTCATCGGGTTTCCTATCCAGAGCCTCAAAAAAGGCCTCCAAAGCTTTTTCGAACATACGCTCCTTGAAATACAGGTTGCCCAGGGCAAAATAGGCATCGATGATATCCGGGTCATCGCTGATGATTTTTTTCATCATACTGATAGCGGGCTCAAACTTCCCTTCCAGGCCAAGTTCTCGAGCTTTTGAGAGTTGGTTAAACACGCCAATTTTATCCTTCGGGTTGGCCAGCCTTTTCCCTTGGAGCGAAGAAGGATCGGCAAAAGAACCGATGTAGCCCAGAGCGGCCAGCTTCTGGCGGGTCTCTTCATCCATCTTCCGGTAGTCGAGCTGGAAAGCGTTCTCGCTTGTTTCGGCAATGAAATCTTCAGCCAATGCGGTAAGCCTTTTCAATTCCTCTTGATGGCTCGTGGCCAAATTTTCCTGTTCCTCGGGGTCATTCTCCAGGTCATAAAGCTCGGGCCGGGGAGCGAGAATCAGCTTGAACCTTCTCTCCTGGATGCCCTTGAGCTCGCTCCAGCCGTAGTGGAACCGGGGATAGAACGTTTCAGAGTAGGCGAACCTCTCCTCGTTGTTTTCCTCCCTGAAGAATAAGGGAACAAGGCTCCTCCCCTGGACTTGCGGAGGACAAGCGATGTCAGCCATTTCAAGGAGGGAAGGCATGACGTCAACAAGAGAGACAACCGAGTGCCGTCTCAATCCCTGAATCTTTTCAAAAGGCGTGACAAAGATCATAGGCACATGTACCCCTTCCTGGTAGATGAAAAATCCGTGGGTGGTTTCCTGGTGCTCCCCGAGGCTTTCGCCGTGGTCTGAAGCAAAAATAAGGAAGGTCTTCTGGATGAGGCCATTTTTCTCGAGGTACTGCCAGAGTCTTGCCAACTGAGAATCGGTGTAGGCAATCTCCCCGATGTAAGGCCTCCCCGGATATCTTTCCGCATAGGGAGAAGGCGGCTCATAGGGAGTATGAGGGTCGTAGAGATGTATCCAGGTGAAGAATTTATCCTGTTTGTGTTTTTCAAGCCAGGCCAGGGCCTCGTCAATAACCTCATCTCCGCGGCGCTGGACATTGCCCAGAGAGATCGTCTTGTAGCGGCTGAGGTCGAAGTGGTCAAAGTAAAAATCAAAGCCCTGATTGATCCCCCACTTGGAATCAAGGACATAGGCGGCGACAAAACCAGCTGTCTGGTATCCTTCCTGTTTGAAGAGTTCGGCGAGTGTCGTGACCTCCTGGGGTACGAGAAAGCCGCCGTTATCCCGGACACCGTGAAAAGTGGGATATGTCCCGGTCAGAAGAGAGGTGTGAGAGGGCAGGGTGAGAGGAGTCGGAGCCACGCACTTTTCGAAAGTGATCCCGCGGGAGGCAAAAAGATCCATGCAGGGTGTCTCAACCCCGGTAAAACCATAGCAGCCGATCCTGTCCGCGCGAAGTGTATCAACTGTGATCAGGATAGCATTGAAAGCGTCTTTCCCTCTTAACCTGGAAAACTCGCTTCTCCGCAGGAGGAAGATGAGAATGATGGCTGCGGCAATGATGAAAACAAGAAAAACAAAAACAGGATAGAGAAATTTCTTTTTGCTCATGCTTCTGTTTAGATTTTAGCACAAACCGCAAACGGATGAAATTTCTCTCTAGGGGACGTTACCGAGGGGGACACCCTTTTATACTTTTTTATATACAGCGAAAAAAGAGTGTCCCCGCAGGGAACGTCCCCATATTACCATATTACATCCTTACAATAGCTTCGACTCGTGAATAACAAACGGCCAAAAAAAGGGTGGCGAGTCAAACCTCGCCACCCTTTCGAGAAGCTTCTCGAACCTGAATCAAAAAATCATGCGGATTCCGACTCTCACCTGCCTGGGCCGGATGATGTTGTAGAGATCATGGCCATCTGTGGAGGAGTAATAGCCCGGATCAGTTGGCAGCAGCCAGTCATAATCAATCCTGGTTCCCCAGGACGTGATGGTGTCAGCGTTGAAGACGTTGAATACATCGACCATAAAACCTAAGCGATATTTCTCGGCCAGCATGAATATCTTCTCCAGCCTCACATCCAGGATTTTATAGATGGGGTAATGATTGGACCCGCGCGGTTCCGTGAGGAAAGTGATTCGCCCCTGGTTGAATCTCTGTGTTCTGAACCGTCTTGTCCAGGCTTCTCCTGTGATCGCCCGGAAATAGGCGGACAGGTGGATATCCAGAGGCAGGATGTACGTTCCCTGAATTTTGAGCATGTGGGTCGGGTCATAGGTGGAATTGCCCTCGGCGTTGATCCACCAATTGGGATCATCCGTTGAACCGCCCCAGCCGATATCATCCGCGAAGGCGTTGTCCAGAGTTCCTTTTGCCTGGGAGTAGACATAAGACGCCAGCACCTGCCATTTATCCGAGAACCGCTTGTTGAACAGGAATTCCAGACCCCAGTATCTGCGGTAGGGAGTCAGGCCAAAATAGGCATCATCCTCAGTTAAATTCTTGAGGACATAGGCGTGAGCGTTGGGATCATCGATCTCGTAGACCGTGTACGGATCGCCTGTCTCCGGGTCATTGACAGTCACAGGTGAATAAGTTGCGAGCGTATCGATCGGACCGATGATGTTCTTCCAGTTGCGGTAGATGAAGGTCACGGAGAATGAGGTATCCCTGAAAAGCTCTCTTTCTATGCCGACCGTGAACTGGTCCATGTAGGGGTGTTTAAGATCTGGATCCAGGCTGTAGAGGTTCAAATGCGTGATCCTTTCATATTCCACCCACTGGCTTGTCGGGACATCCCAGTAATAGGAGATAGCATCAGAATAGGCAGAAGCCGGGTTGAGACGGTCATGGTAACTGGCGAGCATGGCTTCTGCGAACTGGCCGTAGTGGGCCTTGAAGACTGTGCTCTTGTCACCGAGGATATCAAAGGTGAAGCCGATCCGGGGAGAAAGACGGAATTCCTTGTAGACTGTGCCAGAAACATCCTTGATCGTCCCGAACATGTGGCTGGCACGCAGGCCGAGGTTGATGTTCAAACGGTCGGAAACCTTCCAGGTATCCTGGACGAATTCCTCGACTCGCATGTAGCGGGTGTTGGTGTCATACCCCTCGTACTGAAAGGCCAGATAGTTTCCGGTGTAATAATAGCCGTAATATCCATATCCGATAAGGTCGTCATAAAACGTCGCGTTAGTACCCGTGTATCCATATCTGTTCCTGACTTTGCCGTACTCGAATTCCACTCCGAATTTGAAATCGTGGTTGCCCTGGATAAAGTCCTCGGCATAATGGGTGATGCTGGCGTTCGCCTGATACCTGTCTCTGTCAGCATAGAAGAAGTAGCCGGAGCTGTCGTAGAGCATATTGTCGTTTTCACTAAAATGGGCGTTTACGTCCATGCCGGTTTCCGGGTCCAGGTAATAATAGCCGGTAAAGAAAGCGAATTTCAGGTCGAAAAATGTTTTGGGGTTGAGGATGTGAGTCAGGCTGAAGTTCCCGACACTGTCGGGAGACTTCTGGTTAACGCAGGCTTCAGGGGAAGTGGTAGCGCTTGCGCCCCTGTTGATACCGTTATAGGCATCGTACTCATAATAAGCCATGATGTTGGTCTTGGAAGTGAGCTGGGAGGTGATCTTCAAGAATCCTCTGGGCTGCTTGTAATCGACATCCTCGGGAAACGCAGTGACCTTTCTATAGCTTCGGTAATATTGACCTCCGAGGAAGAACCAGACCTTATCCTTCTGGATCGGGCCACCAAGGTGCGCTCCGAAATCATAAAGTTTCAATCCCGGGGGTGTCAGGTCGGGGAAATCACCTTGATAATCCGTAGTGTTATCGGCCTGCCAGAAATTTGAAGTAAATGCGCCGGTATCCGGATCCCTCTTTCCGTCTCCCTGGAAGATCGCGTCAAAGTGGCCGGAGAACTCATTCCCGCCGGATTTGGTGATCAAGTTGAAGATAACGCCGGTGAAATTTCCGTATTCCGCGTTGGCGCCGATACCCATGATCTTCGATTCCTCAACGATGTTGGGATCGACGAAAACCCAGGCTGAACCGGCCTCAGGGTCGGAGACATCCACGCCATCGACCTGGTAGGCGACGCCGGTCGAACTCGATGCGCCGTAAGCCACATCATCGACCACACCCGGAGCCAGGTTGACGATATCCATGGCGAAGTTGCTGTAAGGGATATTCCGCAGCAGTTCATTGCTCAAAGTCACAGAAGCTGTTTCGCTGGTCTTGATATCGACGGTCGGCGATTCAGCGATAACCGTCACCTCTTCTTCAAGGGCGCTGAGTTCCAAGGTGAAGTCGATCGTCAGTCTCACCGTTGTGGTCACTCTGACATTTTCGCGAACAATCGTCTTAAATCCCTGAAGTTCGGCCTTAACTGTGTAAGCTCCCGGAGGAAGAGCGGGAAACCGGTACTCGCCGGTTTCAGTGGTGACAAACGTCCGCGCACCCATCAAGTTCGGGCTGGACAGGGTAACGGTCACTCCGGGAAGCGGCTCGTTTTCCACATCTATGACTTTTCCGACAATAGCACCGGTGTCTTTGGACTGTGAAAACGCAAGAAGAGAAACCACAAGAAGAAAAACTATCAAAAGTGCTGGAAGTTTAAGTTTCATGTTTTTCTCCTTTCCTATTTTCCTTTGCCCTTATATCCCATTTCCCTTTTTATCCATCTTCCTGTTTGATTATCACCTCCTTTATGGAATTAGCAAAATATAACGGTATTATCCTTTATACAAATAAGCGAATTTTATGCCAATTTGTTCTATTTTATTAATCAGTTTATTATCAGTAAGTTACGCCTATTTTCAAGTCCGGCTCGAAGCACAATGTGCTCCAAAAATTTGAATCCTCCAAAAATTTGAATCCTCCTTTTTTTTCATTATAGTTCAATTGAAAAAAATTGCAAAGTTTTTTTATAATAGGGGACGTTCCCTAGGGGGACACTCTTTTTTTTCGCTGTATATAAAAAAAGTATAAAAGGGTGTCCCCCTAGGGAACGTCCCCATATTATATATTCTACTCATTTGAAACTCGAAGAGCATTGTGATAATTTTATAAATAGAGAAGACTTCAATGCGTAAAATATCTGTTTTCCTGCTCAGTAGCTTGCTCTTTGTACCTCTCCTTATTCATCCCGAGGAAAACATATCCCCTGACCATAAAAACTGGCTCGAGAACGTCACCCCGATCATCACCAGAGCTGAAAGACAGGTTTTTCTTCAGCTGAAGACAGACCGGGAAAGAGACAAATTCATCCAGTTGTTCTGGAAGAAGCGTGATCCTTTGCCCGACACAAGCAAAAATGAATTCTATCAAGAATACATGGAAAGACTTCGCTTTGCTGATTTGTATTTCGGACATGGAAGCCCGAAGAGAGGAAGCCAGACTGAAAGAGGATATTTCTATCTTCTTCTCGGGCCTCCCCTGGAAAGAAACATCTTTGCCACGCATTCCGAACTCTGGCCGCTCGAACTCTGGTATTACAAGGGAGAGCAGCAGTACGGCCTCCCTTCCTATTTCTATCTGATCTTTTACCAGGATCGTGGAATAGGAGAATACCGTCTCTATTACCCGGGGATGGAAGGGCCGGAAAAGCTGCTCATCCCCTCGCTCACCGGCCGCACGCTATCCCGCTCAAAAGCCTACCAGGCCATGAAAAAAATCTCAGGGGCTCTCGCCAGCGCTTCCCTTTCCTACCTTCCGGGAGACACGACTTTCGGAGACAGTTCCTTTTCATCGAACACCATCATCGCCAGTGTCCGCTCTTTTGCAGAGAAAAAATTCACGGACTCTTATGCTCGGGATTTTCTGTATTATAAAGACTACATAGAAACCGAATATACCCATGACTTCATAGACAGCAACTCCAGTGTCAAGGTTTTCAAGAACGGCGGTCAGTCTTATATCCACTGGACGCTGGAGCCGAAAAAGATCAATTTTGCCCATTACCAGGACAAATACTATTCTGCTTTTCAGCTCATTGTCAGGATTGAAGATGAGGAGGGAAATCTGGTCCTGGAAAAAGACGAAGAAATCCCACTGGAAATTTCTCCTGAGGAGTACAAGAAACATGAGCGTCAGCTTTTCGCTTTCCAGGATATCCTGCCCATCATCCCGGGCAAATTCAAAGTCTTTTTCCTGTTGAAAAGCAAGACAGCCAGGGATTTTACTTCATTCCAGACAGAAGTCCTTGTTCCTCAGGAAAAAAACCGGTCGCTCAGCAATCTGATCCTCTACCACAGCAAGGAGGCGCTCGGACAGAACCAACGCCAAAAGATCAAGGCGTTCGCCTTTGACGGTTTCCAGTATGTGGTCAATGCCCAGAACAACTTCCTTCCTCAGAAAGAAATAGGCATCTACTGTCAGGCCTATAACCTGGAAAAAAAGGATAAAATGACACTCCATCTTCAGATTTTCCCGATGAATACCGAAACCCCGGTTCTGAGTCACGAGATTCCCTTGAGAGAGGCATCCGCTCCGGATGGGCCGGGGATCGACACAGGACTTTTGCCTTTAGCCGATCTCAAACCCGGCTATTATCTTGCGCAAGCCTCTTTTCTTGATGAAGAGGGAAAAAAGATATTCACTGAAAAAGAGAATTTCATCCTCCTCTCCCAGGCTTATCCTTTCATTCCCTGGGTTTACTCCAAACTCCACAATCCTCTTCCTGATCCTGAGCCGCTTTATGCCCTGGCCTCCCAGTATTTCATGACCAGAAAATACGAACAGGCAAAAGGCCTCCTCAACCAAGCTCTGGAGATGAGAAACGAACCCAAAACCAGGCTTTTACTGGCCAAGACTCTTTATGCCCTAGGTCAATTTGAAAACTCTCTGACAATCATCTTTCCCTTCTTTCAGGCCACCCAAAACAGGGAAGCCGCAAAAATCATTGCGGTCGATTATGTCGGGCTCAAAGACTGGTCCGCGGCTCTCATCTATCTGGAGAAGCTGATGGAAGAGGCAGCAGAGATAACCGTATTGAACCTGGCCGCAGAATGCTACCTCAATATCAACCAGCCGGAGAGAGCCCTGCCCTTAATCCAGAAATCTTTGCAGCTCAATCCCGACCAGGCTGCCATAAAAGAACTGGAAAAACAGGCGAAAAAACGCCTGGAGAACAGATAAAATTATCAGACATTCTATAAACCTATCTCGGAGGAAAAGGTGATGAAAAAATCAACAGTCCTTTCTTTTTTGCTGCTTTTTCTGGCTTGGAATCTCTGGCCTTCGGTCCAGGGAAAAATCCAGGGAACAGTAACAGACAGCGAGGGAAACCCTCTGTCGGATGTGGCGATCACCATCACCTCGCTAAAAATGGCTTCAAAGACATTAAGCCTCAAAACAGACAAGGAAGGAAAGTATGTTCAAATCGGATTCTGGCCAGACCGCTATCAGGCGCGGTTCAAAAAAAGCGGTTTTCTCCCTGTGGTGCGGGAAGTGAAGGTGGGCATCGCCGAAACAATAAAACTGGACGTCATCATGGAAAAGGCGCAGGAAGCTCTCGAGAGGTCCCTATCCAAGGCAGACAGTCTTTTTATGAAAGGAAATAAGCTGTACGGAAACGGCGAATACGAAGAAGCCGCTCAGACTTTTAGTGAAGCCATCGAGCTCAATTCAACCCAGTGGGGCTACCATTTCAACCTGGGTCTGGCTTATAAAAAAATGGACAAGAACGAAGAGGCCCTGGAAGCGTTCCGGAAAGCCCTAGAGCTCAACCCGGAAAGCTTCAGCTGCAATAAAGAAGTCGGTGAGATTCTGGGCAAAAGCGGGAAGTTCGATGAAGCGCTTAAATATTTTCAAAAGGCCACGGGAATCGACCCCACAGAACCCGATGCCTTCTACAACCTCGGTGTTTGCCAGATGAACCTGGGTCAATCCGAAGAAGCTCTGAAGGCCTTTTTGAAGACCATCGAGATAAAAGAAGATTATGCGGACGCCTATTATCCGGCCGGAACGATTTTCATCGGTCAGAACAACACCGCAGAGGCTGTGAAATACCTGGAGAAATTTCTACTGGTCACTCCCTGTTTATCAGCAACAAAAAAGGACAAGTACGAGAAATGGCTCAAAGATGAAGTGGACCTCCTGATTACCAAAGCGGAAAGAGAGGAATTCCAGAATCTTAAAAAAGAAAAGGATAAAGAAGCCTTTGTCAAGCTTTTCTGGGCAAAGAGGGATCCAACTCCCTTGACAGAAAAGAATGAGTTCAAGGATGAATACTATATTCGCCTGAATTCCGTGAACAAATCCTTTCTTTATGGATACAAAACAGGAATAGACACGGATATGGGCAAGGTCTATCTCCTCTGCGGCAAACCTAAGGTCTTTCATCCGAGCACAGGTCCATCTGAAGCTGGACAGGGGCCAGGACTGACAACAGGGCCATGCAGGTATTCTACGCTTATCCAGAAAAGACCCTCCTCTATCCAGGCCTGAAAGAGATTCCCAAATACAGAGAGATCGAACCGTTCGCACCCGAGTCGTTCGAGGGCAGGCTCATCCAGCAAATAAAATCCACGGGCGAAGACATCATTCAAATCCCTTTTGAAAGCCAGCCGATCTTCACCAAGGCGGAAAATCAGAGCAGCTATTTAACTCTCCTGCTCAAGATCCAGCCCGGAGAAGAAATGGAGACTTTCCAGAAGAAGCTTGTCATCTTTGGCAGGCTGGAATCGGGAGTCCTTTCTTATGACTTCCGCCGTGAAAATGCTCTGCGAGAGGAGAAAGACTATTTCATTACTCAGCTGGGTCTTCCGCTCTATCCGGGTGAATATGACCTCACTCTCGGCATTTCCACGCCAGATAAGGAAGCGCACTCGATCAAGAAAATCCAAATCTATGTCCCGGACTTCTGGAATCAGGAACTGGCTCTCTCGTCCATCCTGGCCTCACCTCAAGTCCGGGAAGAACAGGCTCCTGTTAAAAAAGAGGAGTACGATGTCTTCCTTATAGGCAGCTATTCCCTTCTCCCCCATTTCAGTCAGGAATACAGCAAGGACCAGTCGTTGAACCTGTTTTACTACATCTACAACATGGCCGTGGACGAAAATCAGAACTGTTCCCTCCTGATTTTCATGGAGCTGCAGAAAGGCGAGGAGACCTTCGGCCTCAATCCCCAGACAATAAAGAAAAAAGTGGATGAGGAAGCGGTCTTTCTGGAGGGCAGCCAGATCCCTCTTTCCGCTCTTCCCCAACCAGGAGAATATGTGCTGACCATACGGGTGGTTGATGAAATCACCAAAAAAGCGGACAGCCAAAAACTTAAATTCTCTGTTTATGAAAACAAGTAAAAGGGGTGCCTCACGTAGTTTTCCCAGGATTTGGGAAAGAACTATTTATTTTTTCAGGATGTAAAAATCCCTGACCCGGTTGTCCCTTTTCACCTTTCTAAAGTCAACGATCCTGTATTCTCTCTGAAGGAACGTTTTAAAGGCCTCTCTGGTCTTTTCCCTCCACTGCAGCGGGATATTCCTGACATCTTCATCCTCGACATCCGTCTCCCTGAGCATACGATAAAAATCAACCGGTATTTCAATCAGCAGGAATTCGCTGTCCAGGTCGAGGTTGACATTTTTTACTGTTTCAAGCTCTAAAGGTTCGCTCCGGCCTCTGACCGCGGTCATCTCCGCTTCAACAGCCAAACATCCTGATTCAATCAGGGAATTCAGGTCATACTCTGGTCTCCGAACTTTCTTCTTCAGATCCCAGGTCACAAAGAACCTGTCACAGGGGATGTCCAGCCTGTTCAGCAGGCCACCGAACCGCCCGTAATACGCCTCCCTGTAGTCAAGCACATCCATCCCGAAATAATGGATATTCCTGAAAGCATTGATACCGGTCAATGGATCATAGGTGCAGGTAACGGTGTGGATCCCGAATATCTGGACCAGGATCTCTTTCTGGAATTCCTTTATGCGCACTCCCAGCCCCAGGCTTTCGAAATCCTTTCTGACGCAGGTGTACTGAGAATAAAACTGGAGGTTGTCGGGGTTCCTGTAAGCGATGTCTTTGTCTTTTATTCCCACAAACCCGTAGCAAAACCCGACAAGATGCTCCTTTTTCCTCTTGAAACCTCCTTCGTCAGCCTCGGTAAAAACGCCGATGAAAAGGCTGCTTCCCTCGTGGAGGAAATTTTCGCACTTCATGTTCCGCGAACCGGCCATGTTATCGCTCGGCTCAGCCCAGACTTCATTCCTTAACTCTTCATATTTCAAGTAGTCTCGGTGATCCCCAGATTCCTCCACCCTGAACAGAAACTTCTTTCCCTTGATTTCGAGGACTTTCTCCAATCCCTTCATTCCTGCTCACTCCCGACCAAACGTCGATATTCAGAGCAAGCTGATTTTATCGAAACACCCTTCTGATTGCAAATTATGGGGTCAGGGCTCGACATTAGACAAAGATAATCAGGAGCCATCAGAATTGTCAATAATCGAGCTAGAATTCAATCTCAAGTTATGCACCTTGACGAAGTCACACCCTTAAAATTGATGTTTGGCTCATCGCGAAAATAAGTACCTTGGAGGCAGAATGAAATAAAGAAAAACAAACGGAGGGATTCTGTCACATTATATCTCCGTCCTCGCGCCACCTATCCTTTCTTAATAATTCCAAGCACTCATTTTTGGGATGATTCTCAGGCGTAAATGTCTAATGTCGAGCCCTGACCCCATAATTTAAGAAAGAATTTGAATTCGTCTTTTTTTTGTTATATTTTAAATGTCCTTATCTCGAACAATATCAATAGAAGATAAGAATAACCGCCTGAAAAGGAGACAGAGAATGAAAGCCTTCAGGAAATCCCTTGCCGTATTTCTTCTTGTGATCCCCGTCCTTCTTCTGGGTTCTGAATTCCAGGTGAAAACCATCCAGAGTGAGGACGACCTTCCCGAAAAATTCTGTTCCATCTGGCAAGCCGGGGATTTCCTCGTTTCTGACGGGCAAAACCTGGCTATAATCGGCGGAGTCAAAAGATACTTAAAGACCACAACCAATTACCCGGCAGCCGATGCCCTGGGCAGCATCATCGGTTTTACTCCTGCGGGAAAAAAACTGAAAAGCGACATGATCGTCGGCGCGCCCGTCATCCGGATAAAAGATAAGAAAGAAGAGGTTTTCTACAGTTCGGTCAAGCCGGTGAAAGAGGATACCCCAGACGGCTCCCTCCTAGTAGAAGCGAATGCCTCTTATTCGGGAAAAAAAGGAAGTAAAGCCAAGGTCCAAACCCAGTACCGTTTTTTCCCTGGCGAAGCAAGAATAGACATCACCTCCTCGCTCACCAATACAGGCAAAAATGCTCTGGAAGAACTGGACTATTCTGTTTATTTCAGCGCGCTCCACAGCTACTCCTTCAGCCCGTTCAACCGGGAAATGCACCCGGAACTCAGATTCAGGGTCTACCAAAAAAAGGATCATTATCTAGCCTGGCTGGACAGGGATCCTCTTGAAGAGGAAGCAGAGCATATTCCGGGAACACTGGAACCCGGCCAGGTCTATACAACCCGCCATACACTGCTGGTGGGGACTGACCATCAGGAACTTCTCCAGAAAATCTATCAAATTTTCGGCATCACGCCTGAGCAAGCCACCTTCAACTTCAAGGACCTCAACGGAAAAATGACGGAAATCATAGTCAGAGACGCTTTCTCTTCAGAGGTATTTTTCCGTTCTTTTCTTGAGGATCCCTTCTCCCTCAGCCTTGTGCTTCCCGAGGGAACTTACTGGGTCAGGGCGAATTTCTTTCCGGCGGTCCGGGAAAAACTGCTGGCTGTTAAACCCGGTGAAGAAAACACTTGTATCCTCGAGGACTCTCTCCTGGGAAGGATCAAGCTGAAAATCCAGAACAGCCAGGGCGAATATGTCCCGGGAAAGGTCACCTTTGTCGGACTGGCGCCGACAGAGACTCCCTACTTTGAACCGGATAACCCGGTGGAGACCGGGAGATACTGGGAAACATTCAAGAATTCCGTCTTCCCTAAGGAAAGAGGCCTGGAAGTGAAACTTCCGGTGGGCACTTACCTTGCCTACGCTTCGAGAGGGCCTGAGTACAGCCTGGACAAAAAAGTCATAGAGGTTCTGGAGGATCAACCTCTCGAGCTGATTTTCCGTATCGATAAGGTGGTCAAGACGCCGGGATTCATCTCCATCGACCCCCATATGCACACCAGAGAGTCGGATGGAAGGATGGGCATTGCGGAGAGGCTGAGGTCCGTTGTGGCCGAGGGAGTGGAAGTGGCTGTGGCCAGCGACCACAACACCGTCACGGATTACTCTCCGACGCTTAAAAAACTGGGACTGAATAAATACCTGGCGGTGATAACCGGGAATGAAGTCACCACTCCTGATAAGCTCCACTACAATACCTACCAGGTTAAACACAGACCTGAGGAAGAAGAGAACGGCGCCATCTTCCCTCTTGCCGAGGAAGTATCTCCATTGTTTGAAGCCAGCCGGCAAAAGGACCAAGAAGCCATCCTCCAGGTCAATCACCCCAGAGCCGGGAGTCTGGGATATTTCAACAACTACCAGCTCGACCTGGAATCCGCAGCCTTTGCCATGGAAAACTTCAATGTCTCCTTTGACGTCTTGGAGATCATGAACGGCCCTTATTTCTACTCTTCCAACTTCACGGCCATCGAGGACTGGCTTCATCTTCTGAACCGTGGATATTACTATCCTCTTGTTGGCTCATCCGATTCTCATGGCATAGACCGGGGAGAACCGGGATATTCCCGGACCTATGTCTATTACAGAGGAGAGGAGAGCGACAACCTGGACTGGAATTCCCTGGCTCAATCCATAAGAAAAGGCCAGACCTTTGCCACCAACGGCCCGATGATCGAGTTCACGGTCAACAGCGCCTCCATCTCAGGCGATATCATCACGGATAAGGACGGAAAGGTGGACATCGCCATCAAAGTCCAGAGCGCTCCCTGGATAGCAGTGGATGAGGTGAGGCTGATCGTCAACGGGGAAAGGAGGATCATTTTCCCTGTCAATACTCCAAAAGAGGCCATTTTGAAATTTGACATGCCGTCCTTGTTGAAGTACTGGGGAAAGAATCTCTCTATCCTGTGCTCCAGCGTTCATCCTGGAGCGGCCTTTCTGAAAACGCCACCCTTCCCTATGCCCTGACCAATCCTGTCTTTGTCGATGTCGACGGCAACGGCAAATTCGACCCCCCGCTTCCTGAGAAGATCAAGCTCGTCCCTGAAACAGAGCTGTCTAAAGAAATCATATCACGCTATTGAAGAAAAGCTGAAAAGCCAGCTGATAATCTGACAGACGTATTTTTTCTCAACCTATGCTTGAATGAACAGCAAAGACAAAAGCCCGTCCGCCCCCCTGACGCCCGATTATCAAAAACACTCTAAAGCCAGGACTCTCTTGTTTTTCCTTCAAATTGTCTTTGTCCTCGCGCTCCTTGCCCTGTGGCTGAGCTCTGAGTCCATCCGGACGAGCAATAGCCTCTGGATACTCTTTTTCTACAGTTTTCCGGCTGAATTCTTACTGTCGACTGTTCCTCATGAGCCGGTTATTCTTTATTTCGGGAAATTATTTCCGCAACAATCCTGGCCGAAGCGCTCAATTACTCCATTTTTCATTATATATCTTTCACCCCCCGCATCCAGAAAGTGCGTCATACAAAATTCGTAAAAAAGATTGTGGACCTGTTCAACAGAGCTCCCTTTCCCGCTCTCCTCGTGGCCGCGTTTACCCCTGTTCCTTTTTATCCCTTCCGTTTCCTTGTTGTCCTGGCCCATTATCCTCTGGTCAAATACCTTCTCGCCATCCTGCTCTCCAGGACCCCTCGCTTTTTTCTCATTGCTCTGATAGGATATACGTTCAAGATCCCTGACTATCTGCTTCTTGCGCTTTTTGCCGTACTCATTCTGGCAGCACTCGTTCCCTACGCGACGAACTTCCTGAAAAAGAAAAGGAGGGAAAAATCGGATGCAGCCTAAGGCCTTGGTCACCGGAGCTTCCGGATTCATCGGAAGCCATCTGGTAGAAGCGCTCGTGACTCAAAAATGGGACATCACCTGCCTTGTCCGGCCCACGAGCCGTACCGGGTTTCTCCAAAAACTCAGGATCAAGCTGGCCGTTCATGATCCCAGCGATCCTGGAAGCCTTGAAAAAGCCGTTAAGGACCAGGATTATGTGTTCCATCTGGCCGGACGGATCCGCTCTGCCAGTCGCCGGGCTTATGACGCGGCGAATTACCAGCTGACAAATGACCTGGTCCGGGCCTGCCTCAAGGAAAACCCAAGCCTCAAGCGCTTTGTCCATGTCTCCTCGATCGCTGCAGCCGGCCCTTCGCTTCCTGGCCAGTACTCAGAGGAAAGCCTGCCCCCTTCTCCGGCTTCAGAGTATGGACGGACCAAGCTCAAGGGTGAACAGGCTGTCCGAGAGTCATGGGATATCCTCCCTTCGACCATCATCCGTCCGCCCAATGTTTACGGCCCAAGACAGCAGGAAACCGAGCTCCTGGTAAAGCTCATCAGCAAAAGAATCGTGCCCATCCTCAAGGAAAGGGGGGAGACAACCAGCCTCATCTATGTCAAAGACCTGGTGGAAGGGATACTCCAGGCCGCTTCCTCACCGAAAACACAAAGCCAGGTCTACTATCTGACAGACGGCAAAGGATATTCCTGGAGAAAATTGATCCTCATCATGAAAAGGCATATCCTGGGCAGCTCATTCTTCTTTCCGGTTCCAGAAGACCTTATCTCTGCTGCGGCTTGGCTGGCGGATGTCATCAAGTCTACAGGCATCGTAAGACCCTTTTTCGGCCGGAAGATCTGGAGCGCCATGACTCAGACTCTCTGGCTGTTCTCCACGGCCAAAGCGGAGAAGGACTTCAGCTTCCACGCCCGCTTTAAGCTGGAAGAGGGGATCCAAGAAACTGTCCAATATTACCGCACCTGAACTTCTGGCCTGAGAAAGATCCTTCTCCTTTCCGATCAAAGGCAACAATCTTTCTTCAAATAAAAAAAGGGAAAGTAGATAAACGGGTCCTGGTTCCTTTTTTTCCAGCTCTTTTTTTCAAATTTGTTCTGCTATTATTGATGACTCAGTCGAGGTCAAAGCCTCGAATCCAAATAATTTTTGACTTGGCCAGGGCAGCAGTGCTAAATTACTTAATTGGCATCTAAAATGATAAAAAAAGATCCTTCTTCCCTATCCGGAATGTGCATAGTCAACCCGACTGCAGCCCGCAATAAATGGATAAGGCGAAAAAGACTGAGAAGATATCTCCAGGA
>SMTZ1_10005703_pt1 | contig 16134 bp, 10 predicted proteins | sample DeeMarSWOR136_30_FD_25667 | JGI IMG/M metagenome (IMG submission 25667)
TCAGATTTTTCATTTTCCTATACATCTTTATCGGACAAACCACTGTTCAAATTTTAGGTTTTGTTACAAGTTCTTAGTACTTCGGTCAAAATCATCCTTGTAAAAGTCCATATGGAGAATATCAGCTTGAATTGCAGGGACACCATCAACAGAAATCTCTTCATATAACTGCGGGGATCTTATGTCTGTTTTCGGTGGATATATTCGGATCCTATAATCTCTATTAGAATAATCAGGGAGTGGGAATTTTATTTCCTTCGGTACAGTTATCGAATACGGTAGTTTTATATATACTCTTGCCAGCATTTGATAAACACCTCAAATTAATTAGATTGTTTTTAAAATCATAGCCGTTCACTTCAAAACAGGGCTGGGGGATTAGCGAGAGTCAAAAGGCGAGATAATCCCAGCCCTGTTAGCTTGCTTCAGTTTGCTCGTCTCTTATGTTCAATAAATCCAAAAAATCATACCAACTCAAAACAGGGCTGGGGGGTTAGGGAGAGCTAGAAAGTGAGATAATCCCAGCCCTGTTAGCTTGCTTCAGTTTGCTCGTCTCGTATGTTCAATAAACCCTGTTAGCTTACCTCTGTTTACATATCTCTTGGAGCTTAAAAACCCAAAAATAGAATACTTCATATCTTCTTAATTTTCCAACCTTTTTGCTTTTTTTGTTGTTTTTTGTGCATTTCTATGGCTATTTTTGCGTCTTTTCGTGGCAAACTTTTCTCCATTTTACCTGCGGTTCGCATTTTCCCTATTCACTCCGGCCCTTCCGTTCCTCCAAATAATCAATCATAAATAATCAATAATAATTTATATGGCCTATGGTAGAAATGCTACATTTCCCTCCACGAGGTACAAATTATGCCCTTTTGCCTTGTGCTCTTATGAACTTTTTCCAAAAAAAGTTCATTTTCTATTGAACATTCCCGGCCGGTTTGGTATAATACATACTGCCTTAGAAAAGGCAGATAGCGGAGCCCCGCACGTCGTATGCTGTTGAGCAGCAAGGACTTAGGGCAAGCCTGTCCTGAGCAATTTTATCCAGAGTGAAATGGAATTAGTCCAATGACAAGAAAAACGTTTTACATTTTGAGTTGTGGTTTTGCATTTTACATTTTAATTTTTGATTTCTCTTTAAGGTCCTTCCCTGCTTATAAAGTAGGTCCGCGAAATCCGTGTAATCTGTTGTTAATATGCGACTTACGACTACGAAAGATTACGTACGAAAAAATAAACTTTTTTTGCAAAACGAACCCAATTTCCAAAAAGTCAAGTTGAACATAAGTGTTTTATTAACAGGGGAATACGTACAAATGGACACTTGGTCAATTCGGAAAAACGAACCCAAAACGAACCCAAACGAACCCAATTTCCAAAAAGGCCAAAATGAACCTAACTGCTTGTCTAACAATGAACTACGAACAACGAACTATGAACGATGAAAAAAAACGAACCCAATTCAAACCCAAACGAACCCAATTTCAGAGCCAAAAAATTCTAAAGATATGTCAACTATTTGTTATCGAACCAGGTTATAAAACCTTGAGCCGTCAATACTTACTGCTTCACGGCAAGGTGTGCCACCCGCTCTCCGAGTCGCCAGGCACTGTCGAGCTCCTTGGGCCCGATCCCGGGATCGATTGGTCCGGTCATTGCCCCGGCACCCACTTCTGCCCAGATGTCCTCCCCCTCCTCATCTTGATAGAGAGGGCCTGCAACAACCATACGATTGTTTATCATAAAAAGCAGAAGCGAGATGACCGTATGTTCCTTGCCTCCCATCTGACCACCTCCTGTGGCAAACGCCCCCCCTACCTTGTCGGTAAAGTCCACCTTCATTTTCCACGACCAGTCATCGATCACCGTTTTCATTCTCCCCGGTATGCTGGCGTAATAGGCCGGACATCCAAGAACAATCGCCTCTGCCTCCGTGAGGTCTTTTTTGGTCACTTCACTGACCCTCTTGACCGCCGCAACCGCACCGGCCACCCGCCTGACACCTTCGGCCACCGCCTCCGCCATTCGTTCGGTGTTGCCCGTCAGGGAATCGTAAGCAATCAGAACGTCCGCGGTCTTCTTTTTAATAAGCGGCGAATCTTCGAGCGAAGCACTTTGTCTTTTTGCCTTGCGGTACTTGGTCAGCACCAGGTCTTCATCCTGAATGAGGCCCACACCCGGCGCGTATGTTTTATAGCACAACTCGTCCGGATCTATTCCGGACGTCTCTTCCACTTTTATGCAGTTTCTAAATGTCCCCGCCGGCGTCTTCATCATCAAGTCATCTCTGAGTATCTCGGCCCTGTCCATTGCGTTCGGTGCAATCTCCTGGTAATGCCTTGCCCCAAGCAGGACCGTACCGGGCATTATGATACCTGCTCTCGAATCCTTTACGTCCGCCCTCCACTGTCCCGAGTGCCTAACTATCTTGCCGTCCTCGTAAATGTCCACCTCCTCACCGAAATAGAATACATCGCCATGTTCTTTACAAATTGCGAAAAAGTTCCTCGATATCTCCTTGAGTTTTCCGTCCACTTCCTCCCGTTCTTCCACGACCCTCGTTATTATATCACCGATCTTCTTTGTTTCATCCAGAACGGTAATTACCACTTTCTCTGTGCTGCTTTCCAGGGTCAGTTGGTGGCCGGGTTCGAGAACAAAGAACCGGTTCCTGCCGACCGAAGAAAACGTGCAGTTTTCCTCATGGAATACATCAGTCCACTTTTTTTCCTGCTCGACGCCCGGCTCTGCTTCTTTATCTGCCTTCTCCTTTATCTCAATGACTTTCCCTTCAGGAGATATTTCAACTTCGTACTCTTTTTCCCCGGAACGTATTTCCACGTCATACTGGCCCGGGTCCTCACCTTCGACCTCCTTTTCGATTTTTATAATCCGCCCCTGTGGAAAGTCCTTGTCAATAGCTTTTCTTATAACGGCCGGCAGTTCCGACTCCAAGACGGTAACTTTTCTCTCTTGCGCTGCTGCCTCAGAGGGACAACCTGTGACCGCCAGCAACACCGACCACACGACAGCAAAGAAAATTACCCTAAAACAACACGAGTTAAATTTCATGACGGACCTCCTATACTAATTGGGAATTCCCCATTCACTATAAATCTGAATGGGCTCTTTCATATACAATTTTTCACGACCATTATAACAATGGCCTGCCGTAGTTCAATTGAGATTATCTTCCGGGGACAACATGTATGTTTTTTTCAGGTATGACAGTGTCTTTTTAAACTCTTTGTTGCTCAGAGGACGTTCCCACATAAGTAAGCGGGCCAATTCACCGTCAAAGGACTCATGGCCCGGATGGTTCGTTGCATCGCGTTCCTGTCCAATCGCCATTTTGGATGAGTTCGCCTTTGGATTTACGGGAAAAGGCCCGGACGCCACTGGTTTGGTTCCATTGACAAAAAGCTCGATGGTAACTTTCCCGGTTCCGTCGCCCATACGACCGGCGATTATATAATAGCGATTCGTTTGAAGTTTGGGACCGGTAACCTGAGGATTGTTCTCATCCCACCGGCCGAAGGTGATGCCGTTTCGCGAACCCGTCCAGAGTGTGTTATCATCCTTAAGGCCCGCCCAAAATCCTTCGTATTTCCCGCCGTTTCTCAAGTTCCCGAAAAAGGAATTCACGTCCTTGAGGCCGGATACCTGTTTGTAAACAGACATCACGGCAAACCATGTGTAGCCCTGCCTGTAATAAGATGGTCGAAGGCGTCTTCATTGCTGTTGATCAGTTCCTGTCGTTTAAACACTACAGTATTATGACCACCTATGGCTTTCACTTTTTCCTTCAGCTTGGGGTGTCCCGTTCCCTTTTCGTGACCGGCGTCTCTCGTTGCTTTGAAGATTTTGGCCTTGAAGTCCACCTGATTTCTCCAGGATGAGACTAACCTGTTAACTGTTTTGATTCCTCGATCCGCGTCGAGATCCAGGATTAGCCCTTTGCGCACGATACCAATCTTTGCTTTGGAATCCGATTTTGCTCCGAGCCCAGCGGTGCCGGTCAATCCCATTACAAAGACAACGGATAGAACGGCAGGGTATTTAGATATTATCATTTTTAACTCCTTTCCAAGTCCGTACAGCCCGGATATTAGCACCCTAAATGAACTCATACTAAGTGAATGAGCATATTGAATTGTACCCTCAATCCTCGAAGATGCAAGAATTAGTGGCACGGAAAATAACACGTCTATGTTACTGCCTGAAATCTATATTTGTTAATATGTCGGCAAAAGACCGGTTATTAGAAACTACGAAGGAGCAGGTAAAGACCATCGTCAAGATGAAGGCTGACGGTGAGCGGTCAAGTACCATAGTGCGGACTGTTAATGTAAGTTGGCCGACTGCGTATCAAGTATTAGTAGATGATAGGTACAAAAACATTGGTATCCTGAGCCAATCGGTCGCAAACCAGAGATAAGCATAGCACGCTGCATATAGTAAAATCCCAGCAAGTACAAATGCCAACGGCAGCACTCGGCGACGCATGTCCCGCTCGATGAACAACAGAACTATCAGACTAATAGCAGTAATGTGCCAGAAAAGTTCAAATGAAACCAAGCACACAGTAAAAAAGATATGCACAATAACATTAAGCTCTCGTAATTGCTTGTCATGTGGGCCGAAGGCAAGCCAACAAGTGAAAAAGACTACTAAAAGCCCGCTTAAGAACGGAACAAATCCTGCCAAACGTGGGATGCTTGATATAACTTTTGGCTTCTGTTTTTCTTTTTTCTCTTCTTCACTCATCTTTCTACCTTTATAAGTTTATTGTATCAGATACCTCCCACGCGAAGAAGAAATTATCAAATTTTTACGAAATATTTTTGCACAAAAATTAGGTATTCCCGATTTTTGCTAAGTCCAAACCTCCCCACAGACTTCCCGATTCCCGGTATAGATCGAAAGAGTTGTGGATTTTGACAAGTTGAAATAGTATCATAGAAGCACAGTGGGCATCAGGAAGCCGCCGAATCTGTAAGAATCGTTCTGATACGGCTAGGGATATTAAAGGAGTGAAGATGAAAAACACAACAATAATTACGACCTTAATCTGCATTGCGTCATCAATCGGCATCGCCGGGACCCAAAACATTGTCAGAAACGGGGGATTCGAAAAAGATACGGATGGAGATGGGATGGCGGACCAGTGGCAGTTCGCCGCCGATAAGGCGGTGGTGGCGCGCTGGGAACGGGACGAAGGATATAAAAGTCAATTTAGCCAGAAGCTAATTTGCACCGCCTTCGAAGGGCGCTCACCTGCAAGCCATGCAATGCTATGTCAGGTCAATACTATCCGGATGGACAAGGGCAAGTGGTGCAAAATTTCTTTTGCCGCCAGACAGCAGGGTATAACCGGTGGAGCGATAAAGGTCGCCATTTCGAATACGAAATCCTGGAGCAATTGTGGTCTTCAGGAATCGTTCAGGCCGTCTTCTAAGTGGAGGGAGTACGAGTTTATTTTCCGGGCTACGCAGACGATTACGAATAATGTCAGACTTCAATTCTGGTATAATTCAACGGGAAGTCTTTGGCTTGACGATGTCAGGTTGGAGCCGTCCGGACCTGTAATAAAAAAATTTACAGAGGAGGTTCGGCCCGTCGGTTCTGTGAATCTTCTACCCAACAGCAGTTTCGAGTGCGGGATGAGCGGCTGGGGAAGCATCGCCGATATACCGGGATGGGGAGGCAACTTGAACCTGCCGGTTGGTAAAGTGGACAGTACCACCGGTAAGTTTCATCCGTCGAGTTTCAAAATGGCTCTTACACCGGAAACGATTCCCGTCTACTACTTCGACTATTTTCCTCTCTACCGTGTCCCTGTTAGGGCCCCGTTGCTGGCAAACCGCGGCTGGATCCCGGTGGAAAAGGGCGCAGCCTATACGTTGTCTGCGTATATGAAAGCCGATTCCGAAGACTTGGCTGGTGTACTCTCAATACGGCAGGCTTTCGGTAGGACGTTGCGGCGTAAGATTCGACTCAAGACGAACTGGCAGCGCTGTGATTTCACATTTGAGCCACGGGCCGAGCAGGTCTTCGTCGCGTTGGGTCCTGATTTGGAATTCTCCAAACGCGATGCCAGGATGATATGGATTGACGCGGTACAATTGGAAAAAGGTTCTAAACCTACAGAATACCGCTCACGCTCAGCTATAGAAATTGGTATCGATACCAACCGGGCGGGTAACATTTTTCCTTATGGCCAAGAACCGAATATCACTGCGGTGATTTTCAATTCCGGGCAGGTCCATCGGAACATAGTATTGGAAGTTGAGACAACTGATTTTGATGATAAAGTTGTTTATAAGACCGACATTTCCGTTAAGATTCCGGCAGATGAGCATGTAAAATTGCCCATTAATCCCGGCGTGAAGCGCAAGGGATTCTACAGGCTTCAACTGCGATGTAAGGAAGCGGCGGTTGCCCAGACCAGACCGATGCGTTTTGCAATTATCGACCCATACACCAAATCGGACAGCCTTTTCGGAATGAACCACGCATATCCCTGGATGCACTTGCTGGATCTGAGCAGGCAAATCGGCCTATGCTGGTTCCGCGACTGGTCACTGAAATGGCACGATGTGGAACCAGAGAAAGGAAGGTTCGAATTTGACGAATGTGACCATCAAATCAACCGAGTTTTGAAACACGGCCTAAACGTGCTTGGCCTGCTGCCTTTTCCTTCGACCAACTGGTCGTCTAGCGCAGGACCTCAGGTGCAGCCAACCACACATTACCCGGAAAACAGGCAGCGAGTCGCATATATGCCAAAAGACCTTAATGACCTGAACGTCTATGTTCGGAGGACCGTTGGGCACTACAAGAACCGGCTCAACGTATGGGAGATTCTGAATGAACCTGTCTATACTAACTATGCGCTGCCCCGGGCCCATGGCTATCAGGCCAAAGATTATGTGCGGTTTCTTAAGGTGGCATATCAATCGGTCAAAGCCGCCGATGCCGACGCATTTGTGATTGGAGGTATTGCCGGGTCTCCGACTACGTACACACGGGAGTTCATCGAAGCCGGTGGGTTGCGTTGGGTCGACGCCCTCAACTTGCACAGTTATCCTGGCCTGACGTCACCCGAGGCATACGAACAGCCTTTGCGCCGGCTGCGTGAAAAAATGCGGTCTCTTGGTTCGGACAAGCCCATCTGGTTCACTGAGGGCGCCTACTACGCAGATGATGACAAACCCTACGAACCTTTTGACAGCACCTGGATCAAGCCTGTTTACTCGGAAGCCGAAGCCGCCGAATGGCAGATAAAATTCAACACGATATTGCTGGCTTATGGGGCCGAGAAGATTATTTACCATTCCGGAACTCCCGGCAGCCTTAATAATGAGAGTCTTTCAGGAATATTCTTCGAGTGGGCGGGCGCACCGCGAAAGATGCTGGTCACACAGTCGGCAATGGCAAATCTGCTTTCACCACCGATACGCTCGTTTGGGCCTGCCGAGGGCCCCGGCGATATTAAATCTTATAGATTCGAAACTAATGGTCGAACAGTAATCGTGGCGTGGTTGAAAGAAGGATTGAAACCACAAAGAATCTCCTTGGCCTCAGAGCAATGGAGGGCGGTGGACCTTCAGGGTAACGAAATCAAGGCCGAATCTGTCGACCTCACAGAGCGTCCCGTTTATTTCATAGCACAGGGAACTACCGGAGGGAAACTTCCCTGGTAGAAGACATTGTTCAATCATTTCTGATAGCAAAGTCCGCACCACGGCGCATAGAAAATCAAGTTCGAAATCCCGGCGGCGGATTTGAATTACTTTTGCCTGGCTGGTTCCGGGCTGTAAACATCCACGTCGCGAGTTTTTATGTCCCTGACGTCTTTTAACACGATGGGCCCTGCTGCGTTGGGGACTTTGGGAAAACGGACGGCATCAAGGACAAGCCGGTCAATGTCTTCACAGCCAATAACAGGACGGAGGTCATCCTTAACACAGTAAAGACGAACGTTTTCAAGGACTATGTCCCGGGCGTTTTTTCCGTAGAAGCCCCAGACCGGAAGTGGCCGGGCATCGACACCCGGCTTTCGAGCAGGCGCCCTGGCCTGTTTGGCTGTGCCCCCGCCTGTGTATTCGATGCTGGTGTCACGAAAGACTACACGCCCGCACGCCGTTTCAGTCCAGCTTTCGACGGATGCGGCCGCACGGTAGACACCGGTGGCGGTCAGGTCGGTGATGGTGACATTTTCGATAGTGTTGCCGCTTCTCTTGAGAAGGACCGTTACTGGTGTGGCGACGTTCTTCATTGTGACATCCGAGATGAGCACATCTTCGAGTGCGCCGTCGCAGGCATCCCAAGCGCCGGGCTGGAGTATGATACCGGAGAGCATGTTGCGGCGGTTCGATGTGCGGTGGGGAAACAGGCCCTGTCCGTAGAAGAGACAGTCCTGGACAATCATGTTCGTAACCGGCCCAATTATTCGAATACCGTTGCAGGAGCTGTTGACGACGCAGTCTTTTATGAGCAGGCCCTTGACATAGCGGCCTGCTATGGAATCGTCGCCGGTAAAGAATTGACAGTCGATGATGTTGATATCGCGACAGGGCTTGTCAATCCAGCCGCGGAAGTGAACACCATCCCAGCCGCCCGTGACCTTGATTCCGCGAACATCAACTTGTTCTGAAAACTCTATCATAACGGCGTAGTTTGCCGAGTCTTTTATCATAACATCGCGAATAGTGACATTACGGCTGTTGCCGAGAATAATAGTATGGGGTCCGCGCATTTTCTCCTCGCCGCGGGGATTGAAGACCTTGTTGCCGTCGATAACACCGGGCCCTGCTATGGCTACGTTGTTCACATCGACACCGAGAATCAAAGCGCTGTGCCATTTGCCGAATCTTGCCTCGGGCGTATTTGCCGGTGGTTTAAAGTACTGGTAGTCATCAAGCTTGGTAGTGCCCACTAAAGTCGCCCCGGCTTCGAAGAAGAGCGCCACGTTATCCCTGAGGTGGACCGTACCGGACAAGTATCTACCCGGTCCAAAGCGCACCTGCCCTCCCCCTGCTTCCGCACAGGCCTTTACGGCCTTATTAATTGGCACGGTGTCGAGCTTTTTACCGTCTCCCGCAGCACCGAAGCTGCGTACGTCGAAGACACCTTTATCCGCAAAGCAGGAGCTGCTGAGGTTTGTCAGTGCGGCACAGGCCACGACTGCGATGGGAACCATCCTCGATTTTTGACATTCCTTCATAAAACTCCTCCTTTTAACCGGATGGGAGCTTTGAGCTTGACTACATATTATTATAGCTTACAGGCCCTTATAAGACAAGGAAAAAACACCGGCCGGCATCGATAAACGCTGCACGGAATTTCGCCGGATGAACTGACATTTAACGCCTTGTCCACAGGTATTCATACCTGTAATCCCATAAATATCTCGATTCTTCAAGGAATCTACAGTACCTTTTTGCTTCATGCCACAGTCAAAGAATCTCGACTAGTGCGAAGTCGATAAGAGCGCCATCTATGGCGTATCCTACGTGTGTTATGGATTTTAGCGGTTTCTGGATTACTGCTTCGATTGTCACTCCGTCAACCGTGTAAACAATTTTCTGACTTTTCAGGTCTACCCTTACGACGATTTCCAGCTCCTTATCGTCGGGAATGTTTATCTCAACGCTTTTGGCTTTACCTTTGAGCAGAGGCCCCTGAATAATAGAGGCATTCTCAGCTTTGAGTCGTACGCCACATTTGATTAGTGAGGAATCATTAGCTTTGCTGCCGAAAGCAAGGTATCCATTGCTCAGCAAACCATCGCCACCCTTGGCGGCCTTTATACGGGTCCTGAAAGTGGCAGAGCCGGTAATAGGCCTCTCCAGTTTTTTCACTGCTAATCCCACCTGCTTCTTGCCTGTGGCGCGCAGGCGATATCCCAGCTTTGAGGCCACTACTTGGCACCGCGTGACTTTGGCAAAATCGCCCTCTTTCCGTACCACAGGGGGAAGGAGGTAATTGGGATCTTCGGGCTTGTTCCAGGCTATTCTGATAGGCTTGTCTTCGGCCTTCTTCAGAGCAGTACCTTTTGTTCCGGCAAGGCGAATTAACCGTCCATCCATAGTAGTCATATAGAGGCTGTCCCCGGCCCCGGCCATCCCGTCGAAAACCGGAATTGTATCCAGTGCATAGCGCGCGAGCAGTTTGCCGTCTGTCTTCGTAAGGGCCCAAAGATATCCTCCATGTTGGCCCTCGAGCGCTTCGACTTGGCGTTTGAGTTCCGTCTGAACACCGGTATCATCGGGATTATAAAAGGCACGCCGTTCATCGAGAAAGTCGGGCGGACCGGCGATGAAGAGTGTATTTGAAGCTACCGTCATCGCGCGGGCAATCAGCGCGGGTTGATCCAGTGTCCACTGGAGCTTGGTGGCAGTCAGATGCCCGGGCGGGAAAAAGTGGCGCAACAGCCAGTCGGAAGAGCTTGCGTTCCTGTGGCTTGAACGAGCATTCATAGCCCGCTCGGCCTTTCCTAATTGGTCGATGGATTGTGGCGTCACTACCTTGTCCGCGGCAAAAAGCTGGTACTCCAGCACGGATGAGTTGGTCATGAACTCCGGCTTGCGCCCGTAGCCGTAAACGCCATCATCGTCGACGCAAAGAATGCGGCCGGAGGGCACAATACGCCCGGCCTGGTACCACCCTCCATATCCGCCGGTGACGCGACGGCCGTATGTCCAGTATGAGCGGAAGAAATATGTGTCGTCAAGAAAACCATTCTGGCAAAAGATATGAAAGTCTTCCGGGTTTTGTTCCCTCACGCTTTGAAGACCGATTTCGAGTCGTTTACCATCAAAATTGATTTTCTGCGAGCGCATCCAGATGTGCCTGCCGTCGCAGGACAGGATATCGGAATGGGCCACAGGCATGTTGTTGCCCTGAGTTTTTTTTAGATAAGCTAAGTGCATATCCTGCCCGGTCTCAGGGTCTTTGTCATCCATAACTGTCTCGCCAAGAAGTTTTCCGGTGACCGCATCGAGGCGGATAAAACGTATTCCGCCATCGACGTACATGTTTCGACCGGCCGTGCAGTAGAGCACGCCTTTGTGCACCAATACGCTGCCGTGGACGGGCCATACTGATTCAAGTTTTTCCCATGCCATAATGCGGCGGTCAAGCGGAGCACCTCGAAAACGCCAGGCCAGAACGCCGTCGCTTGCGCGTAAGGCATATATGTACCCATCGGACGAACCGAACAGTGCAAGTCCCTTGTGATATGTCGGAGGGGAGTCGATAGGTCCGCCGGTAGTGTATGACCAGAGCCGGCGTCCCGTCCGCGCATCCAGGGCATATAGCGTGTGGGTGTCGGTGGATGTGACGAAAATCTTGCCCGCAGCAATCGTTGGCGCGCTGAGGCGACCCGGCAATTTCTTCTGCCATACCTGCTTCAGATCTTTGGAAATGCTGACCGATATGGCCCCGCTGCGGCTTGCATCATGGCGGTACGTGGGCCAGTCGGCCGGACCTGCAGGTGGGCCGTCGACCTTTCCATAAGCCGGACCTCGCTTAAGACGGGTCTCGGTCGTAAGGTCGGCTTTGGCTGGACGTGGGACCGGTCCCGAGGCCAGAGCGTTGAAGCCCGTGACTTTGGCTTCCAACTGGCAGCCGCACGAGTTCATAGGCGCGTAAGTCATTCCGTTACATGGCATCACGCCGTAAATACAACCACCGCGCACCCAGTGGTGCGGCTTCCAGTGTTCGGTCGTCAAATCGATATACTCGGTACCGTTGCGCGCGGTGAGCAGATACCTGCCTGCGGCCTTGGATGGGTAGCACCGGTGGTGAAACCAGTGTACCTGTACGTCCGCTGGGAACTGCCTGACCTGTTTACCGTTGAAAGGATCGTAGCCAAAGAAGGTACCATCCTGATTGGAACTGGCTATGGAACCTGTCCAGACCAGTCCCTGAACCACGAACAGGTCCTTTAAGGACATATGACCACTGGGCCGATGATTTTGTTCCCAGAGTTTCTTTCCATCCTTTGTTGACCAACCCGACATCTTGCCTTTATTGTCCGCTAACAGCACAACATCTTTATAAATCAAAACGCGGGGACCAGTATTGGTATGAACGGGTATTACAGTCGGAGCCGGTTCGCTTTCCCAGAGTACGTCACCTTTCCGGCGGTCCATACAGATCAGTTTCTGCCCATCGTGGAAGACCAGACGTTTGGCATCCGCCGCTAAAGAACAGGGAGCAACCGGTGCGTCGGCCTGCCACAACAGATTACCAGTTTCGGCGTTATAAGCGAATATCTTTCGCGGCGTCCCCTTCCAGCCCCAGTTCGGATTCGCCCTGCTGGTATTCGCCCAGACATAAGTATCCTTCCGACGCCAATCCGGCAGCAGGGACCGCGAGGTATCGGCAACGAAGAAGACGACGCCATCGGAAACCACAATCTCCCTCGTGTGTTCACTGCCTTTGTACGTCAACATGGTCTTGCCGGTCGTGGCGTCAAGCGCGGTGACCGGCGCATCAATACTGAGAGTGACATAGACGCGGTCACCCACGGCTACGAGACGGCGAAGCAGATGGGCCGGGCCGCTCTTGAGCGGATAATGATGGCTGTTCCACGTATCGATATCGCGCTTCCATAGAATAATTCCATTGAACGCATCACGCGCGACCAGTCGCCATCGGGGCGGGAGCTGAATCGAAGCAGTGGGACCTTCGTCAAGGATATAAAAAAGTCGCCCTCCCGCCGAGACCAGAGACGTCATACTGGCCATGTGGTCATGGTGACGGGCCCAAAGAGGACCGCCCACCCACTGCAGCCGTTCGGGTGGACCGACAATCGAATCTTGAGCCACCGGATTGCCGTCCGCGTCGTGAAAGTAGTGTGTCCACTCGTCAATTTCTTTTGGCCAGAGCTTGACCACCTTCTCCCATCGCCCATTGCGCCGCAGAAGAGCGACGCCTCTTGGGGCCAGTACCCGAAGCAGTTCTTCTTCAGAGAGGCGTACCGGTTCTTCGGCCACTACCAGATTGACAAGATTGTCGGTGTAAGGTAGGTGCCGGCCGTCCCACTCATCAACGCTCACTGGACCATAGATCCCCTGCCTGGTAAGATTGGCTCGCGCCGCGGCAACCTTAGACGCGTCCGTGTCAAGACCGTGTACTAAGTATTGATTGCCGGCGCGCAACCGGGCCGTCAATGTCCCATCCGAGCATCCCAGATGCACAATAAGACCACCCTTGATTCCGGACATCCTGAGCAATTCGCCGGCGTTCTCAGCCGACACTGAGGGAGCGAATAGCAAGAGGCACAAAATCCCGACTGTCAGGACGGCGAAATATCGCTCCAGGAATAACTGCGTGACATGTCGCTCAATCTTCGTGTTCATAAGATTCTCCTCCTTTCCAAGAGAAATTGATGCTTAAAACCGCTTCTGCATACATAGCTTAAACTTCATAAGTGCAGAAAGATCAATTACTGACTCCATAAGTTTATGTACCAACACTTATATGAAAATACACTATGGGGGTGAATTACTCAAGATAAAATAAGACCCATGGCCTAATATTTGGGGACCTCGATATGCCCACTAAAAAATGTATTTCACAGTGTTGTCTCTCAAAAGTCCAAAGATGCGACACTTGACACCGGATGCAGAATTCTGTACTATATGAACCAAAATGTATAGGAGCACTACCTATGATATCAAACGGAAAATATCAGTCGAATTTGTTAATATTCATGGCACCGGATTCGGTGCTTTACACAAATTCTAAGAAATCACATTCCTATCGATTCCATTTTCAATTTAGGAGACAAACATGAATAAATCTACCGACAAGTCAAATGTCAACCGTCGACAGTTTCTGAAAAAGTGTGGCTCTGCCGCTGCGGGCGCGGTCGTTCTTGGAAGTATCGCACCTTCTGCGTTCGCCGGTGAAGACAACACGATCCGCCTGGCACTTCTCGGTTGTGGCGGCCGCGGCACCGGTGCTGTTGGCGACGCCCTGTCTGTCCCGAACGGCGGGCCGATCAAGCTGTATGCCACGGCGGATCTCATTGAGGCAAAAATGGAAAGGTCGATCAGTTCGCTGAAGAAAAGGTTCCCGGGCAAAATCGACGTCCCTGAGGACCGCAAGTTTCGCGGCTTTGACGCCTACCGTAAGGCCATCGATATCCTCAGGCCCGGTGATGTAGCCATGTGCACGACGCGCTCTTACATCCGGCCGCTGCACGTGGAGTACGCAATACAAAAGGGCATAAACGTCTTTATGGAAAAACCATTCGCCTCTGATCCGGGCGGTCTGCATCGGCTGCTCCGTGCCGGTCAGGAAGCCGAGAAGAAGGGTGTCAAGGTCCTTGCCGGAGTCCAGTGCCGTCACTCTCCGGCCCGCCAGGCGCTGATAAAGAAAATCCGCAATGGCGAAATGGGCGAAATACCGCTCATACGCGCCAACCGTCTGGGTGGTGTTGGGTGGCTCCGTAATCAGGGAGACAAGGCCAACAATATAATGAGTCAACTGCAGTTCGGCAGGGCTCATCTATACTGGATCGGCTCTGGCCATATGGTTGATAATCTTATCCACCAGATCGACGAATGCTGCTGGATAAAGGATGCCTGGCCTGTTTCTGCAGTCGGCATGGGCGGTCGAGTACCAAACAGCAAAGACTGTGGCCAGAATATCGACGTCTACTCGATGGAGTATACGTTTGCCGATGGAACAAAGGCGTTCTGTGGTTTTCGCCGAATGAACAACACGCGTAGTGAGTTTGCCACGTTTATTCACGGCACAAAGTGTGCGGCTCAGTTCTCAGGCAGGACCCATGCCGCCACCGTCCACATGTTCAAGGACCAGCGAATAGAGAAGGACAACATTGCCTGGACACCCACAAAGGATGCTTACAGTCCCTGGCAATACGAGTGGAACGTCTTTATCGATAGTATCCGCAAAGACCGCCCACATAATGAAGTTAAACGCGCGGTCTACTCGGACCTCACGTCGCTCATGGGCCGAGCCGCCTGTCATACCGGCCAGACCATCACCTGGGACCAGATAATGAAGTCCCAATTCCAGTTCTGCGAATACCTCGATGACCTGGACTACGACAGCCCGCCCCCCGTCAAAGCCGACGAAGAGGGACGTTTTCCTGTCCCCATTCCTGGACAGTGGAAAGAGGTTTGAGAGTGAATACAATATAATTTTGAATTAGCTACCTGTGCGATTGGCATTTACGTCGTAACAGTACAGAAAGTTTCCGTGTCTAATGTAGAGCCGTCCATTGCATACAACTGGATGTGCCCAGGTCGGTCCACTGCCGCCTTTTGGTATAGAAAACTGGCTTATGACGCTGAATGCATTGGGATTAGCCCGCACCAGTGCCATAGTGCTATTCTGATTGAGAGCGTATATCATGCCGTCTGCATAAGTAAGTGATCCGGGGCCTATGCCCGGCTCAGCGTACATTTGTTTGCCGGTCGCAAAGTCCAGACACATCCATGGTCCCAGGCTCGGTGTTCTGGATGCTCCATACAGATAGCCATCGAGCAATATTATTCCTCCATGCTGGCTCTCTAATAACTTCGAATTCCACACTTCCTTGACGGTGGACCTGTCCCCCTTAACATTTAGACGAAACAGCCGGGAACCTGTAGTGCGAGAACATACGAAGACGCATCCGTCGTGGTAGATGGGCGTGTTTATGTTCTCGTCAAAAGGAGTGACGTGTTTCACACTCCAGAGCAGTTTGCCGGTATCCGCGTTGACGCCTACAACGGACTTGGCCATCAATGCGACAATCTGACGGAGCCCTTTGTACTCGAATACAATCGGCGAACTATAACCTGGTTTGTCGTTCGTTCCTTCACAGGTCCATACAGTGTTGCCGGTCTTCTTATTCAAGGCTGCTATTCCAACTTTTTCCCCACCCGGCGTACAGATAACATTGTCGTCGTCAATAAGCAGTGATTCCGCCAGTGCCCAGGTGATATTTCGCCCATCAAATTGTTTAAGAATATTCAAAGACCATATCTTCTTACCCGTACCTGCCTCAAGACATACGATGTCTCCATCGGCGTTCTCATGGTAAACTCTGCCATCATTGATGGTGGGCGTGCCCCGAGTACCGGGCTTTTCCCGCTTGTAGGCGGG
>SMTZ1_10005106_pt1 | contig 16125 bp, 16 predicted proteins | sample DeeMarSWOR136_30_FD_25667 | JGI IMG/M metagenome (IMG submission 25667)
TATTGACTCTCACCAAGCGCAATTATTCCTCTATCTTTTGGTATAAATCCTAGATCAAAGGCTTTTGGAAATCCTTCGCCTTTTTCAATAACACTTCTTATGTTCCCCCACCAAAAACGTAGACCAAATTTTTTAGAAATTTCAATAGGTCTGACGCCACTCCAAAGGTATTTAATTCCCATTCTCTTACCAATACAGGTTATCCTAACTGGTTCAGAGGATGCTGTTCGGATCACCGTATTTATACCTAATATTGCCATATGTGCGCCGTTTTGATAATATTTCAGATTTTTTTCCTCAGTCTTTTTCTTCCCAATGTGCCAAAACGGTATGTCACCAATCCAAACGATTTTTCCTCCCGCATCAAGAAATTTCCTAACTAAACTATTTGCATCAATTGAATCCAAAATAGTGTCTGGAGCTTTATCCATAGAGAAAACAACGATTGGGGTTTCAATCTCACCATTCAGGAAGCTCTGCATAAAGCTCTCAAGTTTTGCAGCATTCAAAACTGAGAAATCACGCTTAACTAAATAATCTTTAATTTTCTCAGATATCTCGGGGGAGACCCACGATGAATCATAACGAGAATCATAATAGACTGCTTTAACTGCCATTTTGATCCACAATCGGATTATGGTTTTTTCTACAAAAAAGATTTTGCATTAAATTCTACGTTATTAATTATATCACTAATTTTTTTTAGTAAATTAAAAAGTTAACATCCATCCACAGGATGACCTACTGGATTTAAACTCCATTTTCGCCTTTATTTCCCAAAAAAATCGAATAACACAAGCCTTTTAAGTTTAAACCTAGAAATATACACCTAATTAAAAAATTGAGGCGAAAAATCGATTTGAAACAAAATGAAGAAATTTCATTTGGTAAAAAAGTCGAGCTGAATAACAGTTTATGTTGGTCCAGCAAATAATAAACCTAGAGCAGAAGACAAGGAAACTGCCCTTATTCCTTGCATTCATAAGAACTGTAAATGTGCATTTAACTAGCTAGAATGTTGAATTGTCAAGCAATCAGCTTGCAGAAAAGACATAACCACAAAATGTATTAGATTAGAACATCTTATACAGTATTCAGAGGGGAGATAGTGCTGAGTAGAAAACTAATTCTCTTATTCATAGCTGTTTTTGTTTTGTTAAGTTTCAGTTTTGTTGTTTCTGTTGAAGCGGATTCTTTGATGTGGAGTCAAACTTATGTAGGAACAGGTGGTGACGATGCTTACTCGTTGATTGAGACATCTGACGGAGGATACGCAATAGCAGGCTACTTTGATTATGGCAGTGGCACACTTTTGGTTAAGACTGACGCGTATGGATATATGGAATGGAACAAAACATACGGAGGCGGAATCTGTAATTCATTGGTTGAGACGTTGGATGGAGGATACGCAATAGGAGGAACTAGAAAATCTGATTTTTGGTTGGTTAAGACTGATGGTGCTGGGAACGTGGAGTGGAACAAGACATACGGAGGAACAAAAGACGAACATGCGTGGTCTTTGGTTGCAACTTCTGATGGCGGGTACGCCATAGCAGGAGAAACAGGATCATTTGGTACTGGAGGTCGTAACGTCCCCGATTTCTGGTTAATTAAGACCGATGCTTTTGGGAACATGGAGTGGAACAAAACATACGGAGGAACAGGTATGGAAGAGGCTCGGTCGGTGGTCGAGACGTCTGATGGAGGATACGCAATAGCAGGCAACACAGATAACACTTTTTGGTTGGTTAAGACAGATGCGTCTGGGAACATGGAGTGGAACAAAATATACTCGGGGTCACATTGGACTCCTCTAACGATGTTTCCAATTACTTGCTCAATGGTTGCGACTGCTGATGGAGGATATGCCCTAGCGGGCTACGTAACCTCTTTTGGTGCTGAATACAACGATTTTTGGTTGATTAAAACTGATGCGTATGGAAATATGGAATGGAATAGGACATACGGAGGAACAGCTCATTCGTTGATTCAGACGTCTGATGGAGGATATGCCCTAGCTGGGTACACAAATGCAGGTGGTACTCATTCTTTGTTGGTTAAGACTGATGAGTTGGGGTATATGGAGTGGAATCAAACATATGAACTTGGCTCAAGCTGTAATTCTTTGATTGTGACTTCTGATGGCGGATATGCCCTAGCAGGATCTACATTCTCCTCTGGTCTTGGAAACAGCGATTTCTTGCTGATTAAAACCGATGAATATGGCGTTGTTCCAGAATATTCCTCATGGCTCCTCACATCATTGCTCTTAACTGCAACTCTGTTTATCGTAATCTACAAAAAGAAGTTCTTCGATGACCACCCATAAGAACTGTAAATGATTAGTTAATTAACCAAAATTGGATTTTTTGCTTAGTCAATTTTTCTTGACCAGCCAAACGGCAAATTAGTCAAGGTTTCTTGACAAAAAACCTTTTTTTGCTAATTATCGAAAGCGTTAGCAGTGGATACCGTAGGGATTGAAAATGAAGCAGGTATTGGTGCATAAAATCAACTTGATAGAGATAGAAGGGAAAGGCGATTTTTTGTGTCCTTGCTGTGGGACAAAGATTTCGCCTAACGATGAAACAGAAGAGGTTTACTCTATTTTAGAGCCAAAAGTCAGAAACAACACATTGGAGAGTCTACTGATTCGATGCAACATTTGCTCAAACAAAATTCTGCTTACAGGATTTTCTGCTCTAGAAACCAGTTAGGATACTTCTGAACAGAGCCTTAACAATCCATCATATTTCGTATCTATGCCTTGAACACATGACCTAAAATACCTTCAAATGAAAAAGTTGCTTGGGGCTAGAATATAACCCCTAACCCGAACCCAAACCAACCCAAACCCAATAAACTGTCAAAATAGCTGAATCTAAGTTGCATTGTGCGAATAATGAAAGGCTTAAAAGTGTTTCCTTTTGAAAGGATGTTTCAGGGGCATATATGGTTAAGCCAGATGTTGATGAAGCTTTTGAATGGATGGTCCTTGTTATAGGTATAGTCTCAGCCATAATGATTCAATATCCAGAATACTTCTTCACCTTGACTCCTGGATCCGCTGAGCCCTCGTTGAAGGCAGCTAAAGCAATTGTTATTCCGCTGTTGATAACGATTTTAGTATGGCTTGTTGGGAAACTTGCAGTCAGGAATCCTGTTCAAGTTTTAGCCAAAGTTATTGCTTGGGTGTTTGTTATAGACTTCACGGTTACGAACTATTTTAGTTACATGCAGGGTTTGATTTGGGCTTCCGGGTTCGATTATATAGCCATGGGGCTGGATTCTGTCGTTGTGCTTTTGGGAATGTTTTTGACTTTCTTGGTTGGGCCAATCTTCACATATTTTGTTGTTATGCCAAAATACAGGGAGGTTTATCCGGATTCGCTTTTCCTCAGGAGCAAAATTAAACTCGTAATTACTTATGTAATTGTTCAAATCTGTGTATTTGGGCTGGCTGTTGGGCTTGTAATCTAGAAGAAGCGCGCGCATTATTTGAGTGACTGACTGAGTGACCACAACGCCTACGTACACGGGTACGCGGATACGTGGGCGTATACGCACGCGGGCGTGCAGGAGTATGTGGGTTTGGGTTTGGGGGTTGAAATTTAATCCTTAAAAAATAGGATTTTGGAACCGTCACCATGTGGTGAAATAAGTGACAGTCAGCTTCGCAAGTGGAGATGTGTGTAGAGGTCTCTAGGGGTGAAATTAACAGTTAGTCTTTTATATCGGTTTATGATATATTATATATCACGATATAGTATATTAATCCTGTCTCAGGGTGGAGGGTCATCAACTTGTTCTCTAAACAAAAAGAAAAGAAGTTGGACAATAAGGCAATGAGCGTGGCAATTGCCTCCGTAATTTTGCTGTCTGTTACCGTTGCTTTGGGCTTAGCAGTAAGCGGCTGGATCACCATATTTTCTTTTAATTCTATGCAAACAGAGGCTCTATGGATTTCCGACATTTCCTATCAAGGAACATCAGGGGCTTCAGACAACCAAATAGTATTAACTATAGCGAACCCTGGAAGTTATGCCGTCACAATTCTTCAAGTAAAAGTGACTGGCAACAACGTTGATCAACTAATTGGTGATTTGGGCGTCACCATCGAGGCTGGAGAAAGTCAAACAGTAACGCTTAACGATATGGGCTGGATTTCAGGATATCCATATCAATTCAACTTCCTTTCAGGCAGAGGAAACAATTTCGTAACCACCGACACAGCATGACTGAATTCATTTAAAAACCTGAAAGTTGCGGAAGAAATACTCCTACATCCTGAGTTGGAATCTCACTCTTCGGCGCTACCATTGCACCTTTGTACCCGTTTTGCGCGGTAATCTAATAAGTCTCTTTGAAGCAGAAAACCATATTATGTATCGTCCCCGCAACTACGGTTTGTTCACCTTACTGTTTCTTGTTTTCGTTTTTTCCCTAAATTGTAACGTGAGAGCCGAGTCTGGTGGGCTGGTTCTGGAGTGGGAGCAGCATTGGGAAACCTATGGCGTGGGTGGCACCTGCAATTTCAATACACACAACTTTTTCGTAGGCGACGTTGACGGTGATGGAGTCATGGAAATGGTTACTGGCGGTTTAATGTATTACGTGGAAAACGATACAAGAGTAAGAGTGGAGGCTCCGCTTAGAATCTGGAACTGGAACACAGAAGACTTCACGTGCGAAAAAAGCCACAACTGGGCAGGCTCAATTCACTCCATTTATGCTGCCGACTCGGATGGTGACGGAATAAACGAAATAGTTACTGCAGGACACGTTACCAACAGTACCGGTAGTTACATGTCGCTTAGAGTGTGGAGTTATGACGGCGAAGCCTTGGTTTTGAAAGGCAGCTGCGAATGTGAAGACATATCGTTCAGTTCAATATTCATCAACGATGTGGACCAGGACGATGCACCAGAAATACTCACAGCTGGCAGAGCACATGGTGAACCCAAATCTTCTGCTCAACTATGCATATGGCAGTGGGATGGCAATAGGCTCGATCTAAAGAAGAGCGTAGAATGGTGCGCCTTGAATGAAGCATATGCGTATTCAGTGTACGCCTACGATTTGGACAACGATGGCGAAACCGAAATCATCACAGGAGGCTACGATAACGACCTGATGAATAGTAGCGGTCAACTGCGCATCTGGCATTGGACTGGAACAGAGCTGACCTTGGAAGCGAATGAGGAGTGGCGCATGGTTGAGGGCGTTTATGGGGTGACAATTAGTGGAAGCCCTATGGGAAACACTGTGGTTAACAACTTGAAAGTAGACGACGTTGATGGCGATGACACACCGGAGATAGTCACAGGCGGATGGACGTATGACGGCGAAAAAACTAATGCACAACTCAGAATCTGGAATTGGGACGGGCACACTTTGGTTTTGGAGAAAAGTCACGAGTGGATTACGGAGGACATTACAGAAATCAAAGCCATAGCAATAGATGATGTTGACGACGACGAGCATGTGGACATCGTGACCAGCGGGTTAACATCAGTTTACGGAAGCTTCAACAACACTGAGGCTACTCCAAATGCGGCTCAGCTTAGGGTCTGGAGCTGGAACGGCGAGACTTTAACATTGAAACAGAACAAAGATTGGACAATCGGCGATGGCGTTGTTGCCTGGAACGTTGGCACCGGTGATGTGGATGAAGATGGCACAGTTGAGATAGTGACTGTTGGCTGCATGGGCATGTCCGGTTTGTGTGATCCTGATTTGAGAATATGGTCTATTGCAAAAGATTCCGCTTCTATTCCCTATCCCCTTTTGGCAGCGCTGGGTATAGTCGCCTTGATTCTGGTTATCGGGTTTCTAGTCTTTAAAAAGAGGCAAAAATTTCCTATTAGCTAGTGCCTCATTTTACACTCTTGCCTGTTTGTACCGCCTCAGCACCCTTTACGGCGTTCCCTTTATATGTACATGAAAATCAACGAAGGACTGCAGGACATAATAGTAAAATGACGGGTGTCTTTAGGCTCTGACCTACTTTCTTTTGCTAAAAAATTTCTTTCTCTTGATATTGGTTTTGTGTCGCTTCAAGCGGTGGAAGTGTCATCCTATTCATTCCTATCAGAATCAGCTTTGACATCACCCTGCTGAAGATTCACGCCACTATAATTTTTCTCTTCAGGAAAACCCTCCCCACCTTCTTCAGGGCTTGCTGGACCAGGTTCCTCCTTCTGTCCCTGCTCCTCATCCTTTTTCTCGCCTCTAATGAATAGGACAATTATGATCACGAGCACTATAATCGCGAGCACCAGCAGCCAGATTGCATTTTGAGCCAGCATCTCTGCGAGGGCTAAAAGAAATACTTCAGGTACATGCAGGGATTCGTCGGCGGGCGGTGTTGTATTGCCACTTGATGTTGTGCCAGTTGCTGTTATGGTTCTTGTGCCCCCTGGGATATACTGTGTCAGCCGATAGTCAACTGTAACTGACTCCCCCGGATTCAAGGTTCCATCCGTCAAGCTGAGAATGTTATCCTCTAAGTTGACAGTCCATCCTTCTACTTGTTGTGGAGCCATTGCGTCAGCCAAATCTTGGGGCAACGTGTAATCGATGGACACTATTGGATCGTTCCCTGTTGTATATCTAAACGTAAACGATCCTTGAGCTGTCCACTTACTTATGAGATCAACCATCATACCTGCAAACAGAAACAGTAACAGGAGTATAATGAAGAGGATTATAAGCGGGATGGACGGTCTTCGACGCCTTGCCATACATAAAACAACTCCAAACGTGAAAAAACGTATGTCCCCATCTAGATATTTAACACTTGTCTCACCCTAAAGGCAACAACACAAACTTGATGAGGCATGCACAACTTTATATTCTGTTGGAGTCAAAAACTCGCTTGGCTGAGCGTTCTTGGAAAAAGAGAAACACATCTTGATACTGGCGGGTGGCGGAGGACACACTGGCTTCGCTTATGCGCTAGCCCAGAGGCTGAAAGACAAGGCATCTATGCTGTTTTTGATTCCAGAAGGAGACAATCTAAGCTACGAAAGATTAAGCGGGTTCGGCAAGGTCGATTACATACCAAAGCCTCGTGGAGCCAAAACACCCGCAGCAGAGTTCACTTACAATTTAGCCCGAGCCTTCGCAGTTTCCATGAAAAAAGTAACAAGGGACTTCGATGTTGTGGTGAGCACAGGCAGCAACTTCTGTATCCCTCCCGCATTCACGGCTTTTTCAAAGAGAATAAAAATAGTCAACATTGAAGGAGATGTTCGGTTTACGCGGGCATCATTAACTGCCCGTATTCTGCAGCCCTTCTCAGCAATCACGGCTTTACAGTGGCCTGAGCAACAAAAGTTGCTAAAAGGCACAGTTGTTGGTCCCCTGTTTCACAGACCCGAAATTAAGCCTTGGAATGGAGGCTACATACTGGTGACTGGTGGAACACTGGGACACAAGCAATTATTTGATGTAGTAAACGAAAGCAACCTAAAGAACATAGTTTTGCAGACCGGAAAAATCAACCCTGAACCCTACAGGAAGCGTCATCCCGAATGGAAAATCATGCGCTACTCCTCAAAATTTCCTGAACTTCTGGCAGGAGCAGAGCTTATTGTAACCCATTTTGGTTTCACCGCGCTAGAATCAGTTGTTTACCAGAAACCTGCAGTTATGGTGCTCAATCCAGAGTGGAAACGCACGGTCGGAAAAGAAGACGCAACAATTTTCGCCAAAAAAGTAGGCGCCACTTTTCTTTCAGATGTCACTTTGGAAAGTTTATTAGATGCCATAGAAGAGGCGAAGAACAACAAGATTCCACCGTTGAAAGACGGCGCCAAAGTTTTGGCGGAGATGATTTTGAATCTCTGAGAAAACAGCTACGCGTTTAACGAGTTGTTCGCTTCATTTGGTATTGCAGCGTTTTCGAAATGGAAAACATTTAAATCCTGTGAAACATGGTTACCCAGTTTAGAGGCATATGTAAATGTCAAGGAAGGCTTCACGTGGACTCACTTATGAATGCGTGAAATGCGGCGCCAAAGTTAGAACAGAAGAGCTTGAGTTGCGCGGTGGAGGAATAAAATGCACCTTTTGCGGTTACCGTGTTCTCAAGAAGAAGAGACCGCCTGTAGTGAAGCGGGTCTCCTCAGGATAACTTTGGTTTTTGGCTAAAAAAGAAAGCCCAAATAAAATCTTTTCAGAGGAGTGACCGTTATGATTCCGAAATACATGTTCCTAACCAAGGGCGAAGGCAGCCATAAGGAGCCTTTGGCATCCTTTGAGTTAGCCCTAAGAGACGCGGGAATCCACAGATGTAACATAGTGACTGTTTCAAGCATAATACCGCCAGGATGCAAACTGATTCCGAAAGAGCAAGGCTTGAAAATGCTGCAGCCTGGAGAAGTAACTTTCGCTGTTTTGTCCAAAAACTCTGTTAAGGAGCCTCACCGGCTGATTGCAGCCTCTATCGGAGTTGCGATTCCGTCAAACAAAGACAGTTATGGGTATCTTTCTGAGCATCATTCCTGCGGTCAATCAGCTGAAGCAGCGGGAGACTATGCAGAGGATTTGGCGGCAACCATGCTGGCGACAACAATGGGGATTTCCTTCGACTCTGACAAAGCTTGGGACGAGAAGAAGAAGATCTTCAAAACCAGCGGAATGATCATCAAAACCAGCAACATAACGCAGTCAGCGAAGGGAGAAAAAACTGGTCAGTGGACAACGGTTCTCGCAGCAGCAGTTTTTGTGCCCTAACGGTTTTCAGGCAAGCGAACAAAACGTCTAGTAGATTTCTTTTTCTCCTAGTTTCCGTAACGCTTTGCCCTTAAGTTTCACAGACGGAATCAGGTCTTCTTCAAGCGTCCTCTCAACTGTTTTGCGTTTCACTGATTCGCCGCACACCCCGCCTGGCAGCAGCTGTCTCCTTGCGCATGTTGCGTAGCTGCAGTTAGCTATGCTGCATTCCTCATCGGTCCATCTGCACCAAACTTTGTTTCCTTGGTAGATGACTGCTCTTTTTACGCATCTAAATAGACGACATTTGGGAGAACAATATTTTGTTTCAGCCAATATGTGCCACGTCCTTCACATAAGCAAAAATTCTTTGTGGTTAAAGCCATCAGCAAACTATGCTTCAACCAACGAAAGTTATAAGTTTTTTGTTTTTCCGCTCCACTTTTGAATTCGGGGTTATTTTGTTAAGCATGTAGGAAAAAAGTAGGAAGTTAGCACCTCTTTTATGGGGGCTAACTTTTGGGTTGCCCTGTCGCATTCATGTTCTGGTGTTGTTTACTCTTTGAAGTGGGGTATTACCAGCTCGCTTATGAGGTCAATTGATTGTCTCACGTTGGGACCTACTGGCGACCCTACAACGAACTGGGTTATTCCTGCCTTAAGCAGTCTGCTGATCTTCTCGTTGCACATGTCAGGAGTGCCGGCTATACAGAATGCTTCCATCATTTTCGGAGAAACTGAACCGAAGGCTCCGCCGAAGTCTCCTTTCGCCAGAGCTCCCCGAATCTTGTCTGCCTTAACCAAGTCTATTCCATGCCTTTCCAGAATCACGTTTGGGCTGCCGGCGACTATGAAGGCAACCACAGGAGAAGCTGCCTCCATTGCTTTTTCAGGTTTCTTGTGCACCGAGAAAGATGTGTAGGCTGTAACATCTACGTCGGACATTTTCTTTCCCGCTTCCTTGACTCCCATCTTAATCTGCCCCACAGCGTAGTCTATGTCCTTGGGGTGGGAAGCGTTTATCAACACGCCGTCGCCGATTTTTCCGGCGGTGGCAAGCATTTTGGGTCCCTGGGCGCCTATGTAAACTGGAATCTGTCCTCTGGGTTTAAAGTTGAATCTGGTGCCCTTCACTTGGAAAACGCTTCCTTCGTAAGTAACGCTTTTTCCTTCCAGCATCGCCTTGAAGATTGCGATGGCGTCCACAACCGCTGACAACTGTTTTGTCGCTTCTATTCCTGTGGATGCAAGAGTTGTTTTGTCTCCTGCGCCCATGCCTAATACTACTCGTCCCGGAGCCATTTCATCCAGCGAGGCTAGAGATTGGGTGGTCATGATTGGGTTTATGAGGAATGGGTTGGTTACTCCTGGACCGAACACGATTTTTTTTGTGTAGATTGCGGTTGCTGCTAGAGTGGTGTATACGTTGCGGTTGTTGTAGTGGTCTGTTATCCAGAGGTTGTCGAAGCCTCTCTTCTCAGATTGGACAGCGTAATAGACTGTTTTCCAGTAAGCTTCCTTGGGAACAAATTCTATTCCAAACTTTACCATATCAAAACAACTCCTTATGCTGCAGCCTCTTTGACAGCTTTGGCTACGTCAGCCAAATGCAAATCTTTTTCCAAGAATTCCGTAGTCTTTTCAAGTTCAACAACTGCAGTTGCCTCAAGGAGGACTGCAAGACCAGTTTCGTCTTCGAATGTGCCTGTTTGCCATTGGCTGAGGAAGCATTTTGCCATGCTGCTGGGCATATTTTTTTCATTCTTAGTTTTCAGCAGATAGTTCAGGAGTTTGTCTGAAAGCTCTTCTCGTTTTTCAACGGGAATCATCTTCACAATTTTCTTGTAACCCACGCCTTAACACCTCTTTCAGCACCACGTAGATTTTATTACCACGATTTAATCTTTATCCTTCTAACAGATCGGCGGATTGAAAACAGTGCAATCTTCGGTTCCTGACGAGATAATTGACATGCTGAAGCGACAGAAATACCATCTGGTAGGTAATCACTCGGCAGTCAAACGGTGCAGATGGCTCTACAACAGTATAGTTCAGGACAGAGGCTGCTACAAACAGAAGTTTTATGGAATAAAGAGCCACCAGTGCCTCCAGATGACGCCATCAGTTTTTCATTGTACCCTAAGCTGCGTTTTTTGTTGGCGCGCCCAGAGCGGCGACCACAACTTACGCTGGGATGAAACCCGGCTGCGCGAATGGGATGACCCTGAGGACATAATCGAGGGGTGCATCCGAGAGCAGAAACGGATTCTGAGCGGATACAAGGCAACCCCCAACGCGGACCAAACTAAACGCTTAGAGGCAACCGCGCCCAAGCATGCAGCCATCAGCTTGGCAGGGGAACCCACCATCTACCCCCATCTGGACGGTTTAATCAAAGGCTTTCACAGGCGAGGCTTCACCACCTTCTTGGTTTCCAACGGAACCGTTCCAGAGACTCTCTCCAGCTTAAGCGAGGAACCTACCCAACTGTACATCTCGGTTTCAGCCTTTGACAAGAAAGCGTTCTCTAGGGTGTGCCGTCCTCATGTTCCTGACGCGTGGAAGAAACTGAATGAAACCTTAGAGTTGCTTCCCAGCTTCAAGTGCCCCACGGTGATCAGGTTGACTCTGGCGCGGCATGTGAATCTGATGCACCCCGAACTTTACGCCAAACTAATCAGAAAGGCAGACCCCACCTACATTGAGCCGAAAGCTTACATGCATGTGGGCTTTTCGAGGCTAAGATTGGACGGCAGCAACATGCCCTCTCACAGGGAAATCAGAGAGTTCGCATCTCAGCTAGCCAATGAAATGGGATACAACATACTTGACGAAGCTGCCGACAGCAGGGTGGTTCTGCTTAGCCGCTTGGAAAAGCCTATTAAGCATGCCTAAGCTTCATTTTGAATTGTTTCTGGCTGTGAAAATTATGTCGTTGAAGGAGATTCTGGAAAAGATTCAGGAAGCGTTGAGTGCAAGAGAGGAAGTGCAGGAAGAGGTTAAAAGGGACATGCGAAAGGCAACGCGCCTCTCTAAACAGGCAATACAGGTTACTCACCAAGAAAGATTCGATGACGCCAAAGCCATGCTTAAAGAGGCGAAGAGCCTCTTCGCCAAGCTTCAGGAGACAGCGAAAGATCACCCGTACCTGCTTCACAGTGGCTCGGTTGAAGCCGCCTTTGAGGAACATGCTGAAGCCCACATACTGCTTACCTTAATTCAGGAAGACCGATTTGCAAGCCCTAAAGAAATCGGTGTTCTCATGACTCCCTATGTTCTGTCTTTGGGGGACGTGATCGGGGAGCTCAGACGTAGAGCGCTCGATTTGATTCGGAGGGGAAACGTTGAGGCGGCTGAGAAAACTCTGGAAAGGATGGAGCAAATCTACTCGGATTTGATGGCTCTGGATGAAGCCTACATAATCGTTAAGGGTCTGAGAAGAAAAGGTGACGTTGGCCGGCGCCTCATCGAAATCACCAGAGGCGACCTCACCAGCGAGGTTCGAAGAAGCGCCCTAGAACGCTCCCTATCCAAGTTAGAGAAGACAATCAAAAAGGAAAGCCGAGACTGAAAAGCCCGAAACCAAATCAGTTTAAGGGTTCAGGTAAGAATTGCCGAGGCTTAATCCAAAGTTTTCTGTCAAAAAAGCCCATGAAATGCAGCTGCGAATGTCCAAGAGGCTCCTCTTCGAAGATACGTTACCTGAAACTATTGATTACGTGGCTGGGGTGGACGTTGCATACCTTAAGGGAACATCTATTGCTTCAGTGGCTGTCCTAGATGCTAGCACTCTGTCTCAGGTTGAAGTTCAGGTTGCCCAAGTCCAAACCCGTTTTCCTTACGTACCCACCCTCTTGTCCTTCAGGGAAATCCCGCCAGCCTATTCGGCAATAAAAAGGCTTCACAGCGAACCGGACGTTTTCATGGTTGACGGTCAAGGGTTCGCGCATCCCTACGGCTTGGGGTTCGCTTCTCATCTGGGCTTGATTCTGAATAAGCCGACGATTGGGGTGGCGAAGAGTCTGCTGTGCGGGGAGGTGGAGCAGAACGTTGAGGGTGGGTGGGCGCCGCTCATGTATAAGGGGAAGGTTATAGGCGCTGAAGTAGTCACAAAACAGGGAACAAAGCCTGTTTACGTCAGCGTCGGTCACAGGGTGTCATTGAAGAGAGCCACAGAAATCGTTTTGAAATGCACAGGAAAATATCGGCTGCCTGAGCCCATTCGAAGAGCCCACATAGCAGCGGGTGAAGAAAAAAGGAAACTTCAATCCGCTCTTTGATGATTGAATATTGGCGAGTCATAATTGTCGAAGCGTGGCGCCTAACGTTTTCAGTCTGTCTCTGTTTGCCCAAAGAAGACTGAAAGCAACAATAGTGAAGCCTAACCATTGAAACGCCCAAGAGATGTAAGGTGCCCCGTTTAGGGCGGCATGCTCAAAGGAGTAGCCCATTTCTCCCTCCACGTTAAATCGTATCCCATATCCCAATCTGCGTGGCATAGTCGTTCAAAACAAGAACGTTCTGAATCATAGACGCACCTACCAGAACTAACCCAAAAAACGTCACAAGAAAAACCAGTTTGCTTCGTTTGCCCCCTAAATCAGCCAAGTCGAGTGAATAGAGTTTGTTTAGCAGCGAAGCGGCAAGCAGGCAGAACAGCGGCAGAGACTGGTACTCATACTTGATTGGATTGTTGTAAGGGGTTATCAGATTCTTTCCAAGCACCAAGAACATGTTCACACCTACAACTGCGGCAACGGTTGCCAAGCAAATCATATCAAAAGCAAAGAGTTTTCCAAGGCTCTTTCTGCGCGCAAAAGAGGTCAGCAGAGACACGGCGCCTGCAGCCAAGACGAACACGCCTAGCGCGCCAAGAAGATAGTTAACCACAAAAAAGGGTGAGGGCGCAGCGCCAGTAATGAAGAAGTTGAAGTCGTCATGGGTGAACGCAGCGAAGAATCCTCTCGTCGATATTAGTTCATACCACAAGTGAGTGAAAATCAATGCAGGCACAAAAAACAGTGCCCCCACAAAAGTGCGCCAGAGAGTTCTTGGTCCAGCATAAAAGTAGTATATCGCGAGTGGAACCAGCATAAAAACGGCAAACGCCTTAGTCAGGAAAGCAACACCGAAAAACACCCCTGACAACAGAAGCAGCTTCGCCGAATTCTTTTTTGTGGCGTAGATGCCCACCAGCAGGTAGAGCAAACTGAAGAAAAGGCACTGCGCATCGATGAGGAAACTTCTGGAGAGCACAATGTGCCACGGAGTGGACGCAAAAATGGCTGCCGCGAACAAACCTGTCTGCTTTCCATAAAGGACTCTGCCAATCTCGTAAAGCAGGAATATGCATCCGGCACCGAACAACGTCGGCACGGTTACAGCCACAGCGTATGATGAACCGAAGAGTCTGAGAAACAGTGCTCCGGTGTAGAAGCCCAGCGGCGGTTGGTTGATGAAGTGACCGAACTCGTGGTAGGGCAAACCCCACTCGTTCACACCCAACGTGGCACTGTACTCCAGCTGTGAATCGTAGTTGCGGAATTGTCCTGTGGCGACTGACATCAAGATGAAGCCTAACAGAATCCCAAGCATGGGCAGATTGCTCTTCAAAGCTGTTTTCAGTTGCGCCGGCTCCATAGTGGTCAGTGCTCCAAGTAGATTTGACTGTGGTAACTAGAGAACTGGGGAATAAAGAAATAAAACTTTGTTTGGTAACCAGAAGAATTTGACCGGCGACGAGCTGCTAATCCGCGCAGATAAACGGTTTTATTCGAAAATTGAGGGGATGAAGGTCAGCGCATAAACTCTGAATTGAATTTTAGTTTTCTGTTAGTACACAGTCGTCGTATTCTTTCTCCAGCTTGTTCTTGTGCCCCAGCTCTTCCTGCGCCAGTTTAGAGAACAGTTCACCCAACTTTGTTCCTCTGAGCCCCAGAGCCAACGTTTTGTAGTAGTCGTAGGTGCTCTTCTCCCGTTTCGCCGCATACACAAGTATAGCCTCGTAATCCGCCCCCTCAGAAAGCGGAGTGTCCTCCAGCATGTCGACGATCTTCAGGTCCTGAACAGCGTTACCGTGGGAACCCAGCTCCGAAAGTTTGCTTTTGTTGTTCAGTATGGCTTCAAGCTTGTTTTTGTGTCCCCTTTCCTCCGCCACCAGCTGTTTGAGGAAAACCTTGGATGACGGGTATTTGGCGTTCTCCAGCGCCATAGTGTAGAGGGCAATGGATTGCTCTTCAACTTTTACTGCGGCTTCGATGATTGCTTTCCAATTTAGTTCAGACAATGATTAAAACCTCAACTTTTTGTGGTCACTTAACATACTGCTTTGGAGATTCTTAAACAGTTCCATTGACTCCATAGGCTCAGCCTGTCTGCTCTGGTCGATTCTGCACTGTTAAAAGAGGTGGTTGCTGATTTGTCAGCAGCCAATGCTACTGTCATATTGAAATGGCGTTAATACAGTTTATAACTTTAAGAAAAAATGGTTATATGATAACTTGGCGATGTAAAGAACCTGAAAAAAGGGAAAGAATCAAATGAAGAAAACTGTTGCCCTGATACTCTGTGTGCTGCTTTCGGTGTCCTTAGTTTTTTCAATCCTTATTTTATCCATTGATGACAAAAATGGATCTCACGGAGACGGACAAAATGAGGGCTCTGCCTTCATTATCTGGGGCACTCTGGACTACTCTGACGAAACGTATATGGGAGGAGAAACCGAACGCAACACATCCAGAGACGTCTGCGACACCATCTACGGCTTCTTTGCTGATGCGCATGCCTATGACTATTATGAAAATTTTTGGGGAAACGACACCCAACCAGACCAAGTTTACAGTAACGTCAGTTACTGCGAGGAAAACTACAACTTCACGGCGATTTTCTACAAGGGACACAGCATAGGCGCCTATTGTGACGTTGAGGGCTGCGAGTTAGGGGAACATTGGACCCTTTATGCCGCTGGGGGCTACGGAGAAGAGTACATCTTAGACTATCTGATACATGATAGGATGAGCTCTGGAACCCACGATTTTGTGTTTCTGTGGACATGCGGCTACGGAGCAGAAGATAAACTGGGAGAAATAGACGAGAACGGTCACAGCGTTGGCATGATGGCATCTTGGATGGACACAACAGCTTTAGAGGCTGACGGCTACGCATCCCCTGACGGCAGCAACCATTGCTTCATAGGCTTCGACGTTTACTCCATCTGGTTCAGCAACAAAACAGGGTATGCCGACTTCGATTACGGCGATTTTGCGTCCCTATTCTTCAAGTATGCACTGTATGAGGGGTGGACAGTAAACGATGCTCTTGACGCAGCAGCAGAGGAGACGCATTGGCAATCATCCTTCGGCGACTGCCAACTTTACACAGGATATCTTATGGCAGACCCAGAAGATG
>SMTZ1_10003351_pt1 | contig 16124 bp, 10 predicted proteins | sample DeeMarSWOR136_30_FD_25667 | JGI IMG/M metagenome (IMG submission 25667)
CTAAAAATAAAATTGGCACAAGTGTACACTTCATCCCTTTACATCTTCATCCTTATTATCGAGGCAACTATATTTTTAATGGAGGGTTTCCAAACGCTGAATATGCTTATGAGCGAGTCATTTCTTTACCACTTTATCCAGCGATGAATTCTGAAGATATTCAGTATGTTATAAATTCTGTGAAGACAATTGTAGCCAAGCACCGAAAATATTAGGGGGACCAATATAATGAAGCGCCTTTTTGACATTATTTTTTCTTTGATTGGATTAATCATATCATTTCCAGTTCTATTGATATGTGCAGTCCTGATTAAATTAAATTCAAGAGGTCCAGTATTCTTTAAACAGAAACGAGTTGGAAAAGGAGGCAAACCTTTTCCGATATTCAAGTTTCGTACAATGGTTCAAGATGCTGATTCGAAAGGACCCAAAATTACTCCAAGAAACGATAATCGGATTACATCAATTGGTAGTATTCTAAGATGGTCGAAACTTGATGAACTCCCCCAATTAATCAATGTATTGATCGGTGATATGAGCTTTGTCGGTCCCAGACCAGAAGTACCTCATGTTGTTGAATATTACACTGAAGAACAAAAAAAGGTGTTATCAGTTAAGCCCGGTATAATTGGAGCTAATCAAATCTTAGCTAGAAATGAATCAGATTTATATCCGGAAGGAATTGAGGATACAGAGTCCTATTATATTAAACATATCTTGCCTGAAAAATTAAAAGTAGACATGGATTATGTTGAAAAGAGTTCTTTCAAATATGACATAAAATTATTAATTGTAGGGATAATTACGACCATTCTTGGAGCAGCACAGGCTCGAGTATTTTTAGAAGCAAAAATTCCAGCATTTTTATTACCCATTGATTTGGTACTAGTCGGGTTGGCTTATTTTTTAGCCTATGCACTGCGTTTTGATTGGCATATCCCCTACGAAGACAATAAAATTTTTGCTTTAAGTTTACCAATTGTAATGGCTACACGAATTGGGATATTTTTAATTTTTAGAGTTTATAAAAACATCTGGAGATATGTAAGCATCAACGATTTGTTTATTATTGTTAAAGCCTGTACATTGAGTTCGGTGATATCGGTGGTATTGATATTTTTCCTTGACGTTAGAATTCTCTCCCGTTCTGTTTTTCTAATTGATTGGATTCTCGTGATGTTGTTCGTCGGAGGATTTAGAGTTGCATTAAGAATTCTAACTGAAAGGATTTCGTTCCGAGAGCGATTGCAATATATGAATGTTGATCGAAAGAATATTGTGATCATCGGCGCTGGCGATGTCGGAGAAATGGCATTGAGGGAATTGGAGCGAAATGTGAAATATCGTTACATTATGGTTGGCTTTATTGATGATGATCCTCAAAAACAGGGTAAAAGAATTCATGGGGTGAAGGTAATTGGTACCATTGAGGATATTCCGAATTTAGCCAAACCATTTCGAATTGATGAAGCATTTTTAGCGATTTCAAGATTATCTTCAGAAGAAATCAAATCCATTGTCAGACACTGCGAGGAAGCAGGAATTAAATGTCGTATGGTACCTGCTATTATAGATGCTTTAAATGGTAAAATTCATCTTAACAAGGTTCGCGACATTGAGATTTCAGATCTTTTTGGACGCAAGCCAATACAATTAGATTTCTCTTCAATTCAGAAATTTATTGTTGATAAAAAAATAATGGTTACAGGAGCTGGTGGTTCTATTGGTTCTGAACTTTGTCGACAAATTGCTGAATATAGTCCGCGAAAAATAATTCTGGTTGATAGAAATGAAAATTATCTCCATGAAATACAATGTGAATTAGAGGACAATTTCCATATATTACCAATGATATTTAGGATCGCAGATATTACGGTCAAATCAAAAATGGAAGAAATTTTTAAATCGTTCCAGCCTGAAATCGTTTTTCATGCTGCTGCCCAGAAGCATGTACCTTTAAGCGAGAGCAATCCAGATGAAGCAGTGATGAATAACATTTTAGGAACTCAAATTTTAGCTAAATTGGCGAATAAATATCAAACAGGTTATTTTGTGATGGTCTCTACTGACAAAGCGGTGTATCCAACAAGTATTATGGGAGTTACTAAAAGGATTGCTGAATTATACATTCAATCATTCTCTCGCAGTAGCCATACAAGGTTTGTAACTGTTCGATTTGGTAATGTAATGAATAGCAATGGCAGTGTTGTGCCAATGTTTATCAAACAGATTGAAAGAGGTGGCCCTGTTACTGTGACTCATCCAGATATCGAACGATTTTTTATGAGCATACCAGAAGCGGTGCAATTAATTCTTCAAGCTGTCACAATGGGCAGAAATGGAGAGATTTTTATTCTCGATATGGGAAAACCAATCAAAATATTAGATCTGGCAACAGAATTAATAAAACGATCGGGTTTAACTCCTAATAAAGAAATTAAAATAGAATTTACTGGTTTGCGACCTGGTGAAAAACTTTTTGAGGAATTGGTTAGTAAAGGAGAACAAGTTTTACTAACCACCCATAGCCAGCTCAACGTTCTAAGATCTAACAATGTAGCAAAAATTAATGAACTCGAACTACAAATCGATGAATTATACAGCTTAATTAAAGACATGGAGTATGATAAAATTAAAGAGAAACTCAAGGAAATTGTACCAGAATATATGCCGACTGAAATTACTGTATCACAGAAAGAAAAAACTAAACTTTACAAAAGACTTACTCCCATTACCGATGAGACTCAAGCGGTAAATATTCTGATTGATGCTAAGAAAGATGAAGTAGCACTCTTTGCCAATAAACAATATGATAATGAAATTATAAAAGTAAGAACATAAGAAACTGAATCGTATGATCTTAATATAAAGATTAACTTATTTAAATAAAATTGTACAGTCAGATTTCGATATTTGGGGTACATTACTGGAAAAATAGCAGGAATTCCCGTGGCAAGCTCCAGTGAGCATGACATGGATTTCTCTCCCAAAAATTCTGAAGAACTATAGATTTATTTGGTAGAATATATACCATTTCATGAAAAAAAAGTTGATAAATGAGATCATAGTGTACTCATCGGAAAGTGGTTTTAGGATTAATATTCCTGTCTTGCCTATGAATTCAGGAATCTTCTAAGTATATCTGAATTATGAGATTTCTGCACGTCAAGACGCATATTTGACATTTACAGGAATAACATTTGAATAGACTCGATAATCCTAAAACCACTTTGTTATAAATATATGAGTATAATCTAAAAACAAAGAAATTAGCAAATTCCATACTTTTCGATTATGATAACTCTATTAAAAACAATGATCATTTTTTGACCAAAGTCTGAAATTTGACCTTTTTAGAATGGACTCATAAATTATTCATCATAATTTATCAAACATAATGCTAATTTTATATACCCGTTAAAGTTTAATTTGATTAACTAATCAAAGTATTTAATTCTCAGAACTATTCGAGAGTTTGTTTGAGCCATGTTAAATATTATAGAAGTAACAAATAATAAAGATTTTTTTAATTTAAGGCATGAATGGAATGAATTGGTATTAAAATCAGAGTCTAATAACATTTTTTTAACATGGGAATGGTTATTCAATTGGTGGACAAGTTTTAATAATGAAAAAAAATTAAAAATTTTATTATTAAGAGAGAATGAAGAATTAATAGGAATTGCTCCCTTATTTCTATATAACAGTAACAGAAGAGATACATATCTGATTCAATTTTTGGGTTCAACAGATGTAGGAAGCGATTATTTAGATTTTATTTCGAAAAAAGGAAGCGAGAATGAAGTTATAAATGAGATATTCAAATATTTGAATCTAAATCAAGATAATTGGCAGATTATCAATTTGACTGACATACCATGTAAATCAGCGAGCATTGGATTAATGAAAAAGCATTATAATAATAACTATTATACATTAATTCAGAAATATACTACTTGCCCGTACCTTTCATTGCCAGAAAGTCATGAAATCTTCTTAGGGTCCTTGAGTTCAAATATGAGATATAATATAAAAAGAAAAAGACGTAAATTTGAACAAAAGTTTGAAGGGCAATTTATTGTTGTAAGCGAAAAAAATGAAATTGATAAATTATATGAAGAATTGATACGTTTGAATTTGAATAGAATGAAGATAAAAAAAATTGACAGTCCCTTTAATAACAAAACTTTTTATCAATTTCATAAAAATATAATATCATGTTTTATGGCTAATGACTGGTTAAGGCTCTGTTTTTTAAAAATAAAGGATAATTATATCGCATCACTTTACATATTCAAATATGGAGGTAAGTATTATTATTATCAGTCTGGATTTGATCCTGATTGGGAAAAATTGAGCCCAGGTTTTTTATTATTTAGTTATTGTATTGAGAATGCAATATCAGAAAGTATAAAAGAATTCGATTTTTTACAGGGTGAAGAAGAATATAAGTACCTCTGGACGGATAAGATAAGGACCAATGTGAATGTAAAAGTTTACAAAAAATTTTTCAGAAATACAATTCGTTATTTTGTTGAAAAAAATAAACCAATTGTTAAATCTAAAATTAGAACTCTCTTTTAAGTGTGCATCTGAAGGATCTTATCTTTCTGTAAGCAGATTTTTAATAAAACAGTCCTAACTATTACCGAATCAATGACTAAAAAATAATTTATTCCGTTAAGTTGAATACTAATATAATTGAAATTAATACTAATTTTAAATTCATACGAAACATTTAACGATAATATAAACCAGTAAGAGAAAATATGAATATAGCAATATTTTGTAGAGAGGGTTTTGGGCCACCATGGAATGAAGGATATAAAAATATGACAAGAAATCTTATCAGGTTTCTCAAAAGTAAGGGAGACAATCCAATCATAATTTCGAATGAGGACATAGAAAAATACAGAAAGCTTCCCGCGACTATTTATAAGCTTCCTTTAATCAGAATGCTGGAAACACTTTTTATAATGCGGAGGATTACTAGACAAAAACAGATACATTTATTTTTTCAATTTACTGGTGCCAGATTGCGTTTTGCTATACCTTTTTACTTGTATGAAAAATTTTTAAACATCCCATTCAGCGCTTATATCACTTCCGATTACAATGGACGGTTTGGCAGAAAATTAATGAATTTTATAATGAATCCCAACACATTTTTTGTAGGAGGAGATTTCTTAAAAGAACAATTTCCAAAAGCTCATTTAATTTATCCTCTTGTTGATTTGAATGGTTATTCGCATAATAATAACCAAAGTGCTAAGATTAACACGACAAAAGTAATTTTGTTTCTTGGTGCGTTTCATAAACAACGTGGCGTACAATATCTCATCAAAGCCATGGCGCAAATAAAAGATAAGTTTGATGTTAAGTTATTACTTGCCTGGAATGGGGTAGGAGAATATGTAACTGAGATACTTGGTTTAATTCGAGAATATGACCTCGAAAATATTACAGAAATTAGAGGTAACTCCGATATTTCAAATTTATATAATGAGGCCTACTTAATTGTCATTCCAAGGATTTACAAAAAGGGTCTCCCCCAAAACATGTTTTTTCCATTAAGAATAATTGAAGCGCTGGCATTTCAAAAGCCGATGATTGTATCGGACATGTATGGATGGGGCTCTATTATCAAAGGTTGTGGACTCGCAGTTAAACCTGGCAATGTCGAGGAACTGAGGGATGCCATTATTAAAATGATTACAGACAAGGATTTTCATGATTCTTGTACAAAAGAATGTCTTTCTAAGCTTAAAAAATATCATCCAGATCGTAGCTTTTCGAAAATATATGAAGTATTTCAAACAGCAAATAAAGGTGATCGAAGAAAAGGCAAGGGCATTAAAAATACTACAAGTTTTATATGAACAATATAAGACCGCTAACTTTTATTTTGAAAATGAATAAAAAGTGAATTATCGAGGTATTGGTAGAATAAAATTCAAAGTCAATAGCTTGACAGTGACAGTAAGTTCCAATTGGTCTAAATGGATAACAGGACTTCAACGAAACAGCAGTAGCAATTTGGGTGCATATTATAAAATCGCTTATTGTGATTTGAACGGAGAAATAGTAAAACCAATGAGCAAATTTAAGCAATGCGTTAAGGAGTTTAGCTCCGAAAATGATTTTTCAGTCTATTTAGATTATCGAACTACTTGTCGAGCTAATTGTGAACCAAATCTTTTCGATAGGATAAAATCATACTGAAGCAAAAAGAATTTCGCAAATTTAAGTCTCTTTGACCTGCAAATATTTTTAAAAAATTTTGATGTTTTATTTTTGTCTTACTAATATAATAACTTACAAAATTCATTATAAAAAAATTACTAACTTTTATTAGCTTATATAAGAAAATGTCTGAAAATTATATAAAGAAATTATTAAAACAAACCTCAATATATTTTTCCAGCGGGATTATTATCACGATAGCCAGCTTCATAACATTTCCGATATGGACGAGAGTCTTTACCGAAGCCGAGTATGGTCAAATGAGCCTTGCGACAACCACATTGGGAGTAATAACTGTTTTCTCAAAGTTTGGAATCCAACGCGCAGTTCTCCGGTTTTATTCCGAGTTTAAAGCAAATAAGAGGAATCTGGATATAACATACTATTATACCACTTCATTTTTAAGTGTTGGTGTTATTAGTTTAATCATTGCTTTGGTATTTTTGCTTGTTGTGACATTCTACCCTAATGCACAATTAGACACACAATATATAAAAATTTTGTATGTTCTTCCATTGCTTATTTTTTTTGATGCCCTCAATAGTATTTTCTTCATGTTTTTAAGGGCTGAGGAGAATGTGAAACTCTATAACATGATTGGAATCATTGCTAAATATTTAGCAGTTTTAGTATCTCTCCTTTTTGTTCTTGTGTTCAAACTGGGGCTTATAGGTATTTTCATTGGAATGGCTTTAATTGACGGTCTGACTGCATTATTTTTATTCATCAAATTTCTAATACAGGGCAAGATTAAACCTAAGAATATATCGTTTTCTCTTTTCAAGGAATTAGTTGCTTATGGAGTACCATTAATAGGTTTTGAACTTTCTGGCATTTTACTGACATCAGGAGACCGATTTATAATACAGCATTTTTTAGGTTCCGCTGCAGTAGGAATATACTCCGCATCATACAGTATGGCAAAATATTTTGTCGAATTTTTTTCTGCAGCATTTCGCATGGCAGTGATGCCAATTTTCATGTCAATCTGGGAGAAGAAGGGAAGGGAGGAGACACAGGCCTTCTTGTCATCTGTATTAAAGATTTATTTTATGATTGGGATCCCCCTCATTTTTGCTGTTTCCTTTTTGGGGCGCGATTTAATCATTTTATTTGCATCAGAGAAATTTGAGGAAGGATGTGTTATCATACCATTTATAGTTACAGGTTATGTAATATCTAGCGCGAATTTCATATATGGCGCAGGTTTATATCTAAGTAAGAAAACGACATCGCTTTTGATTATCAATGTAATTTCAACAATCATTAATATTATTTTAAATTTCTTATTGATACCCATTTGGGGATTGTATGGTGCGGCTATAACAACTCTTTTTGCTTTTATTATTGAAGTAACATTACTCTTGATAATTTCTTCTCGTACAGTTAGTGTTAAAATACAGACAAACAGTTTGATAAAATATATTGCTATTTCTATTGTAATGGTTTTTGTTATGCTTAGTATCCAAAATCTTGGTGCAGTCCAAATTATTGTAAGGATTATTGCCGGCTTTGCAATTTATGGAAGTGGAATATTGCTCCTTGAGGCTCAGGTAAGATCCAAAACAAGGTTACTTTTCCAACGAATTTTTTTCAAGATAGGATTGTATAAACTCCGTAGTTAAGAAAAAATAATAAAAAATAGGAACGATTAAGAATGGAACTCGGTTGGGGACTCTCGAGAATACTGGTAGTGCCGCTTTATATCACAGCGATTCTTGCTGTCATATTGACATTAACTAAAAGAATAGAGTTTGGAATTTTTTTTATATTACCATTTGTACCACATCAAAACATTCTGGATTATATGATAGAGCTACCTTATGGTAAGGATATTAATGATATTATATTTGTCGCGTTAATCATCAAGTGGATAATTGATAAGCGAAGATCCGGTGAAAGCTTTATCATTAGAACTCCTTTTAATTATGCCATTTTGGCCTTTATGTTATGGACCTATATAGAAATGTGGTGGGGAGCAAGTTATTTTGGAATGGACGCTCCTCTTAGTCTTAAGGACCCACGAGTTATATATTGGAAGAATTTGATACGGATTCCATTGCTTTATCTTATTATTGTTAACAATATTAAAAGTCCCAAGCAAATGAAGGTAATTGTTATTTTGATGATTTGTGCGATTATAATGTTAGATCGAAGTTTCTATAATATTGCACAATACAAAGACTTCTCTCATTTCTCTGAAAGTACCGATAAAATCGGTGGAATGGAAGCCTTGGGTCCAAACGAGCTCGCAGTATTTTTGGCTATGTATGTTATTGTTCTGGTCGCCCTATTCACGAACATAAAAAATATATGGATAAAATTAATGTTATCTGGCCCGATTGCCTTAAGTTATTACTGTATAGCGTTTCTATTCTCTCGCAGCGGTTATCTAGCAGCTTTTGCAGGTGTGGCAGCAATTGGATTGTTAAAAGATAAAAGGATATTCATTTTGGTTTTTGCGCTTGTCCTCTATTGGCAGGTACTATTGCCCACAGCAGTGAGAGAGAGAATTGAAATGACACGGTCCGATGGGAAGTATGATGACACCACTCAACAAAGATTTGGAATGTGGGAAAAGGGTTTAGAATTGGTTTCTTCCAATCCGATAATGGGTATCGGATTGGATGGCGCTCACTATGTGGTTGTTACGAGCAAGGGCTATGATCGGTCATGGGGTAGTTTTCATAACTCTTATTTACAACAGTCAGTAGAAACCGGCATCCCGGGGTTGGTAATTTATCTCTGGATTTTCTTTTTAATGTTCAAAGCCGGCTGGCGATTATTTCGGAACACCGATGATGAGTTTCAGAAAGCGTTGGGCCTGGGGCTTATGGCATGTGTGCTATCAATGCTGGCAGGCAATTTTGCCGGAGGTTACTGGAACTACTTCTCCATGATGGGATATTTGTATGTGCTTACCGCTATGGTAATGCGAATTATGATAAACGCCGATGAGCAAGAGAACGATTCTTCATTAATAGGAGATAATGACATAAATGACAGTGAAAAGTCTTACATGCCACAATCACCGATAACAAATACTATAGAACAACTTAGTTAATACCAAGAAAGGTTGATAGCGAAAGTAAGCATACGAATAGCAAAGTGATTTTAGGATTATCGAATATATTTAAATGTCATTCCTGCGAATACAGAAATCTTATTATTAACATATACTTAGGAGATGGCTGTAATTGCAGGAATGGCATGAATCTTAATCATAAAACTACTTTCCGATGAGTATAATTCAAATAATAATAGAAAAAGCTGAGTCGTGGAACAACAGGATTTTATCGAGTACCTACTAATTCGCCGACAAATACCTGGAAGTAATAAATGAGCAAAAAAATTAAAATAGCCTATCATTTCGGGATATTCCGGCTGAGTAGTTGGATGAATAGAAACATAATTTCTATTTTGATGTATCATGGCTTTTCAACTCCATCAGACAACATCGGTCTGACTAATTTTGAAAGAAAACATATTAACATTGATGATTTTGAAAGACATTTGAAATTAATTGTCAAATATGGCACGCCGATTTCTCTGGAGAGATTAATAGTAAATGAAAAGCTTCCACCAAACCCGATCGTACTTACTTTTGATGATGGTTATCAAAATAATTATAAGTATGCCTTCCCCTTATTGGAAAAATATAATGTTCCTGCTACGATTTTTGTAACCACGGGTTTTATAGATCAAACCACTTATCTATGGCCAGATAAATTAGAGTTTATCATCGACCATGCAGCTAATAAAGATCTCAATTTTCTATGGCAAGATGATAGACTAACATTAGCCTTGAAAACAGATACTGAAAAAATGACCACGATTTGTTTTATTAAAGAGTACCTGAAATCTCTATCTGAATCCGACAAACTCGCATTTCTTGATGAGCTGCATAAATCTCTGGAAGTGGAATATACTTGGGACAAAATTCCATCAGTTCTTCTGCCATTAACATGGGACGAGATTCGGGAAATGCGAGCCAGCGGACTGATAGCTATCGGTTCACATACAGTTACGCACCCCATCCTATCGAAATGCACCAACGAGAGACAACGAACAGAAATAGCGCTTTCTCACGAGCGGATTACAATAGAATTAGGTGAAGAGTGCAAATTATTCGCATATCCCAATGGTCAGCCTACCGACTATAATCAATATACTGTACAGCTTTTAAAAGAGCACCGATATTTGGGTGCGGTCACCGCAGTTTTTGGTTATGCATATAATAACACTCAAGATAATTTTCACTTAAATCGATTTGGAACCGATGGACCACTGGAAGATTTAGGAGCGATTGTTACTGGATTGAGCCATCTGGCTGGTAAAGTGTAATGATTCAATTTATGAGTTATTTCCTATCAATAATATCACCAATTCGAAATGAAGAAAAATATATCGATAAGTGTTTAGCTTCGTTGGTCAACCAGGATTATGATAAGCAGAATTATGAAATTCTGGTTATTGATGGGGTGTCCACTGATAAAACCAGGGAGATTGTTAAACAATATGAATCCAACTATGATAATATCAAGCTATTTGATAACCCCAATAAAACTGTGCCATACGCATTAAATATTGGAATTAAACATGCCATAGGGGATGTCATTATTCGGGTGGATGGACATGCGGTCATTGAAAAAGACTATCTCCTTCAATGTGTGAAATACCTCAAGAACACCAGGGCAGAGTGTGTGGGCGGTGTTATTGAAAGCATTAACGAAACCTACATTGGCAAGGCCATCGCTCTTGCCATGTCATCTCCCTTTGGCGTTGGTAATGCGCGTTTTCGAACGTCTGGTGAAGAAGGCTTTGTAGATTGCCTGGCGTTTGGGGCTTACCGTCGAGAGGTATTTGATAAAATTGGAAATTTTGATGAAGAATTTGTTCGCTGTCAGGATGATGAGTTGAATTATCGGTTGAGGAAATTCGGCGGGAAAATTTTTTTCACTCCCAAAATCAAATCATATTACTACCCGAGGTCAAATCTAAAGAAGTTATGGCGGCAATATTTTCAATACGGTTTCTGGAAAATCCGGGTTTTGCAAAAACATTTTAAGACTATGCAGCCCCGGCAATTTGTACCTCCGGCTTTTGTTTTCTCCCTGCTCACTACCGGAGTATTAGGCGTATTTTCAACCAGGGCGTTGTGGCTTTTTTTATCAATTATATTGACATATTTAGTCGCATGTTTTGCAGTTTCTTTAAAAATTAGTTTAAAAAAAGGATTCGAATACCTAAAAATTTTACCAATAATTTTTTTTATGCTGCATATCAGTTATGGGCTAGGATTTTTATTCGGCCTGATAAGATTTTTAAAATATTGGAAAAAAAGCAATTGAAAAGATTAATGTCTAAATTGAAACCGGAAAGATGTAGATTGAATAATGAAAATGAATTTATAAAATGAAGAAAATATCGATACTTTATTTAATAGATTATATGCGTACCATGGGCGGTGCTGAAAGGAATCTTTTGCATATATTGACCCATATAGATCGCAAACAGTTTAGAATTTCCCTTTATTCTTTTCAATTTGGTCCACCAATAACGAGACTATTGGAACAAAAAAATATAAAATTTGTTCAGATACATTATCCTACCACATTACAAGGACTGCTAAAATATTTTGCATTAGCCAGGGAAATTAGGCATCAAAAAATCAATATCCTGCATAGTTTTTTCGAAGGATCAGATATTTGGGGGACCTTACTTGCAAAATTAGCCGCAATTCCAGTGGTAGTTTCCAGCAAGCGTGATTTGGGTTTCTCCAAAAATAAAAAAATTCTAATGGCATATAGGTTGATTAATCCTTTTGTAGCTAAATTTATCTCTGTATCAGAGGCAGTAAAGCATCAAGTTCATAGGCAGGAAAAAGTTAATTTAGAGAAAATAATTACTATCTATAATGGAGTAGATATTAACAAATTTCATAAAACAAATCACAAGGATGTTATAAAGAACGAACTGAAATTAAATGCAAAATCATCAATTGTCGGGGTCTTGGCAAATATAAGACCTATTAAGGGATTAGAGTATTTTATTTATGCTGCTTCAAAGGTGGTAAAAGAATTTCCTCAAACACAATTTATAGTCATCGGCATTTGTATTCCTGGACAAGAAAATGTAATTTACTATAATAAGTTAAAATCACTCGTTCAAGAACTGAAACTTGAAAACAAATTTTTTTTCCTGGGAGGAAGATCCGACATTCCTGAAATTTTGTCTATCATGGATGTTTCAGTACTTCCATCACTGAGTGAAGGATTTTCCAACACAGTAATAGAATCAATGGCTGCAGGTAATCCACTCGTAGTTACTGATGTCGGTGGAAATTCGGAGGCTGTTGTTCATGGTAAGACAGGATTCGTCGTACCCTCTAAAGACAGTGATAAACTTGCTGAAGCAATTTCTATTCTTTTATATAACCAAAAGCTGGCAAAAACTATGGGCGAAGCTGGAAGAAAGAGGGCAGAACAAATTTTCTCTATCGAAACAATGATTGATAAGATAGAGAATCTTTATATTTCAATTCTCAATAATAAAAATTATACAATGAAAAATATAGCTTCGCAAATCGAAGATGCGCCGTTTTTGGGGAGCATTGATTAATGATATCAAACGATATAGAGGTATCGGGGGAATGCTTTATACCATATACCTAAATATCCTTATACCTTAAATATTTTTATTCCAGAACTTTTAAATTCCAATACAGAAAAATAATGAATTTAATTAAGATTTTTTTAAGCATAGTTTTTTATTATTTAGGGTTGGTGGCAATTATTCGGAATCTTTTTGGGCAAAAGGGAATTAGAATTTTAGCATATCACAAAATTGACAATAATGAATTTGATGATTTAAACATGAGTATACCTGTTTCAGATTTTGAAGTGCAAATAAAGTATCTAAGTAAATATTACCATGTTTTATCATTGTTAGATTATGTCCGTTCTATTCAGAACAGAAAGAAAATAAAAAAGAATACGGTGGTCATCACATTCGATGATGGATATAAGGATAATTACACGAATGCATTTCCAATAATAAAAAAATATCATGTTCCAATAACTATCTTCCTGACTGTTACCCCAATTAGTACCGGACAATCGTTATGGTATGAAGTCATTGTCCATATGATAAAAAACAGTAAGATAAAAGAATTGGATTTGTCAGATTATGGAATGGGACATATTATCCTTAACAGCTCTTCTGATAAACAAGCGGCAATCTACCAAATTGTTAGTAACGCTAAGACGATGCCTGAAAACCAAAGGCAAAATTTAATAGATTGTCTCAGGCAAAAATTAATAATTGAAGATAATAATAATCAAAATAAAGATGATATAGAAAACTTAATGCTATCATGGGATGAAATGAGAGAGATGAAAAATCATGGTGTAACGTTTGGTTCTCATACAATGAATCACCCAATTCTTACTCAGATTCCGCTTGAGACTGCAGAAATGGAGATTAAAAAATCTAAGGAAATCATTGAAAAAGAGCTTGGTGAAAAGATTTCTCTTTTCACATATCCTAATGGTGGTTCCGAGGATTTCAACGAAGATATTATTGATATCATTAGGAAGAGTGGATTCTCTTGTGCTTGTAGTTTAATTCCTGGAGTTGTTAAAACTGGCGATAATTTGTTTACTCTAAATAGAATAGGTGTTGACAAAGATTTTATTGGTAAAAAAAAATTTATTACAAAAGCATTATTTGCTACTGAGATGGCAGGAATTTTCGATATTATTTTTATGCGATTTTTATAAAAAAAGGGTGATATAGAATAGGATGGAAAAAATTATTAAAAAAATGATTGACCAAAAAGAAGATTTTGCAACTGTATAGGGTGCCGATAAATTATTGTATTAAATTTCTTCAAGGTTCACATTTATTTGTGGTTGTGACTAATGGATTATGTTTTAAAGTAATGGAGATTGTGCATGAAAAGATGTTCAAAATGTATTTTACCTGAAGTATATCCAAATATAATATTTGATAAACAGGGGGAATGTAATTATTGTAAAGCACATCAAAAAATTCAATATTTGGGAGCTTCAAAATTAGAGGAAGAATTAAGTAATTTTAAGAGAGACACAGGAAAATACGATTGTCTGGTACCAATAAGTGGTGGTAAAGATAGTACTTTTGTTCTCTATCAAATAAGCAAAGTTTATAACATGCGTGCTCTAGCGTTCAACTATGATAATTGCCTTACCCATCCTCAAGCACAGGAAAATGTCCGAACCATAGCTAATTCATTAGGAATTGATTTGGTTACCAGAAAGAATGAGAACCAGAAAAAGTACCTAACAACCAATCTAAAAGCTTATCTGCGTAAACCAGCGATCGGAATGGTTCCCATGTTCTGTACAGGCTGCCGATACGGTATTATCGGGAATGCCTTTAATGTTGCAAAAGAAAATAATATTCCCACGATCGTTATCGGGTGGAGTCCTATCGAAGATACTCCCTTCAAAGAGGCGTATTTGAAAGGTGATGGAAATTCAGTAAAAGCGGGACTCGTACAAAATCTGATTAAAAATCCCTCTTATATAAAACCTGTAAATATGATAGCCGCAGTGAAAGATTACTATCACAATTATCAGCATGTAAAAGATTGGAACATTATTTTAAAAATGCTCCATCCGGGTGTCAAGCTTATCCAGTTTTATGACTATATACCGTATAATCCGGATCAAATTCAAAACACCTTAGAGAAAAAAGTGGGCTGGAAGGTGCCAGATAAAAAAGATTCCTGGCAATGGGATTGTAAAATAAAACTGCTCCAAAATTACTTCTATAACAAAGAAGCCGGTTTTACCGCTACGGATAATTACTTAAGCGCCATGGTGCGAGAAGGATTTATTACTCGTACCGAAGCTTTGAATCGCTTAGAATACTCCCAGCAAAACAAAGATGGCAAGCTGATACAACTTCATGAATTTCTGAGAGAAATTAATTTAAGTGATCTAATTCCTTATTTTTCATAATATCAATAGTCAGATCCAATGAATAAAAAAAAGGTTTTACAATTAATCAGTAGCATTGGTTTTTTCGGAGCTGAAAATGTGATAGCTGAATTAGTTACAGAATTAGCTGCATCCGAATTTGAACCTATTATTGGTGTCATTAGAAATCTTAAAAATCCTCATCTTGAACTGATAGATTTTGCCAGAAAGAATAATATTGAATCAGTAATATTTGAAGCTCAGCGCCAATTTGATTTACAGACAATAGCATCTATTCGGAATTTCATAAAAGGAAATAATGTTGATATCGTTCAAACACATGGATATAAATCGAATTTCTACGCGATATTTGCTGCATTATTTGAAAATGTTCATCTTCTTGCGACCTGCCATCCCTGGATAAAAACAAGTCGTAGAGGGAAAGCTTATGCTAAAATCGATAAGCTATTACTTAAAAAGTTTAGAAGGATTGTAGCTATTTCTGATCAAGTAAAAAAAGAAATTTTAGATGCTGGAATCCCGGATAATAAAATTTCAATCATAGATAATGGTATTAATTTACATCGATTTGAAGAACAATTTGATACCAAAGAAATTCGTAAGCAATTTGGCATACCCTTAGAAAGCCAGGTAATTGGCACTGTCGGAAGGTTAGATTTAGAAAAGGGACATCACATACTTCTTGAAGCTGCAAAGATTGTCATACAGAAAAATCCTTCGACATTTTTTGTTATTGTGGGAGATGGTTATTTAAAAAATGATCTTACAAGTAGAGCGGAAGAATTAAAAATTGAAGATCATATCTTATTACCAGGGACTTTAAAAGAGATACCCAAAATATTATCTGTGTTTGATATATTTGTTTTGCCATCTTTAACAGAGGGTCTCCCGATGGCT
>SMTZ1_10003354_pt1 | contig 16122 bp, 13 predicted proteins | sample DeeMarSWOR136_30_FD_25667 | JGI IMG/M metagenome (IMG submission 25667)
CACAGCAAGAGCGCGCCCATGATGATGAATACGTACGGAGTCATTCCCCGTATTATGTCCATGGTGGTTATGCCCAGCTTGGGATCAGCGGATCCCCGGACGTAGAACAGAGCGTAGGCAAAGGGAGGCGTCATGAAGGACATCTGCAGGTTGACGCAGATCATCATGGCAAACCACAGCTTGTCAAACCCCAGTATTTCACCGATTGGCGTTATTATGGGGACCATAATGAATATGATGCCCAGCCAGTCGATGAAGAAGCCCAGGATGAAGCAGATGAACATTATGACAAAAAAAGCACCCCACTTCCCACCGGGGGCACTCAGAATGAACTGGGCAACTACCTTGTCGCAGTGACCGCGCATGAAGATGCCGACGAAGGCGAATGACAGTCCTCCTATTATGAGTACCATGCCGGCGACCCTTACCGTCGTCATCGCGGTTCTCTTGAGCACCTCAACGCTGAGCTTGCGGTAGCCAAGGGCTAGGCCCGTGGCAGCCAGACAGCCGACCCCGGCAGCTTCGGTCGGAGATGCCACCCCGAAGAAGATACTCCCCAGCACCGCCAGGATGAGCACCACCGGTGGCACCATGGAGACAGCGAGGTTCCGTGTCTTGGTCCAGAAAGGCACCTGTCTTTCTTCGACGGCTACCGGCGGGGCAATCTTCGGCTGGATAAGACAGCGGATGATGATATAGGTGCAATACATGGCGGACAGAAGGAAGCCAGGCATGAAGGCCCCGAAGAACAGCCTGCCCACCGAAAGGGCCGCCATGGGTCCGTAGACGACCAGCATGATGCTGGGGGGAATGAGGATCCCTAGGCTGCCGCCGCCGCAGACCGCACCGCAGGCCAGGGACTTATCATAGCCACGGTTGATCATAGCCGGCAGGGCAATAAGAGCCAGCATAGTCACCGAGGCACCGATTATGCCCACACATGCAGCTACCACGGTGCCTATCAGCACCGTCGTCACCGCCAGCCCGCCCCTTATCCCGCCGAGCCATATGTGCAGTGCGCCGTACATTCCTTCGGCCACCCCCGAGTGTTCCAGCATGGTGCCCATGAAAATGAACAGGGGCACAGCCAGAAGAACATAGTTGTTCAGCAGGCTAAAGAAGCGGCCGTAGTACAGCTCAAGGGTAATCGGGATCCCAAAGGCGAGTACTCCAGCGATAATGCCTATGCCACCTATGGCGATCGCCAGCGGGTAGCCGAGCAGAACACCGACCAGTATCCCCCCCAACATGAATACGGCAAGGAACTCTGGGCTTAACTCAATCATAGGGCTTACTCCTTAGGGCGAAGTACAGGTCGCGGACAAACTGGGCCACTCCTTGAAGCAGGAATATGAGCATCCCCGCAAACACCGTTGTTCTTACCGGACCCAGAATGGGGTACCAGTAGGTCATCTGCGATCTCTCGCCGGTCTCCCAGGCGTACCACATCCATTCGCCGGCGGCGTAGGTAAGCAGGCCGACCACCGGGAAGAAGAACACCACCGCCAGAACGGCATCAAAGATTGCCTTCTTCCTCTCTGATAAACGGGCGTAGAGGACGTCTACCCTCACATGTCCCTTGTGCAGCAGAATATATCCAAAGGAAAGGGCATACAGGGTGGCCCCCGTCATGACGATGATGCAGGGGAGTTGAATAGTCGGTTTGTTGAATACATACCTCAGCGTCACCTCGGTGAGGCAGATTATGATGACGGCAAACACCAGCCACTTCATCTGCTGGCCCACCCATTCGTTGATGGAATCGATAAGCTTCAGCACTCTTCTCATAGGCTCACAGGCTCCTTCTCAGGACTCGATCAACCCCCCTCCGAGATTGCCCTCGGAGGGGGGTTAGCAACTCGCTGATTTAGCGTTGCGCCATCTTCAGAGACTAGGCTCTGGTCTCACACTAGCCGCCGGGAAGTCCCCACAGCTCCGCCCAGTTCGCTTCAAATTCGCGCTGGGAATCCAGGATTTCTTTGAAGGACGGAAACTCGGCAGCCCTTTCATCGAGGTACTTGTTAGCCTCTATGACGAATGCTTCCTCAATCGACTTCGGGAGCGGTTCCACTATGGTCCCGTAGTCCTTGAATTCCTGTAGGGCCACAGCGCATGAGTCCACCAAGCGGGAGTGGTAATAGACGGTTTCCGCCCTGCCGCAGTCCTCCACTATTACCTTGAGGTCGTCGGGCAGCTCATTCCACTTGGTTGTGCTGACCAGTAACTCGTAGTTCTCCCACGGGGCACGGGTGGGGTTCTGGTAGTAGTACTTGCCCACTTCGTACAGGCCCATGTCCCAGTCAAAGGAGGGGTTGCTGCACTCGAAGGCGTCGATGACTCCGCGTTTCATGTTCTCGAAGATCTCGCCCAATGGCATGAACACTGAGCCGACACCCATGCGCGCGAGGACCGTGCCGCCGTCCCCGGAGCACCGCATCTTCAGCCCCTCAAGGTCCTCGGGCCCCTTCAGTTCCTTGTCGAGGTGAATCCATCCCTCGGGCAGACCGTGCAGCCCGCCGACATCCATGAAATCGTAGCCGAATTCGGCGAACCACTTGTTGATCATGTCACGACCGCCGGTCTCTTCCCACATCATGTGTCCCAGGGGAGACAGCTTCGCTCCAACGCGCTGGGAGATCATGCTCCCGAAGGGAACGTCGGCTGTCATATACGACCCACCGCCAGCACAGAAGTCCAGAACGCCCTTGTCTATGGCTTTGTACTCTTCTGTTGCCGGACAAACGGCGCCGGCCGGCTTGGGTTCCCAGATGAAACGCCCACCGCTGGCGATCTTAATTCTCTCTGCCAGTTCCTCCAGACCCACCGACACCGGCATTCCTGCTGGCAGGGTGCTCTGCCCTATCCAGGTAATGACCTCTGCCTCAGGCGCTGCCTCTTCTTCCTCCTCCTCTTCCTCCTCAGGGGCCGCTTCTTCCTCTTCCTCTTCGGCCGGTGGCGCTGCCTCGGGCGCGCAGCCGGCAATCACCAGAGCAGTGATTGCCATCAGGGCCACCAGCACCACAATAAGCTTCTTACCCACTTTCTTTTGCCTCCTTAGTATTGATTACAGGTCGCTCGTATGTTCCTGCTCCTTTCTTCACATAGTCCAACCTCCTTGCGAAGCACAAAGCGACTGCAGGACTACTTCTAAGAACTGCTAGATTCAAGTATAAGAAGCCAAACAGAGGAAGTCAATACCTTTCCGCCCCGGAAAGCTTCGTTCCCGCGGATGGTGCCTCTGTCCGTTCCGTGAGCGTGACGTCCTGCATTCATGCAATCATCCTCCCCGGGAGCCACAGGATTATCTGAGGGAAGACTATGCACAGCGCAATGCCCACCATGATGAGTATCACGAAGGGGATAACGCCGCGGATTATGTCGGCCGTGGTGATTCCCAGTTCCGGCGGTGCTGTGCCCTTGACGAAGAATATCGCATAGGCGAATGGCGGAGTCAGGAAAGACATCTGCAGGTTGACACAGATCATCATCCCGAACCATAGCGGATCGAATGCCAGTGCGGGGACAATAGGCGTTACTATGGGGACCATGATGAAGACGATGCCTATCCAATCGATGAACATTCCCAGAATGAAACAGATGAACATCACCACAACGAAAGCCCCCCAGCGCCCACCGGGCGAACTGAGGATGACATTGGCCACCACCTCGCCGCAGCCGGCGCGAATGAAAACACCCACGAAAGCGAAAGACAGAGATGCTATTAGCAGCACCATGGCGCTCATCCGTACAGTGGCAAACGCGGTCTCCTTGAGTATCTTGAAACTGAATCTGCGGTACGCAATAGCCAGAATGGTGGCAGCAAAGGCCCCCACGGCGGATGCCTCTGTCGGCGCGGCTACGCCGAAGAAGATGCTGCCCAGCACCGCCAGAATAAGCGCTACCGGTGGGACCAGCGAGACAAGCAGCCGCTTCGTTTTCTCCGAAAAAGGTACTCGCCTGTCTTCGGGAGGTACGGGGGGCCCCATTTGGGGCCGGAGTAGACATGCAACGATGATGTAGGCACAGTACAGCCCCGATAGGAGAAAGCCCGGCATGAAGGCGCCGAAGAACAGCTTGCCTACCGAGAGCCCCGACATCGGTCCGTAGACGACCAGCATGATGCTGGGGGGGATCAGGATGCCGAGTGTACCGCCGGCACAGACGGAGCCGCTGGCCAGAGCTCGGTCATATCCTCGATTCACCATCGATGGAAGGGCGATGAGCGCCAGCATCGTCGTTGACGCGGCAATCACGCCGACGCACGCCGCCATAACGGTGCCTATCAGGACCGTGGTTATTGCCAGACCACCCCTGAACCCACCGAACCACAGATACAAAGCGTCATACAGCGAGTCCGCCACACGTGAGCGTTCCAGCATAGTCCCCATGAAGATGAACAGAGGTACAGCCAGCAATACGTAGTTTGTCAGTATCTTGAAGATCCGACCGTAGTAGAGCTCCGCCAACACATCCCCGCCGAAGAGGAGGACACCCACTATCAGACCGACTGCGCCCACCACAATGGCGAGAGGGTAGCCGATGAGGACACCAACCAGAACCCCTGCGAACATCAGGATGGTGATAAGCTCGGGACTCATGTCAATCATACGGTCTACTCCTTACGAGCAGGTGGACGTCGCGAATGAATTGAGCCACTCCCTGTATGAGAAAGAGCAGAACGCCTATGAACACCGCCGTTCTCAGTGGAGCAATTGGTGGGTACCAGTACGTCTCCACTGATTTCTCACCGATCTCCCAGGCATGCCACATCCACGCACCTGAGGAATACGCGAGAAACAACAGAACGGGAAAGAAGAAGGCTGCCCCGCAGATGACGTCGACCAGAGCTTTGCCCCTCAGTGACAGGCGGCTGTAGAAGACATCTACCCTGACGTGCCCCTGGTGCCGATGGACACAGGCCCACGCCAGAGAATACATGGCGGCGCCCAGCATGATGACGATTTCGTATCCCCACATAGTGGGATGGTTGAACACATATCTCTGGGTTACCTCAAGAACGCCAAAAAAGATCATGGCAAGCATGAACCACCGCATTGCCATCCCCATCCACTCGCTTGTAGAATCAACCAGCGTCAAGATCTTTTTCATAACACTTCAACAACCCCCGCTCCCATGTTCTCATCGGAGCGGGGGTTGAGTTCCAAATGCTGCTATGCGCCACTGTCTATGGTCGCGTCCAGGTGCTTCTAAAGGCAGATTCGAAATCTCGCATCGACTTGAGCACTCTGGCCATCAGCTCGTCGTCGGCTGCCCTCTCATCGAAGTATTCGTTAGCGGCTTCAACAAATGCCACCTCAACCTCAGGATTGAGCAGTGACACATCACAGCCGTAGTCCCGGAACTCCTGCAGGTACACCATGTCCTTGGTGGTCACCTCGGAGTAGTACTTGAGTGCCTCGGACCTGTTGACCTCCTCCACGATCACTTTGAGGTCGTCGGGAAGTTCATTCCAGCTGTCCAGGTTCATGAGGAAGGGGTTGTATTCATGAGGGGCTCGGCATCCAGAGGCGTAGACGTAGTGCCCCACTTCCTGCAAGCTCAGACTCCAGTCGATTGTTGGGGAACTGCACTCGAAGCCATCGATCACTCCGCGGTGCATGGACTCAAAGATCTCTCCAGCGGGCATGAACACTGTTCCAGCGCCCAGCGCGGCCAGTATGGCACCGCCATCTCCCGCCGCACGCAACTTCAAGCCTTTGATGTCACCGGGCTTCTCTATCGGCTTGTCGCAGTGCAGGAACAGCTCAGGCGGGCACAGAACGCCGCAGCCGGGAATAAGCTTGACGTCGTAGTCCTGAACCATCTCGTCGATCAGCGCCCCGGCCTCTTCGGAGCAGTGCCACAGGTACTTCTCACAGGGCGACATTCCGCCAGCCCTCATAGTCAGGATGCCAGCGCAGGGGAACTTGTCCATCCAGTACATGTAGCAGGTGACCCCGAAATCAATGACTCCCGAATCACAGCCATCGAACTCCTCGGTGGCCGGACAGACGCCGCCGGCTGCTTCAACCTGCATGTCCAGACGCCCACCACTGGCAGCCCGAATCGTATCCGCCACTCTCTGAAGTGAATCGAACATGGGGTTTCCTGAGGGGACATGCGATTGCCCTACCCATTTGATCACTTCAGCTTCAGGCGCTGCGGGTGGAGCCTCCTCCTCCTCCTCTTCTGCGGGCGCCGCTTCCTCTTCTTCGGCAGGCGGCGCTGCACCTGGTGCGCAGCCAGTAGCGACAAGGCTTGCCACTGCTATCACTGCCACCAGCAGAATCACCAGTCTCTTTCCCACGTGTTTACCTCCTTATAGATCTCTCTCCGATTCTCTTCTCTGCCATGCCTGCCCTTCTTCACATCGTATTCACCCCCTGAATTGACAACTCGGTGTTGATCCGCATCTAAACCAAGCTGTGTACCGCAGCATAGGAATGCGAGAAATCGGATGTCAATAGGTCGCGGCACGAGCGGTGAATTCCAGCGGGCACTCGTGGACGATCCCGGCATGGCGACAACCGCAGAAGTGAGCACACCTTTCTTGCTCCGAGAACGTCTGAGGACACCGCCTCACGTTCCACCCTATGGGAATCCTAGCCTAGTCCCGCCTGCTTGTTCCATCGATGAGCCAGGCGACGGTTATGATGAGAAGCACGGAGACAATGATAACGGTGATCAAGCCCCCTTTGCCCAGTCCTCCGAAGCTCTCCGCGCTGTCTGCGCTGGAGTTAAGAAGTTCACTGGCTTTTAGCAGAAATCTCATTTCTTCTCCGGCTTGGTAAGTATCTCATCGATCAGCCCATATTCTACAGCCTGCTCCGCATTCAGGTAGAAATCCCTGTCTGTGTCATGGGCGATCTTCTCTACTGGCTGGCCGGTGTGTTTGGCTATGATATCGCGAATCCTCTCCTGCATCCTCATGATCTCACGGGCAGCGATTTCGATATCCGCCGCCTGGCCTTGGGCGCCCCCGATTGCCTGGTGGAGGTGGATAGTGGAGTTGGGTAATGCATATCTCTTGCCTTTGGCTCCGGCACAGAGCAGTAGAGTACCCATGCTGGCCGCCAGGCCAACGCAGATGGTGGATACAGGGCTGCGAAGAAGCTGTATGGTGTCGTAGATGGCAAGACCAGCACTAATCACTCCGCCGGGGCAATGGATATAGAGGCTTATGTCCTTCTCCGGGTCTTCCCGCTCCAGATAGAGAAGCTGGGCGACTACAAGATTGGCTATCTGGTCGTTAATGGGCGTACCCAGAAAGACGATCCTCTCTCTGAGCAACAGGGAATATATGTCAAAGGCGCGTTCGCCCCGTGTACCGGTCTCGGTTACTGTAGGAATCACTACTTGCGATACTGCCTCCATCGTGCCTCCTTTTGTTCATTGCGCATCCGATTTCCTTGAAGAACGGCCCGTTCTCCTTCCCCTCTTGCTCTCGCTGGCTATCTGAACCAACCTGTCCAGCGTCTTCTCAGTACGTAATGACTGCTCGATTGATTCTCTGACCTGGGGTAGCGAGAGAAACTGCTGTACTCTCTCCGTGTCAGCAGAGTCTTTCTTCACCTCCTCCACTCTATTATCTACTTCAGAAACGGTGATTTCAATCTCCTCTTGCTCAGCGACTCTGTCCAGAGCCAGAGCGTTGGTGACCCGCTTCGCAGCCAGTGGCCGCAGTTCCTGCTCAAACTCCTCTCTGGTCTTGCCAGCTCTCTTGAGGTAGTCTTCTACCTGGACGTAGCCGAAGCGTCGGGCTTCATCTTGAAGTAGTTGCTCGATTTCTCTCTGTTCCAGGATAGGAGGATAGTCCACAGCGCTCAATTCCACCAGGGCGTCGAGCACTTTCTGTCTGAGCTGTGTGTGGCTCTCTTCCTCTGCCCTAGCTTTCAGATCAGCGGTCACCTTCTCGCGCAGGGATGCCAGGCTTCCGTGACCCATGCTCTGTGCTAGCTCGTCGCTGAGCTCAAGCATTTCCTTCTCCTTCACTTCACTTACGGTTACCTTGCAGAGGCATTCCTTGCCGGAGAACTTCTCTACACGGTGGTCTTTCGGGATGCTGAGAGTGAAGATCTTTTCCTGGTTCTTCTCCATGCCGACGACATTGTCCGCGAATCCCGGCAGAGGCAAATTGGAGTTGCGACTCACCTCGTATGTTACTCCCTTATGGTTCAGAACGGGTGTGTTCTCTATGCTCGCCTCGATATCCAGAGTAACGAAGTCGTCAAACCGAACCGGTCGATCAACTGGCCTCAGCACGGCCTGTTCGTGACGGATCCTTTCGAGCGCTGCCTCAACTTCCTTGTCGCCAATCGTAGCCTTCCCTGGTTTCACTCTTATGCTGTGATAGTCGCCCAGCTCGACCTTCGGTTTGAGGGAGAGGAGAGCTCGGAAGACCAAAGGGTCGTCTTGAGTGATCTCTATTTGCGGCGGAGCGATAGGTTGTAAGCCCTGTGAGTCCACCGCCTGCTTATAGAGCTGCGGTACGAGATGCTCGAGCGCCTCTTGTGTCAAGGCATCCCTGCCCAGATGCTGCTCAAGGATGGCTCGCGGCGCTTTGCCCTTGCGGAAGCCGGGTATAGAGATCTTGTTGGCCAAGCGATGGTAAACCGCAGCGCGAGATTCCTCCATCTCGCCGGGTTCAACTTCGACGATAAGTGCCACCTGGCACCTGTCCATCTTCTCGGTGGTGGCTTTCATCGGTCTGTTGATGCTCTAGTCGGGGGCAATGCCCTTGTACCTTAGCTTGAGGTTCAGCTCGGCAAGCTGGTTGTCGCTCACGGGCGCCGGAGTGTCGAACATTGGGTCTACGGCATTCTGGTTCTTGGGAAAGGCAATCACTTCCCTGATACTGCTCTCATTGCTCAGCAACATCGCCAGGCGGTCTAGGCCAATGGCAATGCCTCCGTGAGGCGGAGCTCCGCATTCCAACGCGGTGAGAAAATGCCCGAATTGGCTCTCCATGTCCTGCTGGCTATAGCCAAGGCGTTGGAATATCCTCTCTTGGAGCTCGCGGCTGTGAATCCTGATGCTTCCGCTGCCAAGTTCACATCCATTGCACACAACATCGTAGTGGCGGCCGTGCACCATGCCCGGTTGCGTTTCGAGAAGCGCTGCGTCCTTTTCCTGTGGAGCGGTGAATGGGTGGTGCATAGTCTCCCATTGACTCGCCGCTTCGTTCCATTGGAATAGAGGGAAGTCAACGATGAAAGCAAATCCCAGCAGGTTGCTGCTGGTCAGGCCCAGTCGCTGTGCCATTTCACAACGTAGCTGAGCCAGTGCCCTGTGAACTACCTCGGCTTTGTCAGCCACGAGGAGCAGAAGATCTCCTGGCTTGGCCTTGAATCTGCCGACGATATTGGCCATTTGCCCCTCGGTGAGGTATTTGGCAAGCGCCGACCTCACCCTGTCTAACACCAGAGCTCCTTCTGGCAATCCTACCGTGATTAGTCCCTTCGCACCGTAGCTTTGGGCTAGGCCAATCAGGTCGTCGAGCTGGTGACGGGTGTACATTGTACAGCCCGGAACGCATATGCCTTTCACTCTTCCGTTGCCCTCAATGGCCGAGCGAAAGACATCGAAATCGATCTCAACGGCAATATCTGTCATGTCTGTGAGTTCCAGGCCAAACCTGATGTCTGGTTTGTCCGTGCCGTATTTCTCCATGGCCTCTGTGTACGAGAGGCAAGGGAATGGCTCCAGCAACTGCAGGTCAGGCTTGACCGTATGGAGCAGCGATGTGAACAGCTCCTCCATAAGCTGCAGTATGTCCCTTTCCTCCACGAAACTCGCCTCCAGGTCAAGCTGTGTGAACTCCGGTTGACGGTCGGCCCTCAAATCCTCGTCGCGAAAGCAGCGGGCTATCTGGAAATATCTCTCAAAGCCGGCCACCATGAGAAGCTGCTTGAGTTGCTGAGGAGACTGTGGCAGAGCGTAGAACTTGCCGGGGTTCAAGCGACTGGGGACAAGATAATCCCTGGCTCCCTCTGGAGTGCTCTTTATCAATATAGGAGTCTCTATCTCCAGAAACTTCCTAGCGTCGAGGAAATCGCGGATGAACTTCACCAGCTTGTGGCGCAGCCCCAGGTTATGCTGCATTCTGGCTCTTCTCAAGTAGAGGTAGCGGTTCTTCAGACAGAGGCTTTCTTCAACATCCACATCTTCATTGATGTAGAACGGCGGGGTGGTCGACGTATTGAGTATGACCGCGCTTGTGGCCACGATCTCGATGTCTCCAGTAGCCAATTTGGGGTTCTCTGTGCCACTGGGTCGCGAGGCTACCTGTCCCAGGACCTGAACCACATATTCACTCCGCAGCAGACTGGCGACGCGGTATGCCTCTGCGGACTCCTGCGGGTTGAATACTACCTGGACAATGCCCTCGCTGTCCCTCAGGTCGATGAATGCCAGGCCACCGTGGTCGCGACGCCGGTGCACCCAACCGGCCAGAGTCACACTCTGGCCGATATGGCCTCTGTCCAATTCACCACAGCTATGGGTTTTTAACAAGAGCAGCCTCCGTGCTTGAACCTGCCTAGCGATTATAGCCTATGGACGTAGTCCACTCAATTGCTGCAGAGGAGCCTATTCCCTGCCGACGCCACGTCGACTGCCGACTCCTGCCAAAGGTGACACGAGGATGTTTCCCAGCGAGATCTATAGATTCGCCGAAGCTGCCAGAGAGGGTGATTCGCTTACGTCTCGAGGAGTATCTCAGCGGCGATCCGGGCAGCCTTCTCGGGCGGAACCCGACATTTCGTCTTGCCACCGTCCTCCAGGAACTGCTGGCGCTCCTTCATGTCCATGGTGTCGTAGTCCCTGCCCATTATCTGGGGGCGAATGTCACCGCACATCGTGCTGCCGAATTCCTTCTTGAACGCTTCACAGAATCTCCATACCTTGTCCCTGAATCTGAACATCTCCTCGTTTGCCTCAGGAGTCCTCCATTTCGGATCGTAGAGCTTGTCCCTTCCATAGGCGAGGCCCAGTGCCATGAGACCGCCGACGAGTGCGCCGCACGTCTCTTTTCTGCTCATCATACCCGGCATGAACGTTGCTGCCTTTAGCAGTTGCTTTCCTCCACCGAGGTCGAACTCCTCCTGCAGCGCAGCGAGTGTACCTTGAGCGCAATTGACGGATAGCTCCTCGTAGTCTCCGGCTTTCTTGGAGACCCGCTCGAGAATCTCCTCCTTCGAGCCCCCGTATGGCACTTTCATAGGCCCCTCCTTCGGTACCGTGAATCCGCCACCGGGCCAGCCTTGACTGGCACATGGTAGGACGATATTGTAAAGGAAAGGGGCTGAATTTGAAAGGAGGAGGTGCGAAGTTGCCACAGCTACCAGAGAAGCTGCAGAACACCCTGTATCATGACGTCAGTCTGCCAGAAGAGGTGAAGAAGGTCAGGGCAGAAGCAAGGGAGTTTGCCGAGAAAGAGGTTGAGCCACAAGCATACGCCTTTGACTCCCAGGAGGAGTCAGCAGGGAGCTTCCCGACAGAGCTCTTCAGCAGAATGGCCGTGCAGGGTCTTTTCCAGATACCCTTCTCCACGGAATGTGGGGGGAGAGGATTGAAGCATCCCATGTGTGCTGCTGCTGCTGTTGAGGAGGAACTGGCCTATGCGAGCAACAGCATCGCAGCCATCTATGACTGCCAATGCATACTGCCTGGATCCTCGCTGCTCTACGCCTCGAAAGAACTGCAGACGGAGTACCTGGTTCCACTAGCTAAGGGAGAGAAGATCGCCTGCTTCGCTGTCACCGAGCCGGAGGCAGGCAGTGACTTGAGTGCGAAGACTGTCAAGACGACTGCTACCAGGAGAGGGGAGAGATGGATCATCAATGGCAGGAAACGTTTCATAGTCAACGCTCCAGTGGCCGACTTCGGTTCGATTCTCTGCCTTACCGATGGAACACTGAGCATGTTCGTGGTTGACCTGCACGAAAGAGGGGTCAGGGTAGGAGAACCCGATAGGAAGATGGGTATCAAGGCTTGCCTCACTGCTGACATATGCTTTGATGATGTCGAAGTCCCACAAGAGAATCTTATCTGGGGCCTTGGCAAGGGCCTGCATATTGCGCTCGGCTCGCTGACGCGCGGCAGAATAGTCATTGCGGCCACTGGGGTCGGCATGGCACAAGCAGCCTTTGACGTGTCTGTTGACTACATGAAGAAGCGCGAGTTGTTTGGGAAGAAGGTCGCCCAACATCAGTACTGGCGGTTCAAGCTCGCTGAGTGGGCTACAGAGATAGAGGCTGCTCGCAACTTGTGCTACAAAGCTGCTTATCGGTATGACCAGGGAGTAGAGTTCCCTGAGCCTGAGACCGCGATGGCGAAGTACTTCGCTACCCAGGTTGCCAGTGACATAGCTGGCGACGCCGTGCAGATATTCGGAGGCTATGGATTCATGAGCCAGTTAGCTGCGGACAAGTCAACCTACAAGGTGGAGCAAATCTATCGCGATTGCGCCACAGCAAGGATATATGAGGGCGCCAACGAGGTGCAGAAGTGGGTGATAGCAAGACAGATCTTCGGAAGGGAGTTGACGTTGTAGGTGGAATCGGGTTGGCTCACCCCCTGTGGCGGTAGAGACTAGTTCGAGGCGCCGTCGCTTGAGGATCGGCTACTCAGGTTATCCAGAAACTCCTGCAGCACAACCGCCGCCGCTACTGCATCTCTATGCTGTTTCTTCTTCTTGGCGTCCTTGACGCCCGCCTCAGCCAGCAGACGGTCAGCAGCTACAGTTGATAGCCGCTCATCCCATAATTCTACGTCCAGCTTGGCCGCATGCGAAAGCCTCTGTGCAAAGGCTTCAACCCTATTGGCTTCCTGGCCAAGGCTGCCGTCCAGCGAGTAGGGCAAGCCAACTACGATCTGCCCTATGTCATACTCCTTGGCGAGCTTCACAATAGCATCAATAGCTGCGTCTTGCCCGTTATGGCTTATCACCGTCAATGGAAGCGCGAACCTTCCGTGCGGGTCGCTTATGGCCACGCCTGTTCTCTTCCCTCCGATATCCAGTCCCAAGCTGCGCATTTTGACCTTGGCCGTGCTACTGCCCTTGGCTTGTTCTACCTGCGATGATGTCCTGCACCAGATCCAGGGCTTGCTTCATCTTGCGGGCGTCTTTGCCACCTGCCTGGGCCATGCCTGCTTTGCCGCCGCCCCCCCCACCAGCAGCTTCAGCTACCTGCGCCACGATGCGTCCGGCATGGAAACCTTTGGCAACCAAATCTGGGGTAACAGCGGCCAGGAAACTCGGCTTTCCATCATAGACCGTTGCTAGTACCACCACGGCACTCCCCAGTCTATCTCGCAGGGTATCACCCAGCTCCCTGAGTACGGGCATGGTCAACGACGCCACCTCGGCGGTGACAACCGTCACTCCGTCTATCTTCTTCGTTTGGCTCGCCAGGGAATCGGTGATTCCACGCGACAGCTCCCTTTCTAGAGAAAGGGAACGCTTGTGTTCCATTCCGAATTGAGTGGTGAGGATCTTCGCCTTGTTGGAGACCTCCTCGGGCAGACACTCCAATTCCTTGGCTGCCATTTCCAGGGAGGAGAAGCGCTGAGCAATCAGCCATTCCGCAGCTCTGCCAGTTACCGCTTCGAGACGGTGCAAACCGGTCCCGATGCTGCTTTCGCCAGTGATTAGGAAAATGCCGATTTGCCCCGTTGACTTGACATGAGTACCCCCGCAGAGTTCTTTGCTTACTGGTGGCTCGCCGATTGCCAGCACCCGGACCATTCCCCCGTATTTCTCTTCAAAAAGAGCAATAGCACCCTGAGCAATAGCGTCTTGATAAGGAACATGTCTAGCACCGACTGGTAGATCCTCACGTATCTTCTCATTTACCCATCCTTGGATTCGGTCCAATTGTTCTTTGCCTATGGGGGCCAGATGAGAGAAGTCGAATCTGAGTCTCCCTGGCTCGACCGACGAACCCCGCTGATATACATGGCTCCCCAGGATTTCCCTTAGGGCGGCCTGGAGCAGATGCGTAGCGGTGTGGTTGCGAGCGATATCCAATCGGCGCGCAACATCAACCCTCGCTACCACTGAATCCCCTACTGATATGCCGCCCTCGACGATTGTCCCGCGATGAACGGTCACATCGGAGTAGGTTCTCACAGTGTCAGCAATCGCTGCCTTGCCCCTCTCACCCGTCACTTCCCCGGAATCACCGATTTGTCCTCCCATCTCGCCATAGAAAGGTGTGATATCGAGGATTATGTCGACTCTGTCCCCCTGAGAAGCCACTTCTCTGGGCTCTCCCGCGACTCTCAAATCCATCACTTTGGATTGAGAGCTGGTTGCCTCATGACCGGTAAACTGCACGTCAACCGCCACAGGCATTTCCGCGGTCCGGGCAACACTGAACCTGTGTCCTGTCCTGGCTCTGGCTCGCTGTGCTTCCATCTCGGTCTCAAACCCCTGAACATCAACAGTCAAGCCTCTTTCCTTGGCGATTTCAGCAGTCAGTTCTTTGGGGAACCCGTAGGTGTCATAGAGCCGGAACACCTGCTCTCCCGCCAACTGTTCCCTACCCTCCTTCAGGGCTTGCGCAATAAGCTCCTCCACGAGAGCGAGCCCTGTTTCTAGAGTGGCCATGAACTTCTCTTCTTCTGCCCTGATGACTTCCATAATCATATTCCGACCGCTAACCAGTTCGGGATAGACATGAGCCATCCTGTTGGCTGCTATCTGGGCAATTTGTCCCAGGAAGGGCATGTCCAGCCCGAGCCTTCGCCCAAAAAGGGAAGCCCGGCGGAGTATGCGGCGGAGAACGTAGCCCCTACCTTCGTTGGAGGGCAGGACGCCATCAGCTATGAGAAATGCAAGCCCTCGGCTGTGCTCTGCGATTATTCTCATGCACCTGTCGTTTGTCTCGCTTCCACCGTAGGTCTTGCCAGCCAACTGGCTGATCTCCTTGACAACGGGCCAGAACAGGTCGGTCTCATATACAGACTGTCTCCCTTGTACCGCCGCCGTAATTCTCTCCATGCCCATTCCAGTGTCGATATTCGGTTTGGGCAAGGCAGTACGGCTGCCATCGGGGTGTTGATCATACTGAGTGAACACCAGGTTCCATACCTCAGAAAAGCGGCTGCATTCGCAATTGGGTCTGCATTCGGCCCTGCCACAGCCAAACGCATCACCCAAGTCATAATGCAGTTCACTGCAAGGACCGCAGGGTCCCGAATTTCCAGCCGGACCCCAGAAATTGTCTTCGTCACCGAACCTCAATATCTTCTCAGCAGGAATCCCAACTTGTTGCCAGTCGGCGAAGGCCTCGTCGTCATCGAGATAGACTGTAGCCCATAGGCGTTCTGGCGACAGCCTGAGCTCTGCGGTCATGAATTCCCACGCCCACGCAACAGCCTCCTTCTTGAAGTAGTCGCCCACGCTGAAGTTGCCGAGCATCTCGAAGAAGGTCAAATGACTTGTGTCGCCTACGGAATCAACATCCGTGGTGCGAAAGCACTTCTGACACGAAGCCAGCCGTGGGCTGGGTGGTTCTTCAAGCCCTAAGAAGTAGGGTTTGATTTGCACCATACCGGCAGTTGTCAACAGCAGGCTTGGATCACCATGGGGAATCAACGATGAACTGGGGATGATCTTGTGCCCCCTGCTTTCAAAGAAGCTCAGAAAACGTTGTCTGATCTCGTCGCTAGTCATCAGCGGTCGTCCTTCTGCTGTTCCGCGGGGTGTCTCAGAGCATGAATCGAAGCAGAACTAGCAGCTATGATAGCACAAAACGTATCACGTAGGCTTGGCCCGCCCGACGTGAACCCTTTGTGGTTGGGAAGCTTCGCCTTGGGGATCGCAGAGATCGGCAACAAGGAGTTCCAGGGCTAATTGCTCGTCCCACCTCCCTGTCTTGATGGCCATATCTGTTTGAGCGAGCTTGTGGAAAGCCTGCCGGAGACGCTCGGGATCGTATGAGCTGGCCTGTTGTATCGTTCTGTGCAGGGCATAGTCTGGCAGTGCAGCAAGCTCGCCGCGAACTTGCCGCCGCGATGGACCTGAGGTCGATTCGTGTGCCAATGCCATCCGGCGGAACTGCCTGGCGATCATGGCTAGGATATGGCCTGCGGAATCCCCTTCTTGGCGAAGCCGGT
>SMTZ1_10003356_pt1 | contig 16119 bp, 13 predicted proteins | sample DeeMarSWOR136_30_FD_25667 | JGI IMG/M metagenome (IMG submission 25667)
ATAGGCCAACGGAGCAATTTCCAAGATACCAGAATCAATCATTCGTTGAACCCGCTCTCTCCCTACCATCTCCATGAGGGCATCGAAGATCGGATGAAGGTACGGTTCGATCTTTTCCTGTAAATCCCCTGGCAGGAACCCGAGGTTCTCACCGGCCTCGACCACAGGTCGTGATATGAAGACCCTCTCTATCTCCCTCCTCTTCAGTGCCGCCAGGGCCATGGCAATAGCTAAGTATGTCTTTCCCGTCCCTGCAGGTCCAATTGCAAAGAGGATATCGTTGTCACGAATCGCGTCAACATACTCCTTTTGCCTGATGCTCCTCGGAGCGATGCTCTTCCTCTTCGATGCTGAGTAATACACGACAGTTTTTTCAGTCTCATCTTTCTTCTCAGCCTCCTCTCCACCCTGGACGACAGCCCGGACGTCCCCCTCGGTGACTTCCCGCCCGCTTCCCGCGATCCGAATCAGGCGATCGATCACACGGGTCAGCTCATTGACGTGCTTCGGCGAACCAGTCAGGATAATCTCGTCGCCGCGAACAACAATACGCTCGTCGAAGAAATCCTCGATTATCCTTATGTTTCGGTCATTCACCCCCAGGAGCTTAAGGGTATCAATCCCAGCAATCGAGAGAATTCTCTTCTTTTTGTTGCGTTTCAACGTCTGCCCCTTTTAATGCAAAACTCTTGGCTCAACTGCAAAAAGCCAAGAGTTAACAATACATTTGCTTATAACTGAGCCGGTTTCCACCGCAACAGGTGCCCGCTACCTGGGGACGACCAGCTCTTGCTCTGGGAAGATGAGATCCGGATCGTTTATCTTGTCCTTGTTTGCCTCGAACAGGAGAGGCCACTTCCTGTAATTGTCGTAAACCTCCCAGTATCCCGCGATCTTAGCTAACCACTCATCCTGAATCACGACGTGCCTCTTTGGCCAATCCCTCGGTATTTTCAGTTCCCATCCTGCGAGAACCCAATCCGGGTCTTCGATCATTTCTCTGTTTCCCCTCCACACCCGAGGCCATTTCAAAGGATCACCGTAGATCTCTTCGTATCCAGCAAGTATCCAGAGACACTCCCCATACTGGAGAACCCACGTCTTGGGAAGTGTTGCCAGTTCCTGCAACTGCTTGGTCAAATCATCTATCTGGGCCGAGAGTGTGGCGTACTCACGGTCAGCATCCCTCAGTTCCCCGGTCAGATTCTTGATTTTTTCTTTATTCTGGGTCAGCTCTGCCTCTGCTTTCTCTGATCGAGACTGGAGTTGTGCTAGCTCTTCTGCGAGCGCCTGGCAGTAAGCCTCCCTATCATCCTTGGAAAGCTTCTGATACTCCTCGCCCTCGTAGTATTCACCCTTTGTAATATCTATCGCTCGCGGTTGATACCTGCTGCAGCCAATACCAAAGGCCAGGATCAATGGGACTATAATGAGAAATTTCATCGATCTTATAGAACTCATTCTCGTACTCCCTCTACCTTAAATTCGAATTACTCCCTGCCGCTCCCTTTTTTCATCTCCCGGACCTTCTCTTCGAGCTCGGCCGGCTTGTCTTCAATTTCCTTGATCTCTTTTTTCTTCTGATCAAGCTTCTTCTCGAGTTCGGCGACTTGCTCCCTGGTATCAGTAGCTTCCTGCTCGTACGTTTCGGCATCGAGTCTGGTTTCATCCATCGTAACGAGACTCGTTTCGCATGGGGGCGCCGGCCCGCAACCACTAAAAATTACAGCCAGTAGACCAAGCAAGAATACAATAAGCATCCCTGCACGCGCTAATCTCATAACTCATAGTCCTCCTTGTGCTTATTTAATTCTCCAATCTCATTTACGTTACAACCGATATTCCTCGTTGTCAAGGAAAAAGCCTCTGTGTCGAAGATGAGCAAAAGACGTGCCTGCAAGCCTGTTATCTCTTCCTGGCCTTTCCCTTGACCACCTTTATTTGTAATTCCTGCAAGAGATTATCCTCCACAATGGATGGAGCTCCCTCCATCAGGGAGGTCGCACTTTGGGTCTTTGGAAATGCGATAAAATCCCTTATGGTGGTTCCACCGCCGATGATCATAGCCAGGCGGTCGAGACCGAGAGCGATACCTCCATGAGGAGGCGCCCCATACTGAAACGCCTCTAATAGAAATCCGAATTTATGCTCGGCTTCCTCCCTCCCCATACCGATAACGTCAAAAAGCTTCTCTTGGAGTTCCCTGCGATGTATACGGATGCTCCCCGAACCGAGCTCCCTCCCATTACAGACGAGGTCGTAGAGGTGCCCCCTGATATTCCCCGGATCCTTCTCGATAGCGGGGAGGTCTTCTTCCAGGGGCATCGAGAAGATATGATGGGAAGGTTCCCACCCTCCTTCATCCGAGGGCATGAAGAGAGGGAACGGGGTAATCCAGAGGAACTTGAACTCTCGATCGTCTTCGAGCAGGTACTTTCTTCCGCAGTGGTACCTGAGCTCCCCCAGTGCTCCGGATACAACCTGTTCCTCACCACCCACGAGAAGGAGCAGGCTGGAATCCTCGACGCCGAATATTAAAAGGAGACGCTTGATCTCATCCTCCGATAGAAACTTCGCCACAGGAGATACCACCCGTCCCCCCTCAACCTTGACGGCGACAAGTCCCCCGGCTCCGGCCCGCTTGACGAGTTCTTCAAGCTCTCCGATCTGGCGGCGCGAGAACGAACCGCCTGGTCCGAACGAGATCCCCCTCACCACACCTCCCTCCTCGACGACCGTGCGGAAGACTTTGAAATCACTGGTGCGGAAAATGTCCCCGCAGTCAGCGATCTCAAGGCCGAACCGGAGATCCGGCTTGTCGGTACCGTAGGATGTCATAGCGGCGGCATAATCCAACCGCGGGAATGGGATCTTGAGTTTAACACCAGCAACCTTCGAGAATACCTCCTTCATCAACCTCTCCGTGATATCGAAGATATCATTCTCCGAAACGAAGCTCATCTCTATATCGATCTGTGTATGTTCGGGCTGTCGGTCAGCCCGCAGATCCTCATCTCGCAGGCATTTGGCAAGTTGGAAATACCTGTCGAAACCAGCTACCATGAGAATCTGCTTGTATAATTGCGGGCTCTGTGGCAGTGCATAAAACTTACCAGGTTCGTTCCTGCTGGGGACGAGGTAATCCCTCGCTCCTTCAGGTGTCCTCCGGACGAGCATCGGTGTTTCGATCTCGAGAAAGCCTTCTGAGGAGAGAAACTCCCTGACAGTGAGGGCGAGCTTGTGTCTCAGCTCGATATTGCTTTGGAGCGGGTGGCGCCGCAGATCGAGATACCGGTACCGAAGACGGAGATCCTCGTTTGCTTGCACCTCACTGATCACAGAAAATGGTGGCACCTCACTGCGGTTCAGAATAGCGGTGCGTTCAACGACAACTTCGATCTCACCGGTCTCCATTGCCGGATTGACCATATCGTCAGGCCTCCCCCGGACCGTTCCAGCACACGCGATAACATCCTCGGCCCGGAGAGACTGGAAGATAGCGTGGAGCTTTTTTTGGTCCCGCTCAATGACGAGCTGTACGATGCCGGTTCTGTCCCACAGATCGAGGAAGGTTAGGTATCCGAGCTCTCGCACCCTCTTTACCCAACCATTCAACACCACCCTGGTGCCAGCATCGGTACCTCTCAGCTCACCGCAACGGTTCGTCCTCTTCCATTCCCTGGTGAAATGCTGCAGGTCGGATTGCTTCACGGCAAGAGTCCCCCCTTGATATATGCCAGGAGATTCTGAAAGGGCACCCCTTTCTGCTCGCCCGTCAGTAATCTCTTGACCGCCACCTCCTCTCGCTCGAGTTCATCGGGACCGATGATGACCGCAAATGTAGAGCCGGATTCAGACGCCGCTCTCATCTGTCTCTTCAGACTCCGTCCGGAGAGATCCACGTCCACAACGAGTCCTCCCTCTCTGAGTTCCCGTGCCAGCGTCAACGCCTCGACACTCCCAGAACTCTCGAGCACGACAAAGTAAACATCAATAGATCTCCCCTGAATCCCGGTAATGAAGGTGTCCGGAAGGGTTTCGATCAAGCGTTCCATACCTGCCGAGAATCCGACCGCAGGTACAAAGCTCCCGCCACACTCTTCTGCTAAACCATCGTAGCGCCCGCCACCACACAGTGCATTCTGAGCGCCAAGATGAGGATGGAGAATCTCGTAAGCGGTCTTGGTGTAGTAATCCAAACCCCTGACGAGGAGAGGATCGAGCGAATACATAATACCGATTTTGTGCAGGATCTGTTTGAGTCTGTCGAAGTGATCGTCACACTCGTCGCAGAGGTGATCAGTAATGACGGGTAACTCCTTCTTTACTTCCACGCAATCCTTGCAGTCAAAGATTCTCAAGGGATTGATGATTGCCCGCTCCTGGCAGTTTTTGCAGAGCCTTTCCTTGAGATCGACGAGGCTCTTTTTCAAGATATCTTTGAATTTTGGACGGCAGATGCGGCATCCTACGCTATTGAGGGAAACCTCAAGTGGTGGAAATCCGAGTACCCGATAGACGTTCAAGCTCATATCGATGATCTCGGCATCAACAGCCGGGTTGGAGGTGCCGATCGCTTCCGCTCCAATCTGGTGGAATTGGCGGTACCTTCCGGCCTGGGGCCTCTCGTAACGGAACATCGGTCCGAGGTAGTAAAACTTTGCCACACCCCCTCTGCGGTACAATCCGTTCTCGAGGTAAGCCCGCATCACGGGGGCTGTATTTTCAGGCCTCAATGTTATGCTCCGACCCTTCTTATCGGTGAATGTGTACATTTCTTTTGTGACGATATCGGTCCCTTCCCCCACGGCCCTCACGAAGAGATCGGTCGTCTCAAAGATGGGTGTCCGTATCTCGGTATACCCATAACTCCTAATGGAGCGAATAACGATCTCTTCGACCTGTTGCCACAGGTCAACCGTTGTACCCAAGAAGTCACTCGTCCCTCTCGGTCTCTTGAATTTCATACGTTCTCAGCCTTCCGCACCGACGCTCTCCACCTGACATACATTACCAAGGCACCTGTTACGACTCCAGCAACATCTGCCAGAAAATCGGCAGGGCTGGAATCACGCCCGGGTACTAAGCTCTGGTACAGCTCATCGAGCACGGACACCGCTAATCCCACTAAAACCACGAATAAGCCGATGAGCACTCCTCTCCTCCATCGATCATTTCCTAATCCTCGGGAGAAGAGGATGGCCAGGATGCCATATTCAAAAAAGTGTACGACCTTATCGGTACCTTCCGGCCAATCGATAAAATCGCCAGGACCCTCGGGAATCGACGACAGGCCGAAGATTAAAACCACCCACGCGAATAACGGTATCCAGCGCTTCATTTTCTCCTTGTTACTCAAATCGCTACTACATACTCGTAAGGGCTCGTGATTCGTTAGCGGAACGATTCATGAAATATAGCCGCCGAGAGATAGGAGGTCAACCGCTTCCAGCCTGTTCCCCCCACTCTCCATTACCCACCGTGCGTGATCTTCTGTTTCGCAATCTGATCGAGGAGCTCAGGAGGAATACTGTTATGAAGCTCCCGGATAAGGTCCAGATCGTTCTGCCTGGGTTGAACAAATCCCGATATCCCGATCAATGAGAGACCAGCCTGTAACGGATCGGGTACCCGTTCAGCGATTGAAAGAAACCTCTCTGTAAAACCATTGCGTTTCTTCGGGTCGATTGATCGATCAGCCGCCAGTACGACCTCCGGGAGTGAACGGCCTTCGAGAAAAACATGAAGTTCGTCCCTCCGAACCACACCGCGCTTCTCGAGAAATCTCAACCTTTCAAGGCTGATTCCACCGGCCTGATACGTGCCGAAGAGCACGCCAAATACGACCCGCTCGTCATTTGGATAGTAACCGGCGAAATCTATGTTATCAGCACGAACGGGTTCGCCCGCTCCCATTTCCCTGAGTGCGAGGTATGGCGAAAGAAAACCGGTGGCAGAAACAGGAGACGTGAATATCACTTTTGCATCACCGGGTACGAAATTCCCTCCTCCCGCCCTGGTGATGACGACTCCCCGAGCATAGCGTTGAGCTTCTTTCATGGCCACGATGAGGCAGCAATCGAGCGCTCCATTTACGAGGTACGGCGTCAGCTGGAGAGAGGTCATCAAATAAAAATCACACCCTATCGGCTCTCGATCCGGCCCGTAATACCTCCATTGAATGTCACCGCCGCTCTGTTCCCGCACGTAACCTGCTAGTGATTCGAGTGCAGGTGCGCTTCTCACTGAGTCGAACGCACATACGCCGATTGAAATCGATATGTGAGCTATATCATCCTGATCGAAAAAGAGAGCAAAGAGAGCGATGAGAATGATTGCAGCAAAAACCAACACGGTGGCTGAACGGCCCAGGTAGGATGAGAGCATGCTGTAATCAATTTCTATGCGTTTACCTCTTTTCATGCCTCCTGCCTCGTAGGGAATCAGGGGCGAGGATCGTAATTTCGAAGGCGTCAATGTCGAGCCAGAACTTCTCGATACCCAGTGGCACCTTGACCTCAGGTTGCAGGTGATACGTGCCCGGCTGCTTCGTCGTAATGTCGAGGAGTATGGAAATCTGATCCGAAATGATATTCTTTATGACCTCTTCCGGACCTTCAATCGTAATAGAGACTGTTCTCGGCGAGTAACGGTACGCGATGGTTTCATCATCCTGCAAGAATATTGGCGGGACGTTTGCAAGTGTGCGGACTGCTCTCTTGCTCAATTCCATCTCAACGAGAACCTTGTCAGGCATCACCGTGAAGTTCCTTCCGCCAAGCTGCAAGGCCACCTCCTGCGTGATCTTGCCCTTCCTGCCTCGAACGTCGATCTCCTCGGTAATGAGAAACGAGATGCCGCTCACAATGCTCGCGGCACCCCGGACGTTGACCTTGTCGGGGATGACGGCGGGCTGTCCTTTGATGATGACATCCTGTGGAATCTCCCCCTTATAAGCCACCTTTACCGGAACGGACTGGGTGATGACCCGTTCGAAATTCAAACTCAGGGTCTTCGGGTTGTCCACCATGACATCCCGGGGATCAAGTTCCTCGGAAAGGTTCAGTATAGCGGAAGAGAGTGGTATATTTACCCTCCCCCGCTTACTTGCTGACAGGTCAACAGTTGCTTTTAGTCTTCCCAGGAGCCTGAGCTTGATGAGGATGCTCCTTGAACCACGAATTGTCACCTCAACAAACTGGGGAACCTCGTGTATGATCGTGAGACTGTCGGGAACACTGGCCAGGACAAGGGGAACCCTGAACGATTGATTTTCCTCCTGTTGTGCCGTGACGTGGAGCCAGAGAAAAATTGCGAAGAGAATAGAGACGATTTTGACACCAATATTAACGGTCAGTGCTCGAATGATTCGCTCGAAACTCACGCCTAATTCTCACCGTCTCATCTTGAGGCTCACCGGTACACGCGAAGCTTTTGGCCAGGGATTATCTTCGCGTCTTTCCCCAGGCCGTTGAGCAGTCGAAGTTGCTCTAATGATACACGATACCTTCTCGATATCTGCCAGAGCGTTTCTCCTCTGGAGACGACGTGGACAATAAAATCCTTTGCCCCGGGTTCTTCCTCCGAGGGTGGATATCTCTTGGAAAATTGCACGATGCCCCGAGCCAGTGAACTGGCAAGTTTCTCGAGTAGTCCTCTCTTCCTGATGAGGTGCACATCCTTCCTGTTAGATAGAAATGCACCTTCGAAGAGGATGGACGGCATCGCGATCGACCTCAGTACGACGAAGTTGGCCTGCTTCACACCCCGGAAGGGAAGAACGGCATCCTTTTTTAAGATAGATGCAATCTCACCTGCAAGCTGCGAACTGCGGTACATCGAGTTCGTTCGGTTCAGATCGAAAATGATCGATCTCAGATCGTCTGTGAACTGCTGCCCTTGGTTCTCCATCTGTAGGAAGAGGTTCTCCCGTTCCGCCACTGCCTGCGCATTCTCATCAGAAGCCCCTTCCAGAGAGAGAAAGTACACCTCAGACCCGCGAGGTCGGGAGCTCTCATGTGAGTTCATGTGCAAACTCACGAAACAGTGGCCTCCGTGGCTGCGGACAATGTCCACTCTCCGTTCGGGCTTTATATCATAGTCTCCCTCTCTTGTCAGTACAGCCCTGAATCCCGGTACTGCATTCAGTTTACTCGCTGTGAGCTTCGCAAGCTTGAGCGCAAGGTCCTTTTCCCGAAGTCCACAACGCGAGACAGAACCGGGCTGAGAACCTCCATGGCCGGGATCGAGTATCACGACGTAATCCCCGCTCTCTGCGATCCTCTGCGCACGCTCACGCTCTCGCCGAAGCTCAGTACTCGAGAGTACCTTCACGAGATCGATAACGATCCGGTGAGGTCTGTTCTTGAATGGCTTCAGGGCAAAATGGCGAAACTCTGTTTTTCTCGGAAGGTCCAGAACTACCTGGGCACCGGACCGCAGCTTGTTTATGCGGATACGGTCGAGAACGCCATCCCCGACTGGTATCGGCCTCACCCTCGGCACAAACCGTCCGGAAGGAATATCGATCGCAATCCGGTGTGGTTTCGTGAGGACTCTGATCCTGTACCTACACTCGCTGCTCATATCGAGAACTACCCTGGTATGGTCAGGGGCGGTCCAGTGCCGTATTCTCCTTACCTGCCTGGGAGTCGGAGAGGGCTCCGCACCGCCTCTCCCCGATGAAGACCAGAGGATCAGAAGGAGAGAGAGTGTGAACATTCTCGCTTTATGAGGAGAGAATAGAAGCATCTCCTACCTTGTAATCCAGTCCAAATCCTGAACGACAAACCTACTGCAGATACAGGGACAGTCTATGTAGTTTGAAAGAGCCTGACAAGTAAAATCAAGGGGAAATTGGTCGATAGACCGCAAGCGGTATCAGTCGTAGTAAATGCCGCTTGGAATGATGTACTGGAGAGGATCACGGCGATTCTTCCTGAATATGACCTCATAGTGGAGATGGCTCCCGGTAGACCGGCCAGTGTTTCCTACGAGCCCGATGATCTCGCCGCGTTTTACTCGCTTTCCCCGCTTGATCAGCATCTTGGAAAGATGAGCAAATCTCGTTTTGAAACCGTTTCCGTGGTTCACCTCGATCATGAGACCGAAGCTCCCTTTCTTTTTCGCCATGGTCACGACACCGTCAGCCGTACATATGACAGGAGTTCCAGTTCTCGCCCGGTAATCAACTCCCTCATGGTAGGCCAATCGTCCCGTAAACGGGTCCATCCTCCTGCCGAAGCGGCTGGAGAGAAAACCACCCTTCAAGGGCCTGATGGATGGTGTTGTATCTCTTATCTTCTTGTCATTTTCGAGGATGGCGATGATCTCCTCATATCCCTGAAGCTCTAACTCGGTCTGACGGACCAGCCGATCGAGATCATTCTCGAGACCGGAAAAGAGGAGGTCAGCGTTTAACAAATTGGGATCCGACAGTGATGGCTCCGGTCCACCGATACCGACCTGCCAGACATCCGGAGTGATCGGCTCCAGGCTCGCGAGGACCCTGGACCTGTTTTGTAACTCGAAGTTGACCTCCATCCTCTTTTTCAAATCTTCGACCTCAGTCTGGAAGCCCTCTATTCGTGTAGCGAGTTTTTGGTTCTCCCCTTCCAGTTCAGCAACGCGGCGAGCATCCCTTACGTAACCGGAGTACTTCACGATCATGAGGGTCGCAGTAAACAGTAACGTCACGAAAACTGCGGCAAAAGTTATTGCCAGGGTTCGATGAATACGGATATTCTTCACCCCTGCGTTTCCTCTGCGGATATAGAGAAATGTTAGATAACGATCCATGTTCTCTCTCTTGCGACCCTACCCTATTTCATAAATTTAGAGGTCAAACTACGTTCTCTGTGACACCTTTGTCAAGGAATATTTCGAACCTCAGAATGAGAAACGTGCAAATGGTGTACCATGTAGGATTCTCCGCTTAAAAAAATGGGTGGAGAATCGAAATTCTCCACCCATTTACGATGCTTGCTTCGACCGATCCGCTCCTACTCCTCGATGTACCCCTTCAGGTACTTACTGCGCGAGTTATGGCGGAGTCTCAGAATTGCTTTCTCTTTGATCTGGCGAATCCTCTCCCTCGTGAGGTTCATCTTCTTGCCGATTTCCTCGAGGGTCAGGGGATCCTCACCTCCAAGCCCGAAGTAGAGGGTAAGGATGGCTCTTTCGCGCTCGGTGAGCGTGCTCAGCGCCTTCTGCATATCATCGCTCAATGCATTTGTGTACGTCATTTCATCAACAGCCTCCTGGTTCTCATCCTCGAGATAGTCAACCAGGGTATTTTCCTCCTGATCGTTGTTAAAGGACGCATCGAGTGACAGATGGCTGTTGGCTATCTGCATTGTATCCCTGACCTCTTCCTGTGTAAGATTCAGCTTTTTTGCGATCTCCTCGACTTCCGGGTTTCTTCCCAGCTCCTGATCGAGCTGCCTGGAGATCTTGCCGATACGGTAGAGGGTACCAGCCCTGTTCAGAGGGAGCCTGACGATCCGGGATTGCTCGGCAAGCGCTTGAAGCATCGCCTGGCGAATCCACCAAACAGCGTAGGAGATAAATTTAAATCCTCTCTTCTCATCAAACCGGTGAGCAGCCTTTATTAAACCGAGGTTCCCTTCATTGATGAGATCAGAGAGGGATAATCCTTGATTCACATACTGTTTGGCAATAGAGACGACGAAACGGAGATTTGCCTTAACGAGTGTATGGAGAGCTTCCTCATCGCCTCGATGTATTCGACGGGCGAGCTTCTTCTCCTGCTCTCTCGTCAGCAGGCGGGTATTGTTTATCTCGCGAAGATAGAGATCGAGACTCTTTTCTCCGAGATACTCGTTTTCTTTGGTTTCTGGATACATCTTACACTCTTTCCCCATTAATAATGTACTACGTTTTTACCTCTCTGTAAAGGGTATCTCAGAAAATCGGACCGCCGTTAATCTACTTTTAACTAACCAGATGCTTCGCCTCGAAATCCTGTCTTTCCCCTCTTTTCTTGAGGTGCCCTTTACTTACCTTTTTACTACTCCCTTCCCTTTATACACCTATCGAGCTCGTTTGTTTAAAATCTTTTTTAATTAGGTGGGGTTTTTCTGAGGGTATCGTTGGTGATTGACAAACCCTTTACCTGTAATGTTATACTTCTCCCTCTACCTCTATGCTAGCAAAGTTTACACTAAATTTTGTACTATGTCAAGAATAAATCTGAAACAATTAGCCTTGAAATTGGGTTGTTTTCGGTTAAATCTCAAAAAAATCGCCATTTCTCTTGAAATGATAAATTTTTTCTCCATTTTACTGCTTATTTCTAAGTTACCGCTAAATCAATAGCCGCAAAATGTGATAAACTCTCGCATCTTTGAAAGAAATTTTCATTCAGGAATTATTTCTAATTAATAATAAATGTTTTTATGAATCCTCTCTACCCTTCTGTTTCTCCCCTCTCTCAGGAGTGACAGGCCTCTTTTCTGCGCGGATCGCCTCTATTTCATCCTCTTTTACCTTCAACTCTTTCTCAAGTTTCTTTATATCGCCTATCAGCTCTTTAACCTTTTTATCCTTTGCAATCTCGCTCCCCTTTTTCTGTACATCAACCATATCGTAGACTCTCCCGCCAAGCTCTGAGAGATGCTTTTCGATAGCCCTGTTAACTCCTGCAATTTCGATCTTCTTCTTTCCGATCCTTGCCAGCTCGTCTGTTTTCTCGTAAGCTGTCCCGTACCACTCGACAAGATTCTTCTTCACCTTTTCCCATAAAGAATCCATAACTCCTCCTCCTTTGAAATAATAGTCTCGATCACTATTTTTCCTTGCACTTTACTGGTATCTCTGACATATATCGTTCGTTAACGAGACGGTGAAATCATTTCAGCGTCAAAAAGCCCGGAGATTTCCCTTTGAATGATTCCATTATCTTCCTATCTGACACACATTTCAAATACCACATTATAGATAATGGTGAAAGGAAAAAGCGCGAGTATTTCCTCGATTTTCTTAAAAGGATACGGGGGATACAGAAACTCTACCTGGTCGGAGATATATTCGATTTCTGGTTCGAATATGTCAGTGCCATTCCACGATACTATCATGACATCCTGGACGGACTGTGCATGGTGCAAAAAAGCGGTACAGACATCTTCATCGTCGGTGGAAACCACGATTTCTGGCTCGGTCCGTACATATCTAAGGCGCTCGGGTTTACCATCCTACCACCAGTATCAACACACGAGCTCCAGGGCAAGAGGGTGACCGTCACTCATGGCGATATGCTCCTCAAGGGAGATTACGCGTACAAGGCACTGAAAGCCCTCATCAGGAGTCGACCGGTCATTGCGATAGCCCGCCTTTTCCATCCCGATTTTCTCTATGGATTTGCCCGGAGCTTCTCGAAAGCGAGCAAAGAGATCACACAAAAGAAGACCGAGGAATCAGCAGGAAGGTTGCTGCAAATGGCCCCCAGATCTTTCTTCAGATGGAAGAATGACGTCTTCGTGATGGGTCACATACACTATCCATACCTGCAGCGTTTCGATAAAAAGGTCTTCGTCATCCTGGGGGATTGGGAGCAGCACTACTCGTATCTTCACCTGAAAGACGGCAGGCTTTCGCTCGAATGCTACAAGCCAGGTGAAAACACGCTCAGTGAAAATTTATGACTATCGCCGAGGTCGTATTCCATCGGCATGAAGGCGTAATCGAATCTCAAGCTCCGGTAGTTAATCCCAAAACCGAATGTTGCACCCTGGACGTAATAGTTCGACTTGTAGCCAAACCTCACCGCCATGAATCCCCGGTAGTTGTATTCGGCACCCATATGAAGCTTTGCATCACTGTCGTTGGGAAAAACGACATCACCCGAGACGAGGAGATTTCCCCTGAGCCAATCTGCATCGTAAAGGTAGCATGCTCCTCCCCTGATCTGAAATGGCGGGTAAAACTTCTCTTCGACAAATCGAGCCTGGGGACCGAGGTTCAGCATTGAGGCACCGAGAGTCAATCCCTCTATCATGCTCCGGTGGAGGAGACCGAGATCGACAGCCCATCCGGTCGCTGATTCGAAATCGATCTTTTCGTAGATGAGCTTGACGGCTCCCCCGATAGAAAGATGAGGAAGGATGTCTGTTCCATATCCCACCGAAGCTGCGAGGTCGTATGGTGCAAATGTCCCGTCGGATGTGAGCGACGGGTAATTCCCGTACCGGTCCATCTCCCCATAGTAGAGCCCGGTGAAGTTGAAACCAAGCGTTCCACCGAGCATCTCGTTCACGACCGAAATCTGCTCGAATCGTATATCCACCAACCACTCGGAATGGGTGATATTCAGTTCAACTCCCTCAATGTTTGCAAGCCCTGCCGGGTTCCAGTAGATGCTCGTTGCGTCGTCAGAGACGGCGGTGAATGCTTCGCCCATCCCGCTCGCACGTGCTCCGTTACCGAGCCTCAAGAAGATAAAACCGCTCGTGCCCGGTTCACCCGCCATGGCGTTGAAACAAAACGATACGATGATCATTCCGACTGTTATTGCGGCTATTCGACGGATCATGATTCCTCCTACAATTGGGCTACACCAATATACTAATTCATGGAATCGCACCGGTCAACTTTATAGATAGACAGTCAATCCTTTCACCATCTTTCGAGATATTCCGTTCCCTGCGATGGCATATCGTGCGCAATATTGAAATGCGTTCGGCAGATGCCAATGACGAAAGTTACCGGATAACAGCGAATTTTGTTGATCCTCGCCACCTCCAGCCGTCTCCCTCTACCTCAATGTAGCAGATATAGATACCGCTGCTCATCAGATCCGTCGAGATTTCCTGTTCGAAGGGGACTTCACTCCCCTCGAACCACTGGTGAGATGACTGTAACTCCATGACCTTTTCACCTTCAATACTGAGAATGTGAATGCGCACCCGTGCCGGTGCAGAGAGAGATATTCTCAGGGTGATCGATTTCCCTTCAGCGGGATTGGGGTAACATATGAACGTCTCGGGATCAACGAACCACTCCTGGTCGTGCGATGAAGTCGAAGGGAGCTGCCTGGACGATCCACCCTTGTCATGGCGGTAGAAAGGCCAGGTCAAATCTGCTGGGGAAGAACCTTCGATTGCATGTCTCCTCATCGAAGAAACAACCGAGACAACGCCTTTCCGGGCCTCTCCGATGATTTGAAAGGATCCAGTGATGAACAGGTAGATGCTTCCATCCTGCCCCCTGAGAAGTGCTGGAGAGGACGGAGAACAACCTTCTCCCCCCCGTGGCCAGCCCTCGATAATGTTCCCTGACACATCGTAGGCATACAGGTCACCGCCGATGCGAAAGATAATCTCGTCTCGTCCATCCCCCTGCACGTCTCCAACCACGGGGGGTGCAGGATACCCAGTCACCTCGAATTCGACGAGGCTCTCCGAAAGCCTGACGGGCCAATCCGTAACCGGGATACCCTCACCCGTGAGAAGGTACAGGAACACTTTGTCGCGGATGATTGTCTCGAGAACGCCATCGCCAGTAACGTCCGCCAGTACCGGTGGTGATGGATGGCTACTCCTCAACGAATACCAATGCACACCGCTCAGTGGTCTGTAATATACGAGCATATTACCCGGGATAGCGATTACCATCTCGTCAGAGCCATCACGGTCCAGATCACCGGAAGCGGGAGTGAGAGTAAAACTGGGCTCCCGCCCGCCGGGCGCGTGCGCAGAGAAGGGCTCGACCAAATCAAGTGGCAGCATCTCTGACATGAGCGGCACGTAGTGAAGGTGTATGCAACCCTCTCTATCCACCGTCGAGACGTAGAATCCATCGAGGAGGTCCCCCCCCTGTCCGATGATACTGCCCCGTGCGGGATGCGAAATGACCCGGCCATCGAGTATGGGTAACTCGATTACACCATCCCCGATCATTGCCCAATTGGTACCGGGCCAAGAATCCGAACAACCGATAAGATATGCAAATGAGCTGTCTTCTGAGGAGGAAAGTGCAAGTACCTCTGGAGATTCATCCCCGTCAGCCTCCACGACCATCGGTGAGACCGCGTATGAACCGTGAAGTTTCAACGCACCTGGAGAATCGTCGCTGTCGACGGGGTAAGGGGTACCGTCATAATGGAAGGCGTAGAGGTACCCATCAACCGAGGTAATGAAAATTTCCGGTGTCGATGCATCATCCACGTCGCAAACGACAGGCGAACCCGACCAGACGGCACCAGGGATCTCCTTCGAGAGGGGCATGTGCCCGCCCCAATCCGGAGAATCCGCACCTGGAACCACGTAAACGAATCCGGTATCGGCAGATACGATAATATCTTCTCCTTCGACTCCATCTACATCCGCTGGAATCGGGCTCACCCCGCCGGTCCAGCCGTTGAATTCGGCCCTCACAGGCTTATCAGGAAGGGTAAAGCGCAACGAAAATCGCATGACCGGCGCCGGAGCCGATATGTCATACACATCCACACCTGTATGAACACCGCTGTTGCTCACGCTCGAAGGATTCGTCGAATTCCCAAATCTGTCATTGTTCCCATCGCGAAAGGAATCGTAGTAGCTCCCGAACGCATAGATACCGCCGGGGCGATCCAGGTCCTGTATTCCATCCGCCTCTTCGAGGTCGACCCCCTTTCGTGATGGATCGTCCTCCGGGTATCTACCTGACTGGAGCGCTTGGACGATGACCGACTCATCGATATGCCAGATCATCAATCCACTCCCCGTCAATAGATCGTTCGCTGATGCCCCAGCATTCCCCGCTTCCCTCAGGGATGCAGGGTTCGTGCTGGCTGTCAGGAAGAAATCAAACTCCGCACCCCGGAGGGTATCCTCGTTCTCGGGAATCCCGTCTCCATCGAGATCAATAAAATCGAATGTCCCGTCAAAGTCTGTATCATGAATCCTGTTTGCGATGAGGAAATACTCCGTCGAATGTATCGGTATCCTCACGAGAGAGGTATCACCTTCGGTACCGATATTGATGTTCGTCAGCCTGAGGGTACCGTCCTCGCCGACATCGACAGGTTCCACCCAACCCATCAGATACCTGTGGAATGCACAGGGAAATGCGGGGATAAAACCAACCGCATTGTAGAGACCGTAACCCATCAGGCCGAAT
>SMTZ1_10008280_pt1 | contig 16114 bp, 14 predicted proteins | sample DeeMarSWOR136_30_FD_25667 | JGI IMG/M metagenome (IMG submission 25667)
TAGTCTGTGATGAGGCCAAAGGCAAGGTTCTGGTCTCAATGTTTACGGGCATCAACACAATTGAAAAAGACATTGAACTGCTCAAGCACTTTGAGAAGGTCGGCGGCACACATACCCTATTGGGTTGGCCTGGAATGTTCTACGCCAAATCCGAGGAAGATATTTACCGCGCGACTAAAAAAATATGCGATGCTACCAAAGTGTGTGTAGACCTCTGGCCCAAGCCCAAGTTCGACTTCGTACGGTTTCATCCGAGCCACTTCAACCCGCAGCTAATAGAAAGGATAACCGACATACCCAACGTGGTATCTGTCAAAGCTTACTTAAGTGATGGCTTTGGTAAATGGGCCGAGGTCCAACACCGTGTTGGCGATAAAATACTACTACAGTCTGCTGAAATAGAAGAGTGGCCTATAACCGTGGCTAATTACAAGCAGCAATGGGCTGGTCCGGCCGATTATTTCATATTCGATGAGACCAGTGACCTGTTCTTAGAAGGCGATTTCCTAAAGGCGATGGATATCTACTGGGAGCTTGCCCCCATCACACTGGGCGCCCGCGCTGCCATGTTTCAATCCGGTATGATGGGAGTGAAATACATGCAGTGGCTGACCGGCGGCAATGGTGGTATGTACCGTCAGCCGGCCATGCCGATGTTTCAGAGCCAAAAAGATGCCATGAGGGCAGGCCTCAAAGCCGCCGGTATAACTCCCCGGGAACCTGAAGAGGAGTTCTACGTCGGCCGGTTGAATTACGCTAAAGGGATGAGGCTCAAGTATTAAGTACTGACCAGGAAAATATAGTAGTTTCGCAGCAAAGCGGTTATTATACCGTAATAAAAGTATAACAAGAAAAGGAGGGGAAAATAAATGAAAAAATACCTTATTGTATTAGTAATCCTGCTGGTCAGCTTCTCAATCCTTGTCAGCTGCGCCGAACCAGCGGCAACGCCCACGCCGTCTCCGACGCCGACTCCAACGACCACACCGACTCCTTCTCCGACGCCAACTCCTTCTCCAACGCCAACACCTTCAGCAACGCCAACACCTACTCCAACTCCATCAGAGGCCCTCAAGTACGGCGGCACCCTGAAAATTATGCTCATCGCCGGCCCGCAGACTGCCGGCGGCTGGCCGGTGGAAGTATTCGGCCCCGACGCAACCTCCTATCAGTTCTGTATGGACCCCCTTCTTCGCAGCGACAATAAGGGAGGGGTATATCCCTGGCTGGCAGAATCTTATCAGGTCGCCGACGACCTGACATCCGTCACCTTCAGACTACGGAAGGACGTGAAATTTCACGACGGAACCCCTTTCAACGCTCAGGCGGCCAAGTGGAACTTGGATAACCATATTACCGGCATGTCATCTTATGCACAGTATTGGGATTCGGTAGATATCGTCGATGACTATACTATCAAAGTCAACTTAAGAATGTGGACAAATACGGCTCTAAATTCATTTGCGGATGGCGCCGGCACCTGGATGGTCTCGCCAACGGCTTTTGAGAACAACGGCATTGACTGGATGAGAGATAACCCGGTGGGGACCGGCCCCTTTAAGTTCGTGAGCTTTCAACGGGATGTCGGTTATAAGGTTGCCCAAAACCCAGATTACTGGATAAAGGGCAAGCCTTATCTGGATGCCATAGAGATTTTGTACGTAGCTGACCCGCTGACGCAGAAAGCTGCCATGCAAGCTGGAGAGGCAGACATGCTGGAGCTTGAACCCGGCAAGATGGCAAAAGACCTGCAAGACCTCGGCCTCACAGTAGATTTCCAGATTATTACCGTCTACTGCTTCCTGCCTGATTCCGCTCATCCGGACTCTCCCTACGCTGACCAGAAAGTTCGTGAGGCGATAGAGTACGCTCTTGACCGTGAATCCATGGCTAAAAACTTCAGTTATGGCTATTGGGAAGCCCCTTACCAGATAATACCGCCCTCTAACGCTGCTTATAAGCCGGATATGCGACCGGGTTCAGCACGACGATCCTCGTTAACCCTGCTATAATAGACCGCAACATTGCCGTGGCTCTGCAAAGCAATCTTGATGCCGTAGGCATAACCGCGGAATTGTCTTTCCCACCTAATATGGGTGGTTTTATCGTTGACTCAAATTCTCTCAACAACGTTCTGGTTATCCAGCCTGTTATGTCCAGTGCGAACTTCAACAGTACATTTATGTTCTTCTTGGGCAAGGACTTTATGTGGAACCACAACTTCCTGCCACCACCTGAATTTCTCGAGTTGAGAGAGTTGAGTCTAACCGCACCTACCATGGATGTTGATCTAATCCGGGCTGCTTGCGACGTGTTATCGAAAGAAGCGGCGGCTATTCCCATTATGCAAGCCGGATTGGGTTGGGTGATGCAGTCTTATATCATGGGCGTAACTACTTAAAATAGAATTGGTTAGTTGGGGAGGGAGGAGATACCTTCCTCCCCAATGTTTATTGGTAATATAATATACGGAGAAGATGGACATATGCTATCTATGATTCTTACAGGAGGAATCAAACATGGAATTTACAAAATCGGAAGCAAAGCGATGGGCTAAAGAGAACATAAAAGGTCTGGAAGCTGTTATTTTCCCATCTTTTTCCCCCGATTTGCAGGAATTAGATGAGGAAGGCATCAGATATGATGTTCAACACCTTTCCAAAAATGGTTTTACTTCAATACTCTGTGCGATAGAAGCCTGTGGAATGACCTTCGAGGAGCGCAAAAAATTCGTGGAGATAGTATGTGATGAAGCTAGGGGAAAGATACATACTTCGGTAGCGGTATTACAGGACACCGTGGAACAGGATATAGAGATGCTCCAACATTACGAGAAAGCCGGCGGCTCCGTTGTTCTGCTTGGTCATCCTGTCCAATATCACCCTAAGACGATAGATGAGATATACCGGCCTGGCAGGCTTCACACAAGGAAATTCCACCCAAGTTGCTGGCCTTTATCGCTTCTACCCCGGATAGCTGATATTCCGAACGTAGTGGCCATGAAGATTGGAGGGGGCAGTTCCCTAGCCTTTACGGCACAATGCTTCCACCTTGTTGGCGATAAAATCCTTGTCAACGATCCTATGCCTGATAGATGGCCTATTACTATACCGAAATGCGGCCAACAATGGGCAGGTGCCGGACCTTTTACTCTATATCAAACTCCGGAAAATCCGCGTATGGTAAGGATGTTCGATTTATTTGTAAATGGCGAAATAGATAAAGCCATGGATATTTATTGGGAACTGTCTCCCGTTATCGAAATCGCCGGTTCAGTGCTAGCCCAGGTGTCTTATTTTGATACGGGAATAATTACGGCTCTCGTTGATAAATATTGCCATTGGTGTAATGGCGGTAATGGTGGTATGGTAAGGCAACCAACCGGTAGACTACATGATTATAATAAGGAGAAAATCAGGGCAGCCCTGAGAGCTGTGGGGCTAACCCCACGCGAACCTGAAGAGGAATTCTATGTAGGCCGGGTAAATTACGCTAAAGGCACCAGGTTAAAAGAATTTTAGCTTGTTGAGGGGGGAGGATACCGATAATGAAATTACCTGATAAAGTGGCGTTAATAGATGCCGGTTCTGGATTTGGGCATGCTGTATACCGTCATCCTTATTTAATATCGCCTTCGGACACTCCGAACAGAGGGGGCCAGCAATGACTCCCTCTCATTTTATATTGAGATTTATGTTACGATGGAAACATAAACATCCCCATGTTTTTTTATCTGGGATAACAAATAAGTAGATTGTTACAACAATTCCGCATCATAAAAAAAACAATCGCATCAAAAAAAGTTACGCTCGGTTTATATGCTTCTTTTCATCTTGTATGAAAAAGCACCATTTTATAGCCTTCAAAAGGGCATGACCTGGCTCAAAACCTCTGATAATGTGCCATTTCTGGTTATATTCAGCACATTACGTATAAATACTGTATAAAATCGTGATTATTAAACGGAATTAATTGAAATTAAGCAATTTTAAGCGATAAAGTTAATTCATTTGACTGAGTATGACAAGATCCTTATTTTCGTCACGTTTTTTAGGGGATAATCCCAAACCGAAGATGTCGTTTTGATAGAGATTCTGCTTCTTTTTGTCACCAATTACGCTACTTACTGCAATTTACCATCTCTATCGACCAGTTCGAACAGCTAAATCACTCTGGCAGATCTGTTATTGGAACCTGATTAGTTGTTCGCAGTCTTCTCGAATGTCCAAGGTGAGTATAACGCGATATGAACAGTCCTTTATGCTCCTTAAAGTGGTTCAAGATAGCTCTTTAACCAAAAACCGTGGTCTGAGTATGTATCAGGTGGTTTGAAAATAGGTCAAAAATTGCTAAACAAAGGACTTGATTATCAAGTATCAATTAAAAGGTACGCTAATTTTCACTCCAGTAGGCCAGACACATGATTTTGAAATTATAAAGCCTTTATGATAAATATTATATATCCTCCAAAAGGGTACGGTCTTGTTCACACGTGATTAGAGGTGTATAATTCGTTTATTATTGATAAAGGCCACTTTAAGAAATGTCTAAATAGCGAAGAATGTTTAGGTTTCAACCAATACCCTACATAAATATGGATAGGCTAAGTACCGAATTCCCAATAAATTATCAAAGGGAGGTTATAACATGGAAGAAAAGAAATATCCCGAAGGGTGGATAGTTGTCGATCATATCATTCCCGGTGTCACTACCGAAATGATCGATTGGTGGTGGGTGAATATGGAAAAAGGTTACGAACTCTGGTGCCCTGACGAGCATAAGGGTTTCAAATGGGAAATCAAGCCCCCAATGAATGGCCACATCGGTGCGGTCCAGATTGCCACGGAGAGCATAGATTACGGGCCGGTCATGGACCTTCGCATTGAATGGGTAGACCCCAATCTAGGAACCCAGGAACAAAAAGATTTTTGGAATTACGAGCATCTTCTTACCGCCGGTACGACGGGAGCACAGTCAGGTACTAAACCCCATGTCATGCTTTCTCACCAGTGGGAAGCAATTCCCGGTGGATGCAAAATGCGTTCCTGTATGCACGGGGCGCCTGAGCCACCCCCCGGCAGCAGGCCGGTCCTAGCTAAATCCGGTACTATGCCTCAACATCCCAGCGGGAAAAAACCAACCGGCGGCGGATGGCGGACACATAATATTGCCGAAGTAAGCACGTTCAAGGCTTTCCTGCCAGCATTATGGGGAATCTGGCAGGCTATTACCGACCCGGCTATCAACCGTCATTGCTCATTAAAGATTAAAAAAGAAGGTTCTCGTATTATTTACATATAACAATAAGGAGAGTTATAAAAATGGAAACCCTATCAAGGAATTGGGTTAAAGAAATAAAAATTGACCAGGATAAATGTAAAGGGTGCAAATCATGTATGAACGCTTGTTTTGTAGACGTAATTCGCTGGGATAAGGCTAATGAGAAGCCGATAATTGCTTATCCAGAAGATTGTGTCTGGTGTCTGGCTTGTGAACTCGCTTGTCCGGAACAATGCATTAATGTGATTCCGAATATTCCGGCGCCCTTACGGTCATCTTACTAGCCGTTACCCAATAGAAAGGAGACATACACTTGGCCAAATTAGAGGACCTTGGAGAGGTAATATCTACAGATGTGTTAATAGTAGGAGGTGGGGTTGGTGGTCTGGCTACGGCTATAAAAGTTAAAGAAGAAAATCCGAAGATCGACGTGCTGATTGTTGAGAAACAGACAACCGGCTGGGCTGGCAAGGCGACGAAGATCGGCGGAATTCTAGCCTTTCTCGGACCGAATGATAATGCTGATAATTTTCTAGATTTTCAGATTCGTACGTCTGGCTTCTACTTGAATGATCAGGAATTACTGTCCAGATATGTCCGGAGTTCCTACAAAGCCATTGAACAGCTCGCTGAATGGGGTGCTAAACTCGCGCGAACTCCGGACGGTAAACTTGTTATCAGCCGTGCTTTTTGGGCTCCGGAATGGTCGACAACCTTTATCGATATCGACATGATGTTACCGATGCGAGCCCGGGCTCGGAAAATGGGGACCAAGATATTAGATAAAATTCACGTAGTCGAGCTTTTAAAGGAGGACAACCGCGTGGTAGGTGCCGTTGGCTTTGATATTGTCAGCGGTAGCTTCCACATTTTTAAAGCTAAAGCCACCGTGCTGGCTAACGGCAGTTGCGGTTATAAAGTAAGGCGTTTCTGGTCGGCCGGCACCGGAGACGGAATTGCCGCCGCTTACAGGGCCGGTGCCGAAATGAGGAATGCTGAATACGGCAATCTCTACGGCCATACGGTGTTCCAGGAAACTGATAGCGGCATGGTAGGTTCCGCTTTTCTGGTGAATGCTCTGGGTGAAAACCTACCAAAAAAATACCTGCCTGACACGGGACCGACAGGCGTGTTTTTACCCGTGGAATTAGCCGTCGGTTTAGAGAAGGAAGTTGCTGAAGGAAGAGGTCCGATATATTTCGAGCCGCCCGAATCAGCACCTCCGCATGGCATGCAGACAGGCCTACCAAAGCTGGGCAAATGGCAACAAAGAATGGAGGCTAAAGAAAGGAAATACGGGCTATCTCCTGATGTGAAACATGAAATAGGGGTGCCTTTGCATGGTGAGACCTCGTGCATAAAAGTTAATCATGGGATGAAGACCAGCCTTGAAGGTCTTTGGGCAATCGGGGATACCAGCTATGCCGGTTCAGCGGTGGCGGGAGCCGTGGCTTCGCCTCCCGGCGTTACCCCGGGCTCCGGGATTATGTACGCTGTAATCAGCGCCGGATGGGCTGCTCCCTCAATCGCTCATTATGCTACAAGAGCTACTTCATCTAAGATTGACTATGCTGAAGTAAGGGCTATCAGAGAGAAAATCTTTGCCCCGATTCAGAATCATAAAGTCTTTTCACCAGGAGAAGCCATTTCTATCTTACAGGATCTGACCGCGCCAATGAAATATAACCTCCGCCGGAGTAAAGAACGTTTAGAGGAGGCCCTTACCAAGCTTGATGGGCTGAAAGAAAAGTTACCCGCTCTACAGGCAAAAGACCATCATTACTTAAGTAAATGTCACGAAGTAATGAGTATGACATTATGTGCTGAATTGACATTCAGAGCTGCTTTAATGAGGACGGAAAGCCGGGGATTCCATTTTCGGGAAGACTTTCCGGAGCGCGACGATAAAAACTGGCTCAGGTGGATAATTCTCAAACAAGACGGCGGGGAGATGAAGCTTTCAACTCATCCAATATCAATTAGCAGGTACAAAATCAAACCAATTAACTAATTTAATCCATTCTTTGAACCTGAGGAAAATTTAGAACACCTAAAAGCCATGAATCATATGGCTTTTACCTGCCCCCCTGAAGCGATTCCAGTTATAAGCTCATAAAAGGGGAAGTTAAATAATTATAATGGAGTATGCTAAGGAACAAATCCGACCAGCAGACTAATGATATATCGTGTTTCAGAGAGAGATTGACCCTCCCCCGTCTCCCCGTCCAATATATAAATATGATGTCAGGCTAATCAAGTATAGAGACAGCAAATTTAAAGGTTCCACGTATCGTCCACCAACGCCTATGTTACTGGATTCGAAATGCTCAGATATTCGTTATATAGACGACCTGACTCATGTTCAGGTCATCGGAATTCCAGATCGTGGTTACATGAGTTTGAACAACTAATCATACACTGATATTTCATAATACCAAGGAATTACTTCTCTTGTTGAGTTAATCTTTCCGGGCGGAGTTACTAACGCGGTACCGTTGGATAAGCTCTCGGAGGCATAGCTCGGGTCTTGACCCGGTTTCTGGTGCGGCTTTGTTAAGCATCGTCTTGCTCCTGGGGGCCGCCTTAAAAAAACAGGCGGCGTATTTTTGAAATACACCGCCCGTATATGTCTTAGCGTGCCTTTTTAGGGGCAAAACGGCGATATCTGGTTCAGGTTAAGAACTGTATGAATATTTTAAAGTTCCAAACATTAGTATATTACTAAATTACCAATATTTTGTAAAGCTTGCAGTTCCAAAAAATTGAGGGGATTCAGGCTTAAAAAGCAAGTGGCAGCGGGTGGATTTGAACCAGCGACCAAGGGCTTATGAGGCCTCTGCTCTGTCTTCAATGATACGGCCTTGTTTTTTCGTAATTCACCTTATAAGAATTGACTATTTAGCGTAAAAACGAAAAAATCAGGGTGTCGGTTGACCTAGTGTTCTGACACCCTGATTCGCTAAAAAATCCCCTGGCATGGACGACCTTCTGAAGCTAGTAGGCCGTACAGGTCTCGAACCTGTGACACCCTGATTAAAAGTCAGGTGCTCTACCAACTGAGCTAACGGCCCGCGATAACCTCGCTCCAGCTTCTAATTCTAGCAAATCAATATCACCCCGCGCAAGTAACACCCGGCTTTGTTATCGTTCGTCTATTTGAGCTATAATAGCAGTCATCAGTCGATATTTATGAAGGACTGTCAGATGCCGGAGCAGCAGACATTCGATGCACATTATATGCAGCAGGCTTTAAGGCTGGCTCGCCGGGGACTGGGCAAAACGTCGCCGAACCCCATGGTGGGAGCCGTAATCGTTAAGTCCGGCCGCATTATCGCTCGAGGTTACCATCGATATTTCGGAGGCGACCATGCCGAGGTGGATGCCCTGAAAAACGCCTCGGGGGACGTCAGCGGGTCGACCCTTTACATTACCCTGGAGCCCTGCCGTCACCAGGGTAAGACTCCTCCCTGCACTGACGCCATTATCAAGGCTAAAATCGGCAAAGTGGTCATCGGGATGCTGGACCCTTTCCCGGAGATGAAAGGTAAAAGCGTCGCATTACTCAAACGGCACGGCATAGAAACGGTCGTCGGGGTGCTGGAAGAGGAATGCCGCACCCTGAACGAGGTCTATCTCAAGTACACCACCACCGGCATACCTTACGTTACGGTCAAGTTCGCCCAGACTCTGGACGGGCGTATCGCTACGGCGCAGGGTAAATCCCGTTGGATAAGCTCCCCGGAATCTTTGAAACTGGCGCATAAGCTCCGCGCCACTCACGATGCTATTCTGGCAGGCATCGGCACCGTTATTAAAGACGACCCCGAACTCACCACCCGGCTGGTCAGGGGCAGAAATCCCGTCCGCGTTATCCTCGATTCGAAGCTGAGAGTACCCCTCGACGCCAGAGTGCTGACCGGCCAGGATAAAGCCGGGACTTTAGTAGCCGCCAACCCGGCCGCCCCGGAAGAAAAGCTGAACGCCCTGCGCGATATGGGCATAGAGGTGCTGACCGTCCCGCCGGACGCCGCCGGCAGGGTGGACCTCAAAGCGTTACTGAAAACGCTGGCGCAGCGGCAGGTTTCCTCGGTACTTGTTGAGGGAGGCGCGGAGACGATTACCTCTTTCTTGTGCCTCAACCTGGCGGATAGGATAGTAGCCATCATAGCCCCGAAGATAATGGGCAAAGGCACTGACACCGTCGGGGAGCTTAATATCACGGACATCAGTAAAACTCTAAAGCTGTCCTTTACGAAGGTCTATAAAAGCGGGGAGGATATAGTGGTGGAGGGGAGAATATAGGAAGAGAGATTAACCTCTTCCCCTCTGTAAAACCCCCTTAATCTCATTTGCACTATCATCCTCTCCCTTTCGTAAAGGGAGAGTTAGAGAGGGATTTTTAAGTCCTCCCCTCTAGCTCCTCCATCACCTTCTTTTCGTGCTTGATGAACTTCTCCCGCCCCTCCGTATAAGCCTCCGGCACCCAGGTCATCTTATTGAGGCTGTACGTTACCGCCGGTATCCACTGGTAGGGAATCACTATCAGCACCAGCCCGGACGGGTACACCTCTTTCGACCTCATCCCGAAGGTCATCCCCGTCACCACGTAGTTCACGCTGCCGTTCTGGTACGGGTACACGTACAGCGAGGCGCAGGCAAAGACGGTCGAGACCACGCTCCGGTAAAGCTCGCCGGTGGTGTAGGCCGTCGCCCGCATGACGATTTCCGCCTGCTCGGCCGTCCCGACGATTACCAGCAGGTCCGGCTCGAAGGTCAGCCTGTCCACCTGGGCGTAGGCCACGTAATTGATGGTGCCCTTAACGATTTTCGGGAAGTTCTCGTACACGCTGTATATAAGATTACTGTTGGCGCGGTCGTCCTGGAAGATTCTGCCCCCGCCGCCTATCTGTCCGGCCGTCGCCGCCGCACTCGTCTCCGTCATCCCCAGCGCGTTCTTCCCGGCGCAATCCTCGTTCTCCTTCGAGAAGTAAAACGGCTCGCTCCTCTGCTGGGCTTCCTTGACCATTTCGCAGAGTGCCAGGCTTTTATCGAGCTGCTTGATTCCTTCCGGCCGGTTAAAGCAGTACTTCATACCTATGGCGGGCCTCTCCAGTTTCAGCTTCTTATAAATGGACATGTCGGTCTGCAGCGGTATCATATCAACCTCCTTAAAGCCATATCGTCCGGCGGTATTCTAACAGCATCAGGACGGGTCTGTAAAAGAAGTGGCGACCAGAAATCGCCTCGCCCTCAATTCCAGCCATCTTTTCACGCCTCCTATAGATTTTTTGATAACCATCCTGCCGATTACTAATATCCTATTGACAACATTACATAAATTGAGTAATATTACACAGCGATGAAAAAGTGCGTTCTGGTCGTTCTGGCGGCAATGATGCTCTTCCTCATTGTAGCCTGCCCGGAAAAAGAGCCTGAAACCCAGCCAGCACAGACCACGACCCCGCCGGAAACGACTGATAAAACCACCCTGGCTGCCACTTCCGCCCCATCGGCAACGTTGACTCCAACCGGCCTCCCCAACATGGTTTTCACCAAACCCGCCGGCTGGTCCGGCAACATCATCGCCGGCACCGGCGAGGATGTGGCTGATCTCCCGGGAGACAAAGATCTGTACGTGGCGGCCTGGCTCGCCAACTCCGGCGGTACCGATGTCCGCAATCCTTCCGTTGCCCTGTATATAAACAGCATTTACGTTAAAAATATCAAGCTAGAGGAGACTATTCCCCCCGGGGAAGGCGTTCTCGTCTACGCCCGCCTGAAAGACCTCGAGGATACGGTCCCCGTAATAATCGGCCACCACGAATTCATTTTTATCGCGGACTCCGCCCAGCTTATCGAAGAAAGTGATGAAACCGATAATAAAATAAAAGCCACCGTTGAGGTATCGTTTCCTGCCTTCGTCCCGGGCCCCGATATCAAGCCAGCCCTGGTAGACGGAACGGCACCGATAGTGGTCGACCACCAGGACGGCAGTTATCGAGACATCCGGATAAGGGTCGGGGTAACCAACACCGGCGCCACACATGCCGAGGATGTCATCACCGTCGAGCTGAAGAACGGCAGCACCAGGCTTTATACCTGGACTCTGGATAGTCTCAAGTTAATGGAGCAGGCGGTACTGGAGGTAACCATAGCGGAAATACTCGAAAAATCCAGCATTACGGCGGGTATCTATAACCTAACGCTTGACTGTGAAGTCGCGTCAGAACCCGAGAAAGATATCGGCAACAACTCCGTAACGGTAAAAAACCTGAGAATAGCCCTTTCTCCCTTCCCCAAGGCCGTATCTATTGATGACACGGGCAAGAAAATCCAGGCGGCTATCAATAACAGTACCTGGTACGGGGAAGAAGAGACCCAGGATATGATGGATTTAACCAGGGAACTGCTGGAGGGCGTCTACACCTACTGGAGCAATCTGCGTATCTATATCATGACTTTCGACGAATATAACGAGCGGTACGCCAATAAATTCGGTGATACCGAAGCAGAAAGAGAAAATCTTAAAAATCAGATAGCCAACGACAGGATACGAGGCCAACGTTACATCGAAGGTTATATAGACGGCGCCACCATGTATTTTAGAGAGGGGACCCTTCTCCAGATATTACCCAATCTCATTTATGAAATCGGGGAACTGCTGTACGCCCAGAAAAACTTCGGCGGCTACCGGACATCCCTGCCAATGAGGGGCAACGATTTTGCCAGCAACCTCTTGCAAGCCTATGTCATCGCCAAAATGTGTGAAGAGTATGGTTTTAGAGGATATATCAACATGTCCGTCCTGCTTGGCGATATAACGCATACGAGTATCGGCGGCTCGGGCTGGGATAGCGTCAATCTGCGCCGGGTATGGGCTATCGCCACGGAAGCCGGCTACCCTGAAGGAGGCGCTCCGGCTCAAGTATTTCTGGATGCGTTCAATGACTTCACGGGTGATAACGACCCGATAGCCTATCTTGAGGACCTGGACAACAAAGCGAACCTGCTGGATAACGACGCAATTGTAGATGCCATCCGCTGGCGTCTGGTAGATAAAGAACTGACGATGCTTCCGTCGAGTGTTGTTAAAAAGATAGACCCCTCACTTACCGGGCTTTCGCTGGACAGCCTCGTCTCGTATCAGTCTTTTATTCCCCTGCCGTTTTAAGGATACGCACCCGGCTCTCTCCCTCACCCACCCAAATACTCCATTACCTCCGCGATAACGAATATCGACCCTGCCACCGCGATGAGGTCGTTATGCCCGGCTTCATCCAGCGTCAGTCTGATGGCCTCTTTCACGGTAGCCGCCACCCGCGGCGTTACCCCCTGTTTGTTGAACTCCTCCACCAGCACCTCAGCCTTTACAGCTCTAGGGTGCCGCGACGCCACCAGGATAATATCCCCGGTAATACCCACCACCTCCCGCACCATACCGGCGAGGTCTTTGTCGTTCCCGAACCCCAGTATCAGCCTGGCTTTTTCGTATTTGAAGTAATGTTCTATAGCCTCTCCCAGCCGCTGCATCGAGTAGGCGTTATGCGCCCCGTCAACGACGACCCACGGCTCTTTCCCCAGTACCTGCAAACGCCCCCGCCAGTGGACGTTCTCCAGGCCTCGGGCAATGTCCTCCGCCGGTACCCTCGCCCCCGTTTCCGTTAAAATCTCCGCGACCGCCACGGCGTTGGCGGCGTTCTCTATCTGGTGTTCCCCCAGCAGCGGTATCCATAAATCATAGTCGGCCCGCCGTCCCTTCACCCGGAAAGACTGCCCCTCTTCATCGAAGTCCCCCTTCTCCCAGGTCACTTCCTCGCCGACCTTTATCAGCCGGACTTCCTTCTCACGGCAGACCTTCTCGATTACCTCCATAGCCTCCGGAACTGAGGCGCGCTTACCACCGTCGCCCCCGACTTTATAATTCCAGCCTTCTCCCCGGTTATTTTCGCCAGTGTGTCCCCCAGCACGTCCATGTGGTCGTAGCTGATGGACGTAATCACGCATACCAGCGGCTTGACGACGTTGGTGGCATCCAGCCTTCCCCCCAGACCAACCTCGATTACCTGGTAGTCCGCCTTAACCTGCCGGAAGTGCAGGAAAGCCATTGCCGTCATTATCTCGAAAGTCGTCAGTTCTCCCAGGTCGCCGATTTTGTTCTCGGCTTCTACATGCGGCTTGATTTGTTCGGTCAGTCTTGCCCAGTCCGCTTCGTCAATGGGCTTGCCGTCGACCTGTATCCGTTCGGTGAAAGAGAGGAGGTGGGGCGAGGTGTAAAGTCCCGTCCGGTAGCCGGCGCTTTTCAGAATCGACGCTATCATAGCGGCGGTACTTCCTTTACCCTTGGTCCCGGTAATGTGTACGGTACGGGCGGCATACTGGGGGTTTCCCACCCGTTCCAGCAGCCTCTGGACACGCCTCAGATCCCAGACAATCCCCGAACGGGGCAGTCGCTCGTAATCGGCGAATCTCAAAAGATATTCCAGGGCTTGCTGGTATTCCATAGAGAACTCCTCGCAATATCATCATAGCTTACCCGAGCTTTTCAGGTAAAGAAAAAATACTGATAATATTTGTTAAAAAATTATGAATATTTAAGGGTAAACCCTGTTGACAAACCACAACATCTTGTGGTAAATTCTAAACCTCGGCACTACAAAATGTGGAGATGACCCGTGAATTGCCCTTACTGCGGATATGTAGATTCCAAGGTAATCGACTCCCGTGACGTTAACGACGGCATACGGCGTCGGCGTCAGTGCCTGCGCTGCGATTCCCGTTTCACCACCTACGAGCGCCTGCAGCGCGCCAGCATTTTTGTCATCAAGAAAGATCGGAGACGCGAGGAGTTCGACCGGGAAAAGCTTTTAGCCGGTGTCCGCAAAGCCTGTGAAAAAAGACCTCTCGATAGCGGTGCCGTGGCGGAACTGGTCGACAACATAGAGGCTGAGCTTTATCAGACCGGCAAAGCCGAGGTATTAAGCTCTGACATCGGCGACATGGTTATGGCTAGACTAAAGAGCCTCGACCATATTGCTTATATCCGCTTTGCCAGTGTTTACCGCGATTTTGAGGATATCACCACGCTTAAAGAAGAGGTGGACAGCCTGGCAAGCCACGCCTCGAAGCAGCCCGCCAACCAGCTGCCGCTCATCCCCATCGAACAGCTGCCCCTGTCGGCGCAGTCCAAAAAACCGCGGAGGGTTAAGAGATAAAAACAATCAATAATATGAATACCAAGGAAGCAAAATTATAAGGTGGTGGAGATGACAGAGATATCATGGCAAGAAAACAACTCAGTATGCAAAAAGGATATCAAGCTCTGGTTTGATAAAATGGATTTACCGTATTCTATCTATAATAAATTGAAACCATATCATAAAGAATTACTACATCGAAGTATATGCAAACCATTAAAGGTAGTATCGCCAGAGCAACGCAGAGAATTATATAATGCGTTTTGTTCAACAATTGAATTCAGATCAAGTAATTATAAACTAGGCTATGAGGCGATGGATAATTATTTAAGGGATTTCTTTGCACCTTTAACTGAACATGACAGAATGCCAAAAGATGATTGGGGTGGAGAATGACTTCAGGAACATTTCCTAGTAATTTTCATTCAGACCGATTATCAAAACAATTGAATAAAGAACAAGCTACTTCACTAATTATTGATAGTGCTCGACAGTTAGTAAACCAATTGATCAACAGCAGGGGACATGATAATCCACCATTTTTATCAGAAGAATATGCTTCACTACTCGGAGTTAGAAGCATAGAGAAAGTAAACCTTGGTAAAACAAACGGCATGTTACTTCGATTTGCTAATGGAGTTAAAATAAAAATAAATCAAAATGACCCCTTAGTAAGACAGAATTTTTCTTGTGCTCACGAATTAGGACATTTATTATTTAGTGAGTTGAAACTTGATAATTATACAAACCACATTGAACACAGAACTTTCAACCCACAAATACAAAACAAGAAAAGATTAATAGCTATTGAGAAATTATGTGATGAGGCTGCTACTGAGCTTCTCATGCCTGCATTCGTTTTTAGTAAGTATTTAAATACTCTAAGAGCATCAATTAACTCTATTGAACGATTGGCTGAAATGTTTAGGGTATCTATTCAGTCATCTGCAATTAGAGCTTCTGAGCTATATCATAAGACTTGTATTGTATCAAAATGGACTTTAGGGAAAACCCAAGTCAAGTCACTCTCATTGTCTTGGCCCAAGAAAAAAAATATAAATAGAGTCTCGTTTTCACCATTAAAAACGTTTGTTCCTCCACCCTCAGTCTTACATGATGCATATAATTCTAATAATGTATTAAAAGGTAATTTGACTTTTAAGGTCGGTAAAGAAATAAAGCACTTACCTAGCGAAATAAAAGGATTTGGTTACGGAGATAACAGGTTTGTTATCTCTCTTACTTTCATTAATTGATTATAAGGTAAAACATCACATTTGGAATTAAATCCATGGTAAATAATAAATCTAATAAAAAATATCCTTCCCCCGTCAATCGCAGCCAGGTCGCCCGTATAGTCTTCTCCAACGCCGAGTCGATGGGCATACGTGACCGCAAGCTCGTGGAGAAGCTGACGACCCAGGTTATCGAAAGATTGGAAAGGGCCCAGGCTAAAGCCCTGCCCACGCTGCCCGGCATGGAAGACCTGGTGGACAGGAGCTCACGCCGCGCCCGGCGCCTGCCCACCGAGGCTGAGATCGAAGCCATGGTCATGGAAGTCCTGAACGCCGAAAAACCAGCACCAGAAGAGGAGGTTAAAGCCGCCATGGAAACGGAAACAGAAACGGAAGTCAAAACTA
>SMTZ1_10003357_pt1 | contig 16113 bp, 15 predicted proteins | sample DeeMarSWOR136_30_FD_25667 | JGI IMG/M metagenome (IMG submission 25667)
CGCCTTTGAGAACATGAGCCATCTCCTCACCCAAGTCCGGGTGGTGCCCAACTTCAGCAGCGGCGAACCCGATGGCTTCAAGCTCCTCTCCATAAAGAAGGGAAGCCTCGTTCATCGGGCTGGGCTCCGAGACGGCGACATCCTGAAACGGGTCAACGGCATTGAAATCGACTCCCCCGAAAAGGCCTTCGAGGTCTACGAGCAGGTCAGAAATGAGCCGGTCATCACCGTGGAAATCGTTCGGGGAGGGAAAAAGAACACGTTCAGTTACGAGGTGAAGTAGCCCATCTGTAGGTCAAAGACAACCCGCTTGAAAAAGGAGTGCGGATCCATGAAGAGAGACCGGCCGAGATCGAGATTATGGGGGCTCACGATCCTCCTACTCCTGGTTTTCCTTGTCTTCGTCCCGTCACCATGGGCACAACGGGGAGGGGAGCGAATCTCCATCGATTTCCACGACGCCGACATACGCGCCGTTATCAAGTTCATCAGCGAGCTGACCGGCAAGAATTTCGTGGTGGACAGCAAGGTCAAGGGAAAGGTGACCGTCATCTCTCCCACCAAGATCACCATCGAAGAGGCGTACCGGATGTTCGAGTCCATATTGGAGGTCGAGGGTTTCACCACGGTTCCCGCGGGTAAGGCCATCAAGATCATCCCCTCCCGGGAGGCCAAGGAGAAGGGGGTCGAGGCAATCCCCTCCAGGCGAGAGGCCTTTCTGGGCGAGGACCGGATCATCACCCGGATCATACATCTCAGGTTCATCGACGGGGACAGCTTGCTCAACGTAATCAAGCCGCTGGTCTCAAAGGACAGCAGCCTGGTATCATATCCGTATACCAATGACATCATCCTCACCGATGTGGCCTCTAACATCAGCAAGATCTTAACCATCGTCCAGGAGCTCGACGTGGAGGGCTTTCAGGAGGAGATATCCGTTGTCCCCCTAGAATACGCCGATGCCAAGACCTTGGCGGCGGAATTGAAATCCATCTTCGAGGAGAAAATAACGCCCGCCACGACCCCCCGCGTTCGAAGAGCCCCTGCCCGTCCCAGTACTGTCCCCGCGGCCGGGAAGCGAATTATCAAGATCATCCCCGATGAACGGACCAACTCCATCGTGCTGGTGGCCAACGCGGACGATACCGCAAATATCAAAAAGGTCATCGGTGATCTGGACGTTGCCGCGCCGGTGGGAAAGGGAAAGATCAACGTCTACTACTTGAGGAATGCCGACGCGGAGGAGATAGCCAAGGTGTTGATGGAGATAGCCTCCAAGGCAAAGCCGCAAAAGGAGCCCGGAAAGGGGGTCGAGTTTGCGGGGGAGGTGATCATCACCCCGGATAAGGCCACCAATTCCCTGGTCATCACCGCCTCTCCGCAGGATTATGAGGTGATCAAGGGGGTCATTGAGAAGTTGGACATCAGGCGCTTGCAGGTCTTCGTCGAGGGGCTGATCATGGAGGTCAGCATGGACAAGGCCAGGGAGCTGGGGATGGAATGGCAATTCAGCGATGTAGAATACGATAAGAGCTTCCGGGATGCCAAGACGAAGGGCTTCGGTGGGACGAGCTTCGGGGATATCAACCGGGCACGGGCTAGCCCCTTCGATCTGACGGGACTCATCCTCGGGGCGGCCGACGGAACCATCACCTTTGGGGGGGAAACCTTCCTGAACATCGTGGCGCTGGTCCGTGCCATTCAGACCGATTCCGACTTCAACATCCTCGCCACCCCCCACCTCCTGACCATGGACAACGAAGAGGCGGAAATCGTCGTCGCCGAAAACGTCCCCTTCAAGGTGAGGACCACGGCAACGGCCAGCGGATTTCCCGTGGAGGAGATAGAACGGAAGGATGTGGGGCTCACCCTTCGCCTCACCCCCCAGATCAGCGAGGGGGATTTCGTGAGGCTCGAAATCTACCAGGAGGTCTCCAATGTCCTGGCGGAGCCCATCGCGGGGGCAACGGACCTGGTAACCACCAAGAGGTCGACGAAGACCACCGTCGTGGTGAAGGACCATCAGGCGGTCGTCCTCAGCGGTCTCATCCAGGATATCGTTGACGACTCGGTCCAAAAGGTTCCCTGGTTAGGAGACATCCCCTTGATGGGGAACCTCTTCAAGGTAACCAAACACTCGGGGCGTAAGAACAACCTCCTCATCATCATCACCCCCCATATTATCCGCACCGCCAAGGACCTGGATGGCTTCTACAAGGAAAGGAAGGAGGAGATCAAGAACTTCCAGGAGGAGAGGGAAACCCGAAAGGGAAAAAAGGGGAGGGGAATCGATATAGATCAATACCTCAAAAATCCAGCACCCGGGCAGGACGCGGGATCGGGGCACCTCGAGCCCGGCGCTTAGTGCTTCGATTCGCAAATACAATGACGTAATTTCTGGAGCAGGATCTAAGCAAATGCTCACTCAGCACTAAGTCCTGAGTAAATATGTTCGTAATCGAACTTATGAACCGAAGGACTTAGCCCCCGCATGACATATGGGGATCCACAACGGTGGAAGGGAACACACGGGGAAAACCCAATCACATAGACGATCGGATTCGAAGCCTCAGGGATTGGCTGTATCAGATCGAGGAGACCAAGGAGGCAAAAAAGGGAAGGATTCTTAGCATCTGCAATCTGAAGGGAGGGGTGGGCAAAACCGTCACCGCCATCAACCTCTCCGTCTTCCTGGCCGCCTATAAGAGGAGGACCCTGTTGTTGGATCTGGACCCCCAGGGCCACTGTGGCCTGGGATTGGGTATCGATGTGGAAAACCTGGACAAATCCATCTACGACAACCTCTCGGACGGAGCTCGAAGCCTCACGGATACCATCCTTCCCATAAAGCCCAACTTGGACATCATCCCCGCCAACATAGATCTCGCGGGCCTGGAAGGCGAGTTGGTCGGCGATTCCGGTCGCACCACCAGGTTGGTTGACAAACTGCAGTCCATAAAGCACCTTTATGAATACATCATCATCGACTGCCCCCCATCCATAGGGCTGCTCACCATCAACGCCTTGGTGGCAAGCCAAGTGGTCATAATCCCCGTCCAATCCTCGGTTTTATCGTTATACGGGATCGAAAAGATCATGGAGACCGTCGGAACACTGATGGAGAGCCTCTCCTTGGACATCAGGGTCTATCTCCTGTTAACACTGTTCGAGGGGCATCTCCGCGAATCGTGGATCGTCAGGGAAAAGGTAAAGACGGCCTTCGGTAAACTCCTGTTGAGGACCGTCATCCGCAAGAATACGAGGTTGAATGAGGCCGTCCGCAGGGGGATCTCCATCCTGGAGCACGACCCCCGGTCCATAGGGTCCTACGATTACCATCAATTGGCCAGGGAGATCATGGAAATTGACTAGCATGGCACACGATCCCTCATTGGAGAAGGGGTCCAAAAAGAGGGTTAGAAAACTGGTTCAGCGGTTGATCGAGGGGGCTTCCCGCCCGGGCCCAGGGCCAGCCGGGGAACCCGAAACCGCGGAACCATCTCCCCTCAGTCCGGAACCAGCGGTCGAGGCCGAGAAAATACCCTCCCACAGCCCGGAACCAGCAGTCGAAACCGCGGAAATACCTTCCCACAGCCCAGAACCAGCGGTCGAGGCCGAGGAAACCTCTCCCCGTGATGTGGAGCCAACAGGAGAGCCGGAGGAGGAAAGGGAATCCCTCCCCTCGGATTCCGAAGAGCCGATCACCCCGCCGGAGCATACCGACGATGGCGGGGAAACGTGGTCTATGCTCTCCGAGGCCGAGGCACAGGAGTTGAGGGATAAACCGCTGGGGGAAATCCTTCTCCAGATTTCGGCCCTAGAGCAAGGACAGCTGGAGGAGGCCTTGAGCGTCCAAGAGGAGAGGGGAGGGAACCTGGGGGAAATCGTGGTGAAGTTGGGGTATGCAAGGGAATCCCAAGTCCTCTACGCCTTGAGCCTTCAGCTGGGAATCCCCTTCCTCCAAGACGTCCCCGTTGAAGAGGTGGACCCGGAGCTCTGTTCCAGCCTTCCCATTCACTTCGCAAAGAAACACGGCATCTTGCCCATCAGGCGTGATGGGAACGCGGTTTTGGTGGCCACTTCAAATCCCCTGGACATCTACCCGTTGGACGACGTCAGGATCCTCTTGAATCAGGACGTCAAACCCGTGGTCATGCCAACACGGGCGATCATCGATTCCATCAATCAGGTATACGATCGGGATTCCAACACGGCCCAGCAAATCATCGAGGACTTCGACGAGGACAGCCTCGATCTCATTACCAGCGCTCTGGAGGAGCCCACCGATCTCCTCGATGCGTCCGACGAGGCTCCGGTGATTCGCTTGGTGAACTCGATCCTCTTTCAGGCCGTCAAACAGAGGGCAAGCGATGTCCACATCGAGCCATTCGAACGCGACCTCGTGGTTCGGTACCGCGTCGATGGAATCCTCTACAACGTGCTGACGCCTCCCAAGCGGATCCAACCGAGCATCACCTCCCGGGTGAAGATCATGGCGGGGCTCAACATCGCCGAAAAGCGACTTCCCCAGGACGGCCGAATTCGCGTGACCATTGCCGGTAAGGACATCGACATCCGGGTTTCCGTCATCCCCATCGCTCACGGCGAACGCATCGTGATGAGGCTTTTGGACAAAACCAGTGTCCTCCTGAAGTTGGAGGATATCGGTTTCTCCCCGGACAAGCTGAAGACCTTCAATAGGTTGATCCATCGTCCCCATGGGATCATCCTCCTCACCGGCCCCACCGGAAGCGGGAAGACCACAACGCTCTATGCCGCCCTCACCAGGATCAATTCCCCGGATAAGAACATCATTACCGTGGAGGATCCCATCGAGTATCAGATAAAGGGCATCGGGCAAATCCAGGTCAACCCCAAGATTAACCTCACCTTCGCCAATGGATTACGGTCCATCCTCCGTCAGGACCCCGATGTGATCATGATCGGCGAGGTGAGGGACCTCGAAACCGCGGAGATCGCCATACAGGCCTCCTTGACGGGACACCTAGTCTTCAGCACTCTCCATACCAACGATTCGGCGGGAGCCATTACCAGGCTCATCGACATGGGAATTGAGCCCTTTCTGGCCTCATCCTCCCTCATCGGCATCATGGCCCAGAGGCTCGTCAGAATCATCTGTCCCGACTGTCGACAGAAATACGTCCCCAGCGAGGAGGAGCTGAGGGAGATCGGCATTGATACCGAGATGGCGAATACGAAATCCCTCTACCGGGCCATTGGCTGCGGGAACTGTCTGGGAACGGGGTACCGCGGAAGGACGGGAATCTTCGAGCTTCTGGCCTTCGACGACGACATCCGTACCCTCATCCTGAAGAATTACGACGCCAGTACCATCAAGAAAATGGCGACTGATAAGGGAATGTTCAGCCTTCGGCAGGACGGGGCCACGAAGGTTCTCAAGGGGGTAACCACCATTGAAGAGGTACTTCGGGTAACGCAGGAGGATGTCGTTTCCCAATGAGGAGGCGGAAATAAGTGGCCGTCTATGAATACAGAGGCCTCGATGGCGCCGGAAGGATCACCAAGGGGATCATCGACGCCGATAGCCCCAGGTTGGCACGGACGAAGCTAAGGAGGTCGGGGATATTCCCCACCGAGATCATAACGGATAGGCATCCGCGGGAAACGTCGGCTGCGGGGGTATCCATCGGGCGACTGTTCGTCCGCATACGAATGCAAGACATCTCCGTCATGACCCGTCAGATGGCCACCCTGGTGGGAGCGGGTCTCCCCATTGTGGAGGCCCTCAACGCCCTCATCGACCAGACGGAAAATGTACGGCTCAAGAAGGTGATCACCCAGGTTCGGGAGAGCGTAAACGAGGGGAGCTCCCTGGCGGACGCCATGAGCCGATTTCCAAGGGTATTTTCGGAACTCCATGTCAACATGATCAGCGCGGGGGAATCTAGCGGCGCCTTGGATATCGTGCTCAAGAGGTTGGCCGATTTCATGGAAAATCAGGTAATAGTTAAGAATAAGGTACTGTCCACCCTGACCTATCCCATCATCCTCGTGCTCGTCGGCATCGGGATCCTCGCCTTTCTCCTGGTTTACGTCGTTCCCAAGGTGGTGAGGATGTTCGACGAGCTTCAACAAGCCCTTCCCGTTCCAACCGTGATCCTCATCTCGGTAACCGATTTCCTGAGGGATTACTGGTGGGCCCTTTTGATCGTTATCGGGGGCGGCCTCCTTGCCCTGAGGCAGTATATCGCCACGGAAAAGGGCCATCGAACCTACGACCGGATGATCCTCAGGATTCCCATCACCGGGAAATTGCTGAGGATAGTGGTGACGACTCGTTTTGCGAGGACGTTGGCCATCCTCCTCAATAGCGGCATTCCCCTGCTCCGATCCATGGACATCGCAAGGGCGGTGGTCAACAATGCCGTCATCTCGGGGGCCATCGAGTCCGCGAAGGAGAGCATTCGGGAGGGCGAGTCCATTGCCGAACCGTTGAGGAGGAGCAAGGTCTTCCCATCCATGGTCACCCACATGATCGCCGTTGGGGAAAAGACGGGCGAGCTGGAACTGATGCTTTCCAAGATCTCGGAGGCCTACGACAACGAGGTCGAAACGACGATCTCCAGGATGACCTCCCTGCTTGGCCCCGTGGTCATCGTGATCCTGGGGGGAGTCGTCCTCTTCATCGTGTTGGCCATACTGCTTCCCATGTTCGAGATGAACCAAATACTACGCTAACCCTTGGAGGTTGGATATGAAGTCGAGGATACCAAGAGGCGAAGGCGGGTTCACCTTGCTCGAGATCCTGGTGGTGGTGGTGATATTGGGCATACTAGCCTCCATCATCGTTCCCAAGATCATGAGGCGTCCGGAGGAGGCCAGGCGCACCAAGGCCATCATGGACATCAAGGCCATTGAGACAGCCCTCAATCTCTACCGATTGGACAGTGGAGTCTACCCATCAACGGAACAGGGGCTGGAGGCCCTGGTGGAGAAGCCCACCACCGGCGTGATCCCCAGGAACTGGAAGGAGGAGGGATACCTGGACAAGGTTCCCAAGGACCCCTGGGGAACTCCCTACGTCTACCTCTCCCCCGGCATCCACAAGGAGTTCGACCTCGCATCCTATGGAGCTGATGGCGTAGAGGGGGGAGAGGGAAAGGATGCCGACATAGAGAATTGGAACCTCGATTGATCTTTCGCCGGGTGGCAGCCGAGAGGAGGGGTCGGAGAGAGAATTGCAGTGAAAGGGGGCTTACCCTTATCGAACTCTCCGCGGTCCTCCTCATCCTGGCGGTGCTCCTGGCCTTTGTTACCCCGAAACTACGGGACGTCACCGAATACCGCATTAAAAGGACCTCCCGCCGGCTGGCGAGTACCATCAAATACCTTTTCGACGGGGCCGTCATCCGCCATACCTACTATCGCCTCAACTATGACCTGAAGAGGGGCGAGTATTGGGTGACCTACCTTGATGAGGCGAGGCAGTTCGCGCAGGACACCTCCATCCTCTCCTCGAGGGTCAGGCTTCCCGGGACTGTCCATTTCGAGGACATCGTGACCCAACACCGGGGAAAGGTTTACGAGGGGGAGACCTTCACCCAGTTCTTTCCCCACGGATGGGCCGAGGAGACCATCATCCATTTGGGGGATAACAGGGGGAGGCATTACTCCCTCCTGATCATGCCCCTCACGGGAAGGGTCAGAATCTATGACCGGTACGTGGAGTTTTCGGAGAGGGAGTGACGGAGGGTTTACCCTCCTGGAGGTATTGATCTCCCTCGTGATCATCGCTACTGTCTTGATCACCTGTATGCGAGCCCAAAACGGGAGCATTCGGCTGTACAACCTCTCCAGGGATATGACCATCGCCACCATCCTTGCCCGGCAAAAGATGGGCGAAATCGAGGCGGGCGGATTCCCCGAACTGGGAGAGGAGGACGGGGATTTCGGGGAACAGTTCCCCGAATTTACGTGGAGGAGGGCAGTCTCGGAGACCCCATTTGAGGAAGCGAGGAGGGTTGACCTCTCTATCGTGTGGAAGGACGGGCTCCGGGAGAGAAGGGTCGACGTGGTCGCTTACATAACCAATACGAAGATGGAATAGGAATGAATTCCTTGCCTCTCGGGGAGGGAGAATTACAGAGGTCCCGGCTGCGATGTGATGGCCTGTCGGCCGCAAGGGGGTTTACCCTTTTGGAGGTCGTTATCTCCGTCGCCATTCTCGCGGTGATCCTTACCATTGTCTATAACGCCTTCAACTCCAGCATGAAGGCCTTCAGCGCAATGGAAACCCAGGGAGACGCGTATGCCCAGGCAAGGGTCGTGTTGAACCGAATCTGCGGGGAAATCGGAAGCGCGTATTGGTCACCTACCAACCCCAATACGGGCCTCATCGGTGCCGACGAGGAGGAGGACGACCTCCCCTTCGACTCGCTCCACTTCACCTCCTGCTCCCATTTTCGATGGGCCAAGGATAGCAAGGAATCCGACCTCTGCGAGATCGGGTATTACCTGGAGAAGGACGCGGAGACCGGAGAATCCCTCCTCTTCAGGAGGGAGGATTGGAATATGGACGGAACCCTGGAGGAGGGGGGAAGGCCCCTGGAACTGGCGGAAGGGGTCGATGGACTCAACTTCAGGTACTACGATGGCGAGGAGTGGGCCGATGACTGGGATTCGCGCATAAAGGGCGGATTGCCCATGGCCATTGAGGTCGTGCTCATTCTGAGGGATCCGAGGCGGACGCGAATCGCATTCTCCAGCATTATCCCCATTCACACGGCTGGGAGATAAGCTTATCGTTGCGCAACGAAAAGGGGAGAGGGGGGTTGCCCTCATTATAACCCTGCTGATCACGGCCATCTTGGTCACCCTTATTGTGGAGGTGAACTATTCGACCCAGGTGGACCTGATGATCGCGGGGAACTTCAGAAACGACCTCCGGGCATACTACTTGGCCAAGTCCGGGGTCAATATCGCCATGTCCTATCTTAAGTACGATGCGGCGAACACCGATACCGATGACCTTACCGAGGAGTGGGCCAAATCCTACCCGCCCATTCCCGTTGGGGATGGGTTCGTGAAGGTACTCATTGAAGACGAAAACGCCAAGATCGACGTGAACAAGGTGGTGATGGATGACGGGAAGGTAGACCCCAAGATCCATACCGCCATATCCATTCTCTTCGAGAGGTTGGAGGTGGACCTCGGGATCCTGGACGCCATTATCGATTGGATCGACCCCGATGATGAACCCCTGCCGGATGGTGCGGAGGATCTTCACTATGGGAGCCTGGATCCCCCCTATACGTGTAAGAATCGCCCCCTGGACACCCTCTCGGAGCTCCTCATGGTTAAGGACGTCACGGATGAGGTCTACGGGAAGATCTCCAAATACCTCACCATCTACTCCAAGGACGGCAAAATCAACATTAACACCGCCGCTAAGGAGGTTTTGCTGTGCCTCGACGATGAAATCGATGAGGCGATGGCGGAGGGGATTATCGGGTACCGAGAGGAGAGCCCCTTTGCCGCGAAGGAAGAGCTGAAGCCTGTGATCAACAACGATGAGGTATACACCAGAATTAGCCCGATCATTGACGTGAAGAGCAACGCCTTCAGCGTAACCTCGGTGGGAATGGTTGAAAGGGTCGAGAAGATCATCCGGGCCGTTGTCGATCGCCAAGGTAACCGAATCGCATGCCGCTATTGGAGGATGGAATAGCTGGCAATGGAGCTGAGGGAGATAATTAAGCAGGTCCTTTCCGCCCGGAGAAGGAAAACTGCCTCCACGGGCAGATGGACCGGGGCAGCGGTGTTGGTCCCCCTCTTCGAAAAAGGAGGCCGTCCTCACGTTCTCTTCACGAAACGGACCGACAGGGTGAAACGCCACAAGGGCGAAATCTCCTTTCCCGGAGGTGTTGTTGATGAGAAGGATAAAGACAGTGAAGCCACCGCCTTGCGGGAGACCTACGAGGAGATCGGCCTGAGCCCGGAAAATACGAAGATTCTGGGAAAGTTGGATGATGCCTTCACCGTCTCCTCCGCCTACCTCATTACCCCCATCGTCGCCGAGATCGTCTATCCTTATCCCTTCCGCATAAACGAGGAGGAGATCGAGGAGCTCATCGAGATTCCCCTCGAGGCCTTCTTAGATAGGGATCGCTGGAGGGAGGAGACCTATTCCCACGGGGGAGAAAAAGTCCTCAGCTATCGGTTTGAGTACGAGGGAAGGATCATCTGGGGGGCGACGGCGAGAATCATGAGGCAATTTCTCGACGTCCTTTTCGGAGACAGACCAGGGGTCCAACGGTAAGCAACCGACGGCGGAGAGTCCCCGTCTCAGGAGCGTTATGATGCCCGATAAGGAGATCAATGGACAAAAGATCCCTCCCCCTGCCTTCCTCTCCTTCACCTATTCATTCAATATCACGGGGCAGCCCGCGGTGACCATCCCGTGCGGAAGGACTGAGGACGATCTCCCCGTCGGGCTGCAGATTATTGACCGCCGTTTCGACGACGGCACTGTTCTCCGCACGGCGGTGGCATTCCAACAGGCCTTCCCATGGACGGGGAGAAAACCCCCTCTATTGCTATAACCCTTTCTACAGTAGTGGGTATTCCCCTTAGGCCCTCTGATTAATGAAAACGAACCTATCATGCCCTGTCGGACACCCTCGAGATATGAAAATGGTTCTGTGAGCTGCGGGTATCTTCTCAGTAAATCACCAAAATTGGTGGTGTTGACGAATCGCTGGTTTCATGTTCTATAGGTACTCTAGAATGTGAAATCTCGAATGAGAGGATGAGGATCCCGCGGGTTTAATAGGTGTAAGGCAAAGATACATCCTCCGATGAAATAGATGGCGAGTGAGCTTGCTAAGATGTTAAAGAGGGTTTGACTCCGCACTGCACTCTGGTATAAGGAAGGCGAGACTCCGATGGTGCCTATGCGTGCGATTTGAAAAGGTTTATAACCCCACCCGTCCGGAGTTAGGTATGAGACAATGCTCGGCGAGAACAAGACAGCGCTTTCCATGGTCTCCCGTGCCGCTCGAGAGCAAGGCCGGGCCTGGAGACACCATGGTGATGGGCATCGCTCTGAGCATAGCCAAACGCATGGTGTTTTGATACACCACCGGCTTCGGTGTTTCCAGCTGCACCGCTCCGCGCGCCGAGCTTATTTCCCGAGAACTCTTATTGGGAGTGCACAATGAAAAGGTTGCCCAAAAGGAGAAAAATCATATTCATATGCATTCTGATTTTACTCCCAATGCTCATCGTGGAATCCGGGGCATTTACCCTCTATTACATCCTGAGGAGACAACTATTCCCGTGGTCGAAGTATCAATCATCGATCCGGCATATTAGAGACTATGGCGAGGTTACGGGTCCACAAGACAACGAAATCAGAAACACGGAGATACGGCTTGGGGACATCATTGAAGTGATTCACCCTTACCTTGGATTCGTCCTAGATCCAAGGAGAACTCAAAACGTTTCGGACTTCGGCTTTCGTGAGTTTCGTGATGATAGTAACCCCATCGTCTCGCGAACGAACGATCAATTAATCATTGGCATGTTCGGTGGCTCCTTTGCAGAGGGGGTATATGAGCATGGAAGTGATGCCTTAATCAATTCTTTAGAGGCCATGGGTTGGAAAGTCACCCTTGTGAACGTAACAATGGGAGGCTACAAACAGCCACAACAATTACTGGCTCTTACCTACTTCCTCTCTTTGGGTGCGGAGTTTGATATTGTTATTACCATAGATGGCTTCAATGAGGTCGCTCTCCCTCCAGTAGAAAACATGCCAAAAAACGTATCTCCAATGTATCCTCGGGCATGGTATTTCAGGACTGCAGGTGTTACCGACCAACAAGCGCTGAGAAAAGTAGCAGGATTAGCTGCATTGGACCTAAGGAGAAAAAATTGGGCGCGATTGTTTGCAGATACGAAATTATACTATAGCATTACAATGTGCTTAGTTTGGGAAGGGGTAAATGGACTCCTGGAATCAAAAAGGAGTAAAATCATTTCAGCCCTGCAAAGTAAACGTATAGTCACGAATGCATACGTGGTAACGGGACCACCCTATTCATTCCACAATGACGATGCGTTATACGAGTACCTTGCGACGGTATGGAAACGCTGTTCGCTCCAAATGCGGGCAATCTGCGTGGGAAACGGCATTGAGTACTACCATTTCCTTCAACCTAATCAATACGTCAAGGGTTCCAAACCCATGCGGGAGGAAGAACGAAAAATGGCGATAAACAATGAGCACCCCTACAGGCCGGGCGTTGTCAAGGGGTATCCGTTTTTACGGCGGTATGGGAGGGAACTAATGAGCCATGGCATTAAGTTTCATGACCTCACCATGATATTCGCGGAAATTGAAGAGCATCTCTACACGGACGATTGCTGTCATGTAAATGCGGAAGGATATAAGATGATCGCCAGTACTATTGGCAATATAATTAAAGAAGATTTGCTAAATCAGCAGGAGAATAATAATTCCCCCAGGTAAATGGAACCCTATGTTCGGTGATCTTGACTTTACGGTGGCAAATTCTTTTCCTCGGTCGTACCTCCCCAGCCTACACCATGAGTCGGACGGCTTGCTAGGCTCATGCCTATAAGTGGTCCGCACAATCTCAGGCAACTCCCCTCACGAGCATTGACATCTCGCAAGGGGGCTCCTATATTGAAAAATGTGCCTTTTAAATGGTGTAACCGAGGAATGATCAAAACACTCTTCCATGGCCTCTTGTCGGCCCTTGTCCTGCTGACAATGGGCCTCGGGGTGATGAATTCACTGGGCGACGAGGAGGACATCTACATTGCCGAACTTGAGATCGAGGGATTTTCCCCGGTGATCCTCTACGAATCGCCGGTCATATCCAGTGAAACCGAGATCATCGAGGTGAGCGATGAAAAGGATATGATCATCTCCAAGAGGCCCGGGAAGACGAGATATCACAACGTAGCCATTGTCATGGATTTGGACCACTTCCCGGAGCAGATGCTGAACTGGCGCCAGGAGACCGTTGCTGGCATCTTTACCAAGCGATGGGGAACGGTGACTATCAAGCAGAGGGAGACCGGCAAGGTGAAGATCCAATATATCTTCTACGAAGGGTGGCCTTCCAAACTGACCTACTACTTCACCGGGGGGAGGTTCTTCGTACGATACGAGATCGCGGTGGCCAGGATAGAAGCAAAGAAGTACCCCCTCATGCCCGAATAGCCCCATAGAATCCATCCATGCCGTTGTACATCCCCCCCACCACGTTGTTTCGAATTCGCTTGCAGAACACCATTGCCCCTTCCCAGCGCTTCAGGGTTCATAACCCCTCGGCAGGTTTTGTATTGATTTTTCGCGATTCATATGCTATGTTATTGAAATTATTAAGTTTTATAGATTAGGCGACCTCTATGAAACCAGTTGTGGCCATCGTCGGAAGACCCAACGTCGGAAAATCCACCCTCTTCAATCGGATCGTTGGCCTCAAGAAGGCCATTGTGGAAGACGAGCCAGGGGTTACCAGGGATAGGAATTACGCCGACATCCAGTGGGAGGAGAAACCCTTCACCCTCATCGACACCGGGGGGTTTGAGCCCATATCACGAGAGAGGATCTTCGTCCAAATGAGGGAGCAGTGTCAGTTGGCCATCGAGGAGGCGGATCTGATCCTCTTCCTCATGGATGGGAAAGACGGGCTTACGCCATCGGATACGGAAATCGCATCCATATTGAGGAGGGAGGCGAAACCCGTCCTCTGCGTCGTCAACAAGATTGACGGGCCTAAGCATGAGGACAAGGCCTTTGAATTCTATGGGATAGGGGCCGAAGGGATCTTTTCCATCTCGGCCCTGCACAACTATGGCGTGGATGACCTCATGACGGAGGTGATCAAGGGATTGCCCTTCTCTGAAGAGGGCGAGGTTGATGAAGAGGTGACCCGGATTGCAGTGGTGGGGAGGCCCAACGTGGGGAAATCCTCCCTCATCAATCGGATATTGGGCTACAATCGGGTGATCGTCGACGAGCGCCCGGGAACCACCAGGGACGCCATCGACACCGCTATGGAACTTGAGGGGAGGAGATACCTCCTCATCGATACCGCGGGGATCAGACGGAAGAGGAAGATAAGCCTCCGGTTGGAGAAATATACCATCGTCGAGGCCCTGAAAAGCATCGATCGGTGTGACGTGGCCCTGTTTCTCATTGATCCCCACGAGGGGGTAACGGAACAGGATACCAAGATAGCCGGATTCATCCACGAAAAGGGGAGGGGATGTGTTATCGTAGTCAACAAGTGGGATCTCGTCCAGAAGGACAGTCACACTGCCAGGGAATATAGCCTGCATATCAGGGAGGGGCTGAAATTCCTCCGTCACGCCCCCATCGTCTTCATCTCCTCCCTCACGGGGAAACGGGTGATGGAGACCATTCACTTGGCGGATCAAGTGTTCGAGGAATACGGGAAGAGGGTCTCAACCTCCCACCTGAATGACCTCATCGGAGAATCCACAACAAAGGTATCCCTCCCCCGTTACGGAAGGGGCAGGGTGAAGATCTACTACGGAACCCAGGTTTCCATCAAACCACCCACCTTCGTGCTCTTCGCCAACTATCCCGAACGGATACACGTTACCTACCAGAGGTATCTCACTAACCAAATCCGTGAAGGCCTGGGATTCAAGAATAGTCCTATTCGGCTCTTCCTTCGCAAGAGAGGCCCCTCCCGGGGAAGGTGAACTGCAGTTTCGTGACTCTTTTGCCTTTGAAAGGAACCCAATCCATGAATCTTCGGCTTCGTGGCGATGATCGAGGAAGCCGAAACTCCGGAGCTCTCGAAAAAAACCTTGAAAAACCGACCCCTCTTGTAGTATAAGTCTATTCACCATGGCATCGAAGGGTGGTGACGAAATGGAGATGGACATGCAGGACCCCGGTGACATGTGGGCTAGCAGTGAAATGCTGGTTCCGCTGTTGAGCCATCGGGGGCGGGGAGGCAAGACCGATTTCGGCTGACTACGGGCTGCCCGCCGATAATCACCTCATCCCCTCAGCAGGCAGCTTCCCACCTCCCCAAACTCCCACAAAACGTCCATTGAAGTCATTGAAAAAAGCAAGTTACACAAAGTGAACTGTTCGATTTGTTGTGGAAGCAGGTTCGTGCCGGTTGCAAAAGAAGTCCAAGACGTAAGGCGCATTCCGTCGTTGGGCGGATAAGAGCTGACTCCATGAAAGGCAGGTGATGGTTATGGTATGGATCATGGCAATCCCCCACTGGGGGACACCAAAGGGCCTTTTGGGCATGTACTGGCATGATCAATTTCATAACCGAGGCACCCTGCGGATGCGGGACATTGCCTTTCAGGAGGAGATGGATGAAAACCGTTGAGGAAATCAATGAGAAGATAAGAAAAGGGAAAGCCCTGGTGCTTACCGCTGAAGAGGTCATCGAGCTTGTGGAGCGCAAGGGGACCAAAAGGGCAGCGGAAGAGGTGGACGTGGTGACCACGGGCACCTTTGGCCCGATGTGCTCCTCTGGAGCTTACTTCAACGTGGGTCACTCGAAGCCCAGAATCAAGATCGGCGGTGGGAAGGCCTATCTGAACGGCGTGCCAGTCTACACCGGCCTTGCGGCTGTGGACATCCTCTTGGGGGCCACAGCTATTCCCGACGACGACCCCAGAAATGCTGTGTTCCCGGGGAAATTTGCCTACGGGGGTGGTCACGTCATTGAGGAGCTGGTGGCTGGCAGGCAGGTGCGTTTGAGCGCTACAGCGTACGGGACCGACTGCTACCCCAGGAAGAGGATCGAGACCCGCATCGGGCTCGGGGATATGAACGAGGCGGTGCTGTTCAACCCCAGAAACTGTTATCAGAACTACAACGTTGCCGTTAATCTGTCGGATCGGCCCATCTACACGTATATGGGTGTTCTCCAGCCGCGATTGGGGAACGCCAACTACTGCAGCGCGGGGCAGCTGAGCCCCCTGTTCTGTGATCCCCTCTACCGAACAATCGGGATCGGAACGAGAATATTTCTGGGGGGAGGTACGGGGTATGTGGTCTGGAACGGCACGCAGCACAACCCATGCGTCCCCAGGACG
>SMTZ1_10007191_pt1 | contig 16113 bp, 25 predicted proteins | sample DeeMarSWOR136_30_FD_25667 | JGI IMG/M metagenome (IMG submission 25667)
CTTTCTGCGAATCATCCGCTGTAAGGACTTACCAACAGGATGTCCCTTCCTGATGGCCACTCCGATGTACGCGGTCTCATTCCGGCAAATCAGAACACTGTGCTGCCCCAGAATCACTCGTGCCTGTCGTTCTTCCTGAATGAGCTCGAGAAGACTCAGAAGGGATGGAAAAACAGCAGACCATCGGTCCCGGTCGTCGATGGCAACACCATGGGAAAATGCGAAGCTGAGGGCCCCTTTCTGACCACCACACGCAGCCACGATTCCCGGTGTGTCGATGAAACTCTGAAGTACGATCATCTCTCATCCTCGCTTTTTGTGGCTAATTCCGGATCCCGTCTGTTTGAGCGATCTGAGTCTCTTCTTCAATAGAAAACCGAACTGCAAGCTCCACGATCTCTTTTGCTTCTTCGAAGCTCAAAGTCGTCTCTTCCGTACCGAGCACTTCAAGCAAAGCATGCTGGAGACTCCTGAATAGGATGTCAGCCGATATGTTCGTCTGCTTTTTGAGCACACGGAGTAACTCCTGTTGTGTCTCCTGGAGCTTCAGCCATTCTGGTTTTGTCTCGATCTCGGCTTTGGGGCCATATTTGGCATTCATCTCAGCCATCAGGCTCCACCACTCGAGCATGATGTGTACCGCGTCCGTCATAGTTCGAAAAACTCCACGAGAGTTTGGGCGCGCTTCTTATCCGGTCTGGGAACAACCTTGCGGCCCTTCTCAGTTATACACCAATGACCCTCTACGTACTCGACCCAACCCTTCTCTTGAAGGATGTGAAAAGTCTGAGGAGGCTCCGAGTATCCTAGGACAGGAGTCTCATGGAGGACACGAAGTGCTTCGACAGGGTCAGTAACCCCTTTGAGCAATGGAGAACACGCCATCACTTTTCTCGGATCGTGATCTTCGATTCAGAGCGGAGGATCAGAACCAACGGTTTGTCTTCGTCCTTTCCAATCAAGGTCAGCTTCAGATATGTTGCCTGCATACGTTCGAGATGTGCGAATTCCTCGACGCCAGCATCCGTGATTTCACCCTCTTTGTCGCGGACGAGGTAGAGCATCTCATCGCGTTGTTCTGTGGTATTCACGGAAGGATCGACCTCCTGTAATCGCGTAACTCCTTTGACCCCACCGACCATCAGGTCACCTTTTCAAGAAGTTGCGCTCCTGTATAGGGTCACTGATAGGCATCTTACTGTGTTAGATCCGTCTCCGCCTACGCTGGTTTCCACCATTCTTTCCAGGTGCGGGGAGTGCAGTCATCGGCATCGGTGATTCCATTACAGTAACGTGCTTGAGATCTTCTCCCATAACCTCTGGCGTCTCCAACTGCCGGTTGAAGTATTGCGCCAGGCGGATGGTCTTCATGAAGTCTTCGGCAGTTACGGGACGCTCTTCGTTCGCTGCGAGAGAGAGACCGATCCGGATCGCATGCTGGATTTGGCGTCCGTTGACTTCTTCCTTGGCGAGTGTTGCCACATCAAAGCCGGACGGGTCCAACTTTGCCACTCTGAGAAGGTTGGTCCAAATCTGTGTACGATTATCCGTATCATGTGCCGGATAGTGCAACGCAATTGAGATACGACTATTGAACGCTCGGTCAAACTCCTTCACACGGTTGGTCGTAAGAAACAGGACTCCCTGGTAGTACTCGAGCATCCGCAGGAAGATGGCAACGAGCGCATTCCGCTCGATATCACGGGCGGTCCGCTTTTCCATGAAGATGTCCGCCTCATCGATCAGCAAGACGGCCTTCCATAGAGTCGCCACTTCGAGAACTGTACGGAGATTCTTTTCCAGCACCTCTGTCTTGGTCCCGAGCTCGCCCACAGAGACACTATAGAGAGGACGCCGAAGGAGATCAGCAATCGCCTCGGCAGTCAGGGTCTTCCCGGTTCCTGGCGGCCCGTGAAGCAGAAGGATGATTCCGCATCCCTTACCGGCGATTACGTCTGTAAAGCCGACAGTGCCCTTCTCGACCAACGATCGAATCATTCTCTTTGGATCAACTTCGAGCCCTTCCACGTTCCGTGCGGGAAGTACGAGTTGATCAAAGGCATCAGTGTTGAAGTTGATCGGCGTGACGTTCTCGATGTTGAACTCGCCCCACTGTTTGGCAGCGAATGAGAACCCTGGAATCCACGGTGCTACTCTCCAGAGGTCGTCGCGAACAATCTCCCTGAATTTCGTTCCGTCTCTTTCTTCCTCCTCGCATCTGTTGTGGGGGTGATCATAATTCTCGTTCATCTTCTTGAACGTTTTAGGATCAAGCATGCACCGACCATCGGCACGGTAACGTTTTGTTCCCCACCATGATCGCTCGATACACTCTCCCGCATACTGAACGTAAGAAGATCCAGCCTGGATAATATCGGAGACTCGTGCTCCACGTTCAATAAAATGCTCCTTGAGGTCAGGCGTCACGAGACGCACGGTCAAATTGGCGAGCCGTTCGCCTCCATCGAAACCGCCGACCGCCACGTACTTCTCTTCCTCGACAAATTTCTGGCCATCATGGATCAGACACTTGATGCGCATCCCGTAGTAACGGCCGAAGAGTCCAGACCCTGGGTTTGCTCGCTCAACCACACCCGCAACAAGAGCTCCGTTATCGTCGTAGAAGACTTCCTGCCCCTCGTAATAGAGGAGCCAGAGATCCTCAAAGAGAACGTAACCCTCATCCTTGTTCTTCTGAAAGATCTCTATACGTGCCGCCACTTGGGCGCGAAGGTATGCCATCAATGAGCCGAGAGTCTTCTTCAGAGACGGGTCTTTTTCGATCAGTTTCTCGAGACGACGGTACTTCACCCTGAGATCGGCCTCGAGTATGTACCACCGGTCACCTCGAGATTCGTAATCCTCCTCGAGTCTCATGACCCGATTGAGTGCGGAGACTAGATCGGATGAGGTCACAAAGACCGCCGGGTCTCTGCCACCTCCCCAATGATTCTTCATCCCCGTGGTAAATCCCGTCTTCTTAGCCGCCTTACGCTTGGGTCTCTTCCGGTCTCCCTTAGAGACTTTCTCGGTCTTTTTCTTGGCCACCTCGCGCTTGGACTTCTTCTCAGAAGATGCGCTTTTCGCGTATTTTGTCTTCGTAGTCATAGAGAAGTCAGTTGTTCTACTCGAAAAACCTTCGTTGGCAAGGAAAAGACGCCCAAAGGCTCATTCCCTGCGGATCTCGGGACCCTGCTGGAAAGCGGAGTGATCCCTATTTCCCAAGCTTCTTGCGTAAGCGTTCAAACTCAGCCTTTCACTGAGCTTCCGCGAGCTCGAACCACTGGATCTCGGTGTCGTTGCTCGGGTGCGCGTCGATGTGGACGTGTTTGAACTCCACGAATGAGCGATAGACACTCACGCTCGGTGTCTTGGATCGCCAACAGATCGCAACCATCCCATTTGGGAATTCAACCCCATCAGCAACCACGCCGGTGCCCGAAACGCCGGTCTCGTCTGCATTGCGGATCATCCTGAAGACACGCACCCCGCTCGTCATTTCGTCCCTTTCAATCTGTCGTTCTCTGCGATCAACTTCCGCACGCCCTCAACGGTGTCGGAGATCAAACACGGGCAGCCAGGGAGTCGAAGAAGATACGAGATGTCCTCGAGTGCCTTTCGGTAGGCCCCCAGGAAATAGGCGTCCTCCGCTTCCTTCGTTTCGGGACGTGGTGACTCTACGAGTTCGAATCTAGACATCGTCGTCATCGTCCTTGTGTGCTTCTGCTTCCTGTTCTTGAAACTCCCGAGTCATCTTGTCAACGTAGTGAGCAAATAGTCGGCTTGCATCGAACTTGTTGTGCGGGTACCAGTACTGATCCGTGTAAAGCGCCGGATGGAACTCGCGTCGTATCTCCTGCATCGTGAAGTAGAGCGCATCGAACTCGAACATGCGACGTGAAAGTTCCGCCCAATCCTCATCGGTGAACTCAAAGAGTGTCGGCCAGCTTTCGGGCGATGGCTCCCACTCATGTCCGATGACTCCCATATCGGGAGTGTTGGCCATCAGATGTGAGCCCAAGTCATCACGGAGACTGAGTGAGAGCCCCGCATCGAGGAGATCCTCCAGAAGCTCCTCTTTCCCCGCTTTTTTCAGGATCTCTCCCAACACTTCACGGCGGCTTTCCTTCTCGCGAAGGCGCTCTACACCAAGCTTGAGAAGATGCGTGCGGTCACGCTTGCCGCCCCGATCCATTCGGGACCACCATGAGCCTACACCGGGTGGGACCCGATCCAGAGGCGCGACCATGTGCTGATAGATTTCCTCGTGGATAATGAAGGGTGCCGTTCGGACTTTCTTGAAGATGGGTTCTTTCCCCTCTCTTGGATGGTCGTCATAGGGAAGGCGAAGCACGAGCGCGCCCCGCTCACAACCTCGAACGATACTCTCGATCGTGTTTGGGAAGCCCTCGGCTACATCCTGAAAACCATCTTCACGTTCCTCATCCCACTCGGCCCACCGCTTGAAGCAGTCCACCTGGAAGCGAACGACGTTGTCGATCTCGATGTTCTCGATGCCACCGTAACTGTCGTAAACCCCCTTGAGGGGCAAAGACATTGGAACCCATTGAGCCCAGGACTTGAAGACGCACTCAAAGAACAACGGCTGCCGCAAGAAGATGAACCGGATAGGATCCTGGTCACGGATCGGCAGATGCGTGAGCGCACATGTAACATCCCAGCACCCCATGTTAATCGTCCTCCAAGATCCGTGTCGTAGTCGCAGTACCTTCAGCCTCGAGCTCCATAAGCGCGTCATCAGCCGAGTACGTTGGATCGTCCAACATACGTCCGGCTTTCTCACGTGAGAGTTGTGCCACTCGAGCCCATTTCCGAACCTGTGTCGAGCAACACTCAATAGGATGAGCCCCATCCGTTCCCACACGCCAGAACGATGGGAATCCCGTGCAGTTCCAAAGCACGAAATCAGCCAGGGCTTCATCGGCCTCAAGGCCCTCATCCCGCAAACAGTGAACTGCGAAGGCGATTGCAGCGGCGATCTTCTCCAGGTCGGTTGCGAGATCGAGTGCCAAAGCGTTCATGGCGTCGCCTCCAGATCGTAGACCAGAGGATCACGGATTCCCATGGTCATGATCGTGAAATCGGTTTCCTTGGCGAAGTTCAGACGCGTGCAGTTCGACGCGTTCACGAATACGATGCCGTCCTCTTCATGGCGTCCGTAACCTTCGTGTGTGTGACCGAACAGATGGAGCCGGGGCCTGATCCGTTCGAAGACATGATGACGTAGGACGGAACAACCTTGGCGTCCACCCTTGCGTGTCAGATCGAGGATGCCGAGAGGGGGCACATGTGTGATGAGCACGTCTACGTGTCCCACCGCTGACCAGTGTCTCTCACGTGCCTCTTCGGAACATTCGAATCCCCATGCTGGGCTGGCTCCCGTTTCAGGACCCCACGGACCACCGTCTATGAGGATCCCTTGGATCTCGAGGCGACGCTTGGCAACAAGAATGCAATCGTAGGAAGCAAACAGTCGTTCTGCCTGCAAAGGGAACTCCTGCACGGCGTAGTCGTGGTTTCCGGGCGTCACGAGCTTGTACCGATGAGGCCACTTCGCCATCCACCGAGCGAAGCGCTCAGTATCTTTCCAGGACCCGAAGCCGCGAGACCAATCGCCGCAACACACGAGGACATCACCGTCGGGAACTTCCATCCCCGAATGGAATCCATGCGTGTCGCTGATGGCGACCAGTCTCATTCCAGGCCCTCCGCCGCGACTTCGAGAAGTTTTCGGAGCCAATCCCCGTCGATCTTGTCAGGAGGCGGGGGCACCGGCAGGTTGGCGTCCAAAATCGCCCGCATCAGCTTGTCAGCCACCTGCTCCTTCTCGGCCCTCTCTAGATCGACATGTAACTCAATGTAGTCCCGGTCCTTCGTGAAGATTGGAATTTCCCAGTCGGGTTCGATGGCCACGCGCGTTACCTCAACATCATCCGGTACTGTGACGCCGGGCGATATGTCCAGTTCCGCGCCACCTTGGCGTAGTTCGCCAACCGTGTGGCTGACGGTCTTACGGACGACGCACCATCCACGCTTCTGCCAGACTTCACAGTCGTTCCAGTTGACTTCATGCTCCCCCATCAGCATGTCTTGTTTCTGGCTACCATCTTTGCTGTGGAGCTGCTCGGGGGTGAAGTACTTTTGTGCCAGCATCGAGATCGAGTTCTTCTCGCAGTCCTGCTGTCGCCAGATGAAGTAGTTGCAGACATCCGGCACCGGCACGACAAACGCTCGTGCGTCGAAGGTCGCTGTCGTCGGGAAGAACTTCTCTCGTAGGCCGAGTTTGGTGTACTCGCGGATGTTGTTGTTGAAAGCCATCGTCGCGATCGAGGCCGTCACCGAACACACCTTCTGCGCGACCTTGTCGAACCACGCTTGCGAAGAGGGCTTGTCGTAGTCGGTGACGAGTACACTGACCTCGTCCGACTGAAGGTACGCGATCTTGGCGCCACTGATACTCCGCATCAGGGCGATTGCCACGTCTGTCATCGCATCTCGAATCACGGGGTTCCAGGGAGCCTGGGACTCTGGATCAACCTCGAGCTTCTTGACGTACGTGTGGAAAGCACGACCATCCACACGGATGATCATCGGCATCCGTGGCGTCAACGACGTACGCGGAACCTCCTCGTAGCGCTTCATACGAGCGCCAAGCGATGTCTTGTCAGTCATCTTTCTTGCTCAGTTCCCAGCGAACGAGACTTCCCTTCTCGTCATTCTGTAACCCTTCGCCAGCTTCTCCATACGCCTCGAGCAATTGCTTGGCGAGCTCGCTCCGCTGGACTTCCTCAGGGGCAGCCGCGAGCGCCTTTGCCGTCTCGGTATACGCCTGGATTTGGGCCATGCGTTCCTTATGCGCCCACTTGAGTCGTCGGTGCTTAATGAACGTGTCAAGGACGTAGCCACCCATCCCTCCGATGGCCATCAGCAGGACGATGAACGCAAACAGGTTATCGACGAATATATGAATTATCTCAATCATCCTGTGATCTCTTCACGTAGACACGGTGCATGCAGAGACCACAAAGATTCCTGCGTGTCAACGGTTCTCCGAGACGCTCCGCTGCTTCTTCGGGAGCGAGCGGGAGTACGGGTCGATGTTCGACGTCCTCGGAGAGCCACGCCGGGCGTTGTTCCGGTGGCAGGAAACGGCAGTCGCGTCGTAAATGCCAGAAACTCCCTCTTCCCGTCCTCACCCATGGATGCAGGAACACCGCTGGAGGCAATGCGATCTCTGGTTCCGGTCGGAGATGATATGCAATGTAATCCTTGATCTCTTGTGGACGCACACCCCTCCACCATCCTTTCCATTCGGCGCGCTCCATCTCGTCTGGGGTCATCCCCGTAATCTCTCCGAGATCGATGCGAAAGGTTGTCTTGAGATCGGGCGTTCGGATCAGGACCCAATACCCCCCGATCCGATACGTCCAGACCTCATCCTTGGAGAAATGCAACTTCCGACGGAACGGCTGCAAGGGCTTCTTTGCGCGTTTCGCGCGGCGCTTGGAACTGATCCCTGCGCGTAGCTCCCAGGACCCTTTGTGAAGGCGTCCTCGAGCTTGGCCCTTGGGCTTTTTCGACGACGGGAAAGCCGCTCCTGACGCCTTCTGGGCGTTCCTGGCCCTCCCTGGACGCCCTTTTGCGGGCGCCGGTCTCGTCTGCGTCCCAGAGGGACGCATATCGGAGCGAGCACGTCTCACACAGCTTATACGCGCCGCCAGCCATGTAGGCGCTTGCCTGAGATGTGAGCTCAACGTCGGCGCCAAAAGAATCCCCTGATCCAACGCACCGGCGCAGTCGCCCTCCACCATATGTGTCGACAGAACCGCTTGGTCTTGTACTTCAACTTCCAAACCCAGTTCGGTTCGACAACGTCGACATCCGACGTAGCCGTCCACCCTCCGACGCGATGGTGAATCTTAATCACAACGAAGGGCTCACCTTCGACTTCGTACACGCCACCAATACGCATCGATGGATCGAACGTAACGGTCATCTTGTGAACTTTTTCTGGACGAGTCACGGCCGTACACAAGGGGATCGCTATAGACATCTCAGTCCTTCTACTCCTCGGAATCCATCAGACGGTTGCTTCGGTAAGGTGGCTATAGCCTATGCCCGTTCCTGCCGATGTGCGTCGTCTTCCGGCGATAGAGCGTGACATCCTGCGACTTCACCAGGAACTTCGAAAGCCGCAAACAGAGATCGCCAGGATTCTCGGAGTGTCACAGCCAACGGTAAATTACCGCTACAAACGAGCCAAGGCGCGACTCGCTTTTCTCGAAAAACTCCCCGAAGTCACCGGAGAAGAGATCCGTGAAGTTCTCCAACGACTCGGTGCGCGAGAGCAAGACACCGAAGCGATGGTCCTGTATATCGAGACCAACAGTCAATCCGAAGTAGCTCGGCGCATGCAAACAAGCCAAGGCGCCGTACGATATTGGGTCCTTCGCGCTCTGACAGATCATCTTCAAAAGGATATGAGCGACAACGACGTCCATCGTCGTGTTCGGATCGCTTGTGGGATGTTGGTATCAAAACCCGGGATTTTCAATGAACCACAGAAACCAGGGCATGTCCCAAAATATCAACAGGTTCATCGTCGTCTAGCATCGACTCCCGAGTACCAAGGGGTCGTCGCCCTCGGCGAACGAATCCGAATCAAGACTGGGACTTACGGAGCCTTGGAAGGCGAAGTCACTGAGATCAACGCTTCCACGATGAGCGTGAAGCTCGACATCGAGTCTCAGGATATCACGCTGAGCTGGCGCCGATAACCTGTTCCATGCCTTTCACCTTGTGAAAGCTGTCGATGAGCTTTCCGTGTTCTTCTTCGGAGAACTCTTCACCAGCGGCGCGTCCCATGTACAAAGTCATCCGAATGATCCCCGTCCACAAGTCACTCTGAGCTTGAACTCTGAGCCTCTCGTGGACCGCCATGATCTTCTTCATCTTCGCAGCCTTGTCTGCATCGCCTTCAGACACGTGTTTGACTCGATCTTTTTCCATCTTCTTGTCAAGTTTCAGATCCTCAAGCGCGTCTGTGGCTGCCTTTGCTAAAGCGATGTCAGCCAAACATGTGTAAGCCTTCTCAAACGCTTCCTCGGGCTCGAGTTCGTAGATGGCACGAATTTCCTCCGTTGAGACACCGGAGATCTGATCGTAGACGCTCTTGACCGTGCTACGTGTTTGCCGAAGACCCTGTACCAGCAGACGTAGACAACGTCGCTTGTCCTCTGTGGAAAGGAGTGGCCATCCTTTGATGACCTCATCGAGCTCGCTCCGGTCGTCCTCAGGAGTGAACTCCTTGAGTTTCTCCAAGAGCGCTTCGGCGAGCTCTCGATGATGGTTTGCATCGGGGGACATTCGACGCTCAACCGCTCTCTGAAGGTTATGAAGAGTGGTTCCGACCGGCCCCTCCTGAGCCTCTGAAGGAGGCGACACAGACTTCGGGACTGTCGCGGAATACGGTAACGGGTGCCCCGATCCAGCAGGCGCAGGTCCGTCCATCGTCTCGAACTCGATACTCCACTCAGCGCCAAACTGAAGCTTACCCGTCGGAGGGAGTAACGCACTTTTATCCACGCGCACATCGTCGAGACCGCAACCCAGGGAGGACCCCAGATCAATCAACCGCCATTCACCGTGAGTACGCTCGAGTACAGCATGCATGCGAGCGACCCCATCCAGGTGGACCTCCGATGAACGAAGGCTGCCGATCTTAACGACGTCCTTGTTGAGATCCTGCTCTCGAACCAAGTCTCCATTACGAAGGATCTTGCACTTCAGCCATGTGTTCTTCATCTCAGTGTTCCTCGAGATACGCGAACGCAGGGGTATACTCTCCGGCCCAAGTCCCCAATGTGTTGTAGTCAAAATACTCAACAGCCTGTTCGTAAGCCGTCTCTTCGTCCTCGGCGTCACGCATCAGGATCTCGATGCATTTCCGATAGTCGTAGAGCGCAACCGGAGGCTGGTTGAACCTGCGGCAGATACCGATAAGCGCCTCTTCGAAATTCGGATACAGGATGGCCTCGCCATCCGTTTCCGCAGCCAGTTGCTCGATGATCTCTGCCGGAGTCACGCACTCCACTCATTGATAGCGGCAATAAGACCTCGAAGATTCGAAGCCGCTGCCGTTTTGTTGTTGTAGCCCTCACTGCTCGCACCCACAATCTGCCCGTTAGCTGCCGTAAGTCTCCAGCGCCACTCATCCGCCTTGTCCTTGTAAAACTCGAGTGGGAAACGGGCGTTTTCTGGGCGCTCTTCCTTCATCTCTGACGCCATCTTGATGTCGATGTCTCGGCAGTACTTCGGAATCGAGAGGAGGTTGTTCTTCGCGAACTGCTCACGACTGTAACCTTCCGTGCTGGCCCCGATGATCTGTCCGTTGGCTGCCTTCACACGCCAACGCCATTCCTTGGGATCGCTCTGGTCTTCGTAAAACTCGACGGTTGCCATCATGGTCTCCTCCGGTTGGGGGTGGCTTCTCCACTTCTACCCAGATGGGTTCGGGACTGTCGCCTCCATCTCTCCCAGGTGATCGCCCCACACTGTCAAACAGAACCGCCGTGTGTGGTCGTCGAGATCTCCCTCGGCACAGAGGGAATCCAGCCAAACATAGAGTTCCTTACGGCATCTTTCAGCACTCTCGAAATCGTCATCGACAAAATCGAGGCACATGGGATTCTCTTTGCTGCTCTTGAGATCGTGCGCAAGCTTTTCACACTCGCCATCCAGTACCCATGAATTGTGGTTGTACGGAGCGTCCACCGTATCCGCAACAAGTCCTGTGGGATAGCCAAGCGCCGTATAGCCTGAAGACGTGGCACAGCCATACCGGTCCCAAAGACTGATCACTTCCTTATGAGCCTTGTTCTTCTGCTTTTCGCGTTTTGCCGCCTCTCGACAACGCTCAGGCGTCGGCATCTCGGCAAACGGATAGTAATACTCGTGGTCCCCACAAGGATGCGTAATTTCCCATAGGGACTTCTTGATCTGTTCCTCATCGAGCGGCGGCTTCTGAGCGTCCACAATCGCAGCCAACTGAGTTTCACACTGCCGTGCCCGATCCGCCTGCGCGTGGCACTGGCTCCATGCGAAAATGAAGCCTATTCCGAACGCGAGAATCCCCAAAACCTCGAACAATGTGTGTCTCTTTGTGTTATCCATGTTGCCGCTCCCGTGGGTAGAATGTACGTGAAAAAAGCGGGCCCGGACGAGGCCCCGAAAGACCCCGCCCAGACCCTACAGCGCAAAGAGGAAGGGGCCTTGCCGAGAACCCAACTCCGCCCCTCCCCTCCGGCTGAAACTCGATGAAGGGTCTAGGCGACGGCTTGGGCTACCGCGTCCTTCTTCTTCTTCTTTTTCGCCGCAGCACGAGCACGCTTCTCGTCTCGCTTCTCAGCCTGGGGTTCTGACAAACGAGATCTGCGACGATTGATCTGCGGCCACGATTCGTTCTCACTGAACCGTAGACTTCCTACGACATCCCGATCTTGATAGGCATTCCATGCCTTGATCACGATAGCCGCCTTGTAGAAGTTCGGACGCCGCCTGTGCTTCTCCTGCTTGAACTGAAGAAGCAGTCGGTGAAGCTGGTAGATGGGATCCTGTCGTCCCTTCTCGAAACCGATGCCGTCAATGAGGGAATCGAAGAACTCATCGGCTGCCTTCTTGTTGTGCTCCGCAAAAATGTAGTAGAGCGCAGCAAACAAGGCTGGCGGACTGCACACGGTTCGTGCCTGACGGGTCATCGTCTTCTTGACCGCTTCCACGAGGGTCTCGCTGTACTCTTCCGCATACTCCAGAAGCGTCTCGGGCTCGACACGCTTGCGAGCGAGAGAAGCGGGCGCAATCTGTCCAGCTTCGATCTCGTAGATCGACGTAAGATACCGGATGACAGATGCGACGTTGGTCGTGTAGTCGTAGCCGGCGACGGTTAGCAGATCTCCCGGAGTCCTGTTGCCACCGGTATCGAGCTCCATGAAAGCTTCGTCAGGGACGTTCCGACACACGAGGATCTCAATGGTCTTGCCGGACTCGATGACTGCCTCGAGTCGATGCTGACCATCGATGAGCTCACCTTTCGTGTTGAACTTGATCGACTCCCCTGTCAACTTCCAGTGCCCAGCCTTCATCGATTCGGTAAAACGATCCCTGAGGCGCACCCGCTTCTTGCGGTTCGGGCCCATCATATCGAGGTATCTTCGAGCCTTCTCGGGATCGATGGTCTCGACACGTGAGCTGAAGGTGGTAGCACCGTCAGAACGTCGAGGGCGCTTCCGTCTTTTCTTCTGGGTCTCTGTAGATGCTTTTGTTGCTGTCATCTGTCTCCTTCCCTTCATGGGCAGGGATGGGTCGAGATAGTGAAGATGCTTCTTAGAGGAGGACGACCCATGTTCCTCCGCCGATCTTTATACGCAAAAATCAGGTCGACCGGGGCACCTACATGAAAAAAGGTTCCCAGGACCCGATTATGCGCGGACCACGCACCAGGATATTCGCGATCTTGTGGAAGCTTTTACGGGGAATGAGGCGCGCTCCCATACGCTGCAAGTGTGGGCTGTGGATCTGGCAGTCAAGCATCGGGAACTTCCACTCAGAAAGACGCTCTACAAGCCGCACAAGGGCCACCTTCGAGGCGTTTGGAGCTGTATGGAACATGGAGCACCCATAGAACATGCGCCCCACACAGACGCCGTAGAGCCCTCCTACAAGCTGATCCTCCTGCCAGGTCTCGACGCTATGGGCGTGCCCCAACCGATGGAGCTCAGAAAAGACCTCGACGATCTCCTCACTCACCCAGGAATCCTCCCGGGTGATCCCACACAACCGGACGACATCCTCGAAGTGACTATCAGCCGTCACTCGAAAACGCTCTTGCCGGAGGGTTTTTCGCAGACTACGACTGATGTGGAGATCGGAGAGAAAGAGAACGGAACGAGGCTCGGGCGACCACCATAGCTGCTGCACGTTCTGGTTGTGCAGCCATGGAAAGATGCCCTTGGCATAGAAAGCCAGGATAACGAAGGGCGAGAGTGCTTCTCCAGGGCGACCTTGACCCACCAAGTCTACTGGAGGATCAGGCTGTTGACGCCCGTCTAGACTGACCAGACTCATCCGTTAACAGACTACCAGAGGCATACTAGCGGTCACTTTCGACGAACGATGGTGCAGTCACAAATCACATCGAGCCCAAATTCGTTGATGAGGCGCCCTTCACATGAATCTCTCCTTCAGAGGGCTCTGGATCGGAATTGTTTCGCGCGTCCCAAAGGCCCGACAGGCGCAGGAGCTCTGCCTTGATAGCCTTGTCCACGATGCGAGCTGTCTCGGCCCGACTGGCAAGCCACTCCGTGAATGCTTTGGGCATTTCTTCTCCGCTCTTCTTTGCATTCTCCTGAGCCGCTTGATGTTCCCATTCCACCAAGGACTCCATGCCGCGGAATCCCTGCTCTACGAGCCACTCGTTGTCTTCCGCCACCTTGTCACCAAACTCAGACTTCTCCAACACGGGCCACGCTTCGAAGCCATCGTAGACGACGTACGGAACGGCACCGCATCCCGGAGCCTTCTTGGAAAAGGTACGACGACGTCCGACGCGTTGAGCCATCCAGTAACAGAGGTTGTACATCCAGTAGCGTTCGGCATCACTGAACCCAGCACCATAATCGAATGCGATTCTCGTCTTTCCATCGTCATAAGCGGCTTCGGTCACAGGACCCCGCAGCCGGGTGTCAAACGAGATCTGGGGCGCCACTCTCATGTTCCCAGACCCTGTTACGAAAAGCTCCTCTTTGAACGGTTTGATGACCTGATCCCAGGAACGATAGTAATCATTGAGGAACGCCATCATTTCATCGCGAGCCTTCTTGGACTTGCAAGGGGTTGCGAACGAGTAACCCATCAACGTTCCTCCCAGAGGTTGTCGAGACGTTGGAGTTCCGCCTTGATGTATTCGTCCGCTCGCTCAGCGATACGTTCTTGCAGATCCCAGAAAGCCGTTTGCTTGGCGAGATGGGCAGCCAGCTCTCGCTTCGTCCAGTTGTCTCGTTTAGCGCGCTCTCTAGCAACAAGACGAGAATGCTTTCGCATCACGTCAACTTGTCGCGCCCATCCTCGGAACCCACGGTCCACCAGAAAAGACTTCATGTCGCGAGTGACGGTGAACTCAGAACGCTCCAACACAGGCCAGATTGAGTCCCTGTCGTTGGCGTGCGCCGGGATGTCATAGACGACGTATGGGACCTTTCCTTCGACATCAGGAAACGTCCGCAAGCGACCAACCTTGGTCGCTACCCATCGGCAAAAATCCTTCATCCAGGTGCCTTCAGCACCGCCCGAAAAACCGAAATCGAACCCGATGTAGCACTTGGAAGTTGTGTAACTCAGATCGTCTTTCAACGGTCCTCGGATGCAATCTCTGTGTTCCCACTCTCGGTTGTCGAGATCCTGTTGGTCTGCGATCTCATCGAGACACCCAGACCCGGCAGCCAGCACCGAGAAGGGCCGATAGTGCTCTTTCAGAAACGCGAACATCTCGTCACGCGCCTTCCTGGATCTACATGGTGTGTAGAACGAGTAACCCATCAGTCATTCTCCTTTCGAACAACCCTCCATTGCCTCCTTCTTGGCTGCCATCATGTCCAGCATAGCCTTCTGTAACCAGTAGCGTCCAAAATGTTCCATCATGCGACGCATCCAGTCGTCAGCCTTTCGACCCTCACGAGCCTTCTGCCGTTCGAGAAACTCAGCAACCGTCAGCACGTAGGGCTGCGGGTCCCATGGCTCCTCAGGCGGATCTCGACTCAGCACCCGGCGACAGAACTCGGGATAGAACTGAACGACGTCGACCCAGTCTGGAGTGATGAACTCTCTTGGATCACGAGCGAAGGGCATCGGAAACTCAACATCCTGAATGGTCAATACCTTGTCTCTCATGGTTTCACATCCGAGAAGACTTTGCGGTGGCGTTTCGCGTGCAGAAAGGTCCATGCTCCAGAAGGCTGTGTACACCACTCCCACGGTCGAGCTCGACAGTGCGGGCACTTGAACCGGAGGACCTTCTTGTCGCCTTCCGTCAGGCGTCGAGTTCGTCTGGTAAGGTGCGTCTTCATCGCTGTGTCACCGTTTGTACTCTCGAACTCCTTTCTCTTCTCGAGCACGTTGACATTTGCCACAGAGATCGCCATCCAGAACACCCCAACACATCACACAGATGCTTTTGTAACAACTCGCACAGATTCTCTGTTGTGATCCCTCGGGTGGGGGATCGCCGCAGTTTTCACAAATCTTCATCGGAACCACTTCCTGTCTACAGCCACCACCACTCCCGACAGAGCACACAGGGCCAGTCCCGGAAGATACTCAGTCCAAACGGCGTCAGGAGGCAGCGTCACCACCAAGGCCACACCAACTGCGAAAAGAAACGCCTCAACGATTTTCAGCACGACCCCTCCTAGACAAGAATCCGTAATTGCTGCTCGTATCGTTTGTCGTCATCGGGCAAAAGCAAAGGATTGCACGGGTGTCGACACACCGGACAGTCAGCCCACTCCGCCCATGAGGTAACGTACTCCGTCTCGCATCGGGGACATTTCGCAGGCAACGGACAACGGCATATCATGTGCCAACATTCTTCACAGACTTGTTCCAATCCGCTCCTGCCCTGCTCGTTCACAGCGCCTTCTCTTCCTTGGCTGCCCAGAGCTTACGCAGGGCTTCCACAGCCTTGTCCGCACCCCAGGCATGTACGTAACTCGAGCCGTGGGTCGTCTCCAATTTATCTACAACGTCAGCACCAGATGCACTGAGGCCCGTCTCCGACCAGTCGATGTGGATTACGCGTTTCCGCCAGCCGATCTTGATACGCCCTACGAACGTTTCGATCATGAACCAGGGTCCGTAGTACGTGGAGTCCGGGTTCGGAGGGTACTCGTTCGGGATCATGACCATCTCCGTGTACGGGATCTCTGAACGGTCCAGGATCTCCTTGATCTCCTCGCGTTCGCGCTCGATGACGAAGAGTTCTTGACACCGCTTGTGCCGCGCAGGTTCCCCGACATCATGCCCCCTGTAGTAGTCACGCAC
>SMTZ1_10009096_pt1 | contig 16113 bp, 11 predicted proteins | sample DeeMarSWOR136_30_FD_25667 | JGI IMG/M metagenome (IMG submission 25667)
GTTGTTGGAAAAGCTGTGAATACCAACAAGCACCTCTCTCATATTAAAAAACTGGTAGTCATTAGATAAAAAATAAATATGAACTTAATTAGCACGGAAAATTGACATGATAGGTCATAAAAATAAAGCAGAAAACAAAAACTTCTCTTTAACGCGAGACGGTTTTTTAACTATATTCATTGGATTGTTATGGATAACATCGGTTTCAATCATCCCCTCCTATTCACAATCAATGAAGGGAATTGGGAAATATGGTGCTTCATTTTTACAGATTAGCCCAGCGGCTCGCCAGGTAGCGATGGGAGAAGCTTTTACCGGTCTGGCAGATGATATTAACCTGTTGCGATATAATATCGGGGGATTAGGATATATTCAAAAACCGATGCTGGGTGTCAATTTCCATAATTGGATTGAAGATACTGAACAGGGTGAGATCGGTGTGGCATTTCGCACTCGTTATGGAACTTTTGGGCTTGATATGACTTATTTTAGCGAAGGATCGATTGTGGAATTCGATCAATCTTTTCAACCTTCTGGAGCAGATATTAGTAGTGATGATATTTCTTTTACGTTAGGCTATGGTTCTGCTGTTAAGTTTTATAACACTAATGTTTCATTTGGCGGTGCGTTGAAAATTGTTAATCAAAAATTAGCCGACCAGTCAGCAACCGCGTTTGGACTGGATTTAGGTGTGTTAGCACGAACAAAATATATTTCTTACGGTGCCACGATTCAAAACCTTGGATTGACAAAAATGAAGTTCATTGATCAGGAAAATAACCTGCCACAAACATATCGAGGTGGAATTGGTTTCCATTTTCCTGTTATTGACAATGTTAAAGCTAATGCAGATTTTGACATGGCATGGCTGGCTGACCAGAAAGTAAGGGCTTACCTCGGTGGGGAAGTTGTAATAAATGAATTAATTGCTTTTCGAGGCGGATATAAAATTCATGACTTTGAAGCCAACCGCTGGGGGCTTGGCTTAGGGTTATTGATTCCAATGGAATGGTTCTATAACTCTCAAACAAGGCTGGATTATTCATATAGCCCATTAGATGCATTTGATAGCGCAACCCATCGGTTTTCATTGGTTTTTGCCTTCAATAGTACCACAGAAGTACCACCAGGTATGACCGCTCAGGATGCAAGGGAGATAGCTAAGTGGAAAGAAAGATTAAAGGAAGAAGTTGAAAAGGCTGAAAAAGCCAGACTCGCGGCTGAGGAGGCTGAGAGAAGGACGCAGTTATTGGAACAGGAAATGCAAAAAAGATTTCAACAGATGAAGCAAATCGAGGAAAAAAGTAAAGGGAAAATCGAAATAGTTACTCCAGGACCTGTTAAACCTGGTGATAGCATCCTGGTATCCATGCGTATTAATTTCGATTTTGATAAGGCAGATATTCGACCCAATGAATATGAAACCATGCACCAGATTGGAGAGTTACTAAACATTTATCCTGAAAGCCGGGTGCATATCTCAGGTCATACCGATTTTATCGGTCCCGATGAATATAATATTCGGCTATCACAACGAAGAGTTAATAGTGTCTTCTCTTTCCTGACGACGCGAGAAAATATTTCTTATGATAGATTTTTCATGCCCATTGGATATGGTGAATTGAGACCCGTCGATACTAATACGACAGCAGAAGGCAGATTCAGGAACCGACGTGTTGATTTTCTAATCTATACATCTCAAAATGCGCCTGCCGTCCCAGAAGGATCAGCAATCAGGTTTGTTGAGCTTGTTGATGCGAAAACTGTAAAAATTGTATGTAATGGCAGGGTTAAATTTATTGATGAGATAATGGATAATCCGGATAGAATTGTGATCGATTTCCCGGGAATTTTTCTCCTTGAAGAACAAACGAATTATGAATTACATCAAGGACCGTTTATTCGAGCAAGATTGGGTTACCATCCTGAAGATAGATTCTCACGAGTTGTTATTGATTTGAGGTATCCCATCAATTATACCATTGAAACAGAAGATAATTTAATTTATGTGAGGATGTTGTAGATTAATCCGAATTATTTTTAACCACAAAGATCTAAAGATTCTGCCAAAAAATGTTTTGTGATTTTTTATTCCTTCGAGTTTTGGTGGTTATTCTATTACACCGAAAAGCTTTATTATTTTAACAAAATTTTTAAAAGTCTCGCGCAAAGCCGCTAAGCTCGCGAAGGAAAGAACAAGTAAATTGATAATCTTTGCGTTCGTGGCCGCTTTGCATGAAAAAGAATTGTTTGCAGCCTTGAGATGAGTTAGGAATATTTCAGGATAAACATAACATCAGTATTGTTTCGGATTTAAATTAAAGTAAAAAGCATCATCTTTTTTAATTGGCAAACTAACCCTTTTTCCAATTCGACTTGATTTATAAATAGCCGTGAGAACCTGCAGGGAACGACTAATCTCGTGAATGTCGACAACTGGTTGGCGATTTTCAATAACTGCATTGACAAAATCTTTAACCAGTTTTCGATGACTGGCTGGTTCAAATTGATAATTTTCACCTGCTAACAATTCCTGTACCTGTTTTTCATAATCAGAATCTACTGATCGAAATTGCCAGGGTTCATAAGCAACGCAGTATGGATCGTTTGAAGATATGGCTTCTAATTTTGTCCCAATAATTACCAGATGGCTTCTTTGAAAATGTGAATTTACGGTCGCATTTACTGCACCCAATGCGCCATTCTGAAAACGGAGAATAACACTTCCTGTGTCTTCTATATCGATATTATATTTTAAAGCATCCATCTCTGCGGAAACTGAAGCAATATCTCCTAAAATATAAATAAGCGCATCCAATCCATGACAGGCGAGATTAAAGATGATTCCCCCTCCAGATTTTTCCCATGTATTCCTCCAATCCACAGCAAAATATTCCTGTGTCCGATGCCAGAATAGATTATTAGTTGCATAAATTATTTTGCCAAACATATCATTATCATAAAGGTCTTTTACTTGTTGAACACCAGTACCAAATCGCCATTGAAAGGCGCCGCCAAAACAGAGACCTGTTGTCGTTAATAATGTTTCTACTTTATCGAGCTCAGCCAGGTTCATGACGACTGGTTTTTCACAAAGTACATGTTTACCTGCTTGAAGACTATCCATGATGGTTTGTAGATGAAGAAAGGGGGGGGAACAAATGCTAATGATGTGGATATCATCTCGCTGAAGCAAATTGGTGTAATCTGTTGTCGCGATAGGTGCGTTAAATTGCTCAGCGCGTTTCCTGGCTCTGCTAATGTCCACATCAGTAAAAGCCATCACCTTAACTTGTTCACCCAATCGACTAAAAGAATCTCCATGTGCTTCGGAAATACCACCTGAACCAATAATTGCGACTCCTAACTGTTCCATTTAACTTTCCTTTCCCACTTCAACCCGTGCTAATTTTTCTGTGAATTGAATTATTGCTGAGTGATCCAGTTCACCCTTATCATCATTAATTAAAGCCGAAAGCATCTGTTCGATTAATCCGGTTAATGCTAAAGGCACTTCCAGGTCCGCTGCTGTGGCTAAAGCATTCTGAATATCTTTTTTATGTAATTTTATTTTGAAGCCAGGTTTAAAATTTCTCGCTACAATGAGCGGGACTTTTGCATCCATGACATGACTGCCAGCTAAACCAGCTCGAATTGCCTGAAAGAGCCTTTCCGGATTTAGTCCGGCTTTCTGTCCCAACACAAAAGCTTCTGAGATCGCGGCGATGTTCAACGCCACGATAATTTGGTTAGCTAATTTGGCGAATCCGCCGGCACCAACCTCCCCAACGCGAACGATGCTTTTTCCTAATATGTTAAAAATTGATAAGCACTGCTTAAAGATTTCCTCTTTTCCACCGATCATTATTGCGAGTGTTCCCTGAATCGCACCGGGCTCACCGCCACTTACTGGTGCATCTAAAAATTCCACATTCTTTTTAGCTGCTTCAGCAGCAATTTTTTGGGATACCAGGGGTTCGATCGAGCTCATATCGATGATAATCGTACCCGCCTTTGCTCCTTCCAAAACACCATTTTCGCCCAGCACAACGAGCTCGACATCAGGTGAATTTGGCAGCATGGTAATCACCACTTCGGACTGCTGGGCAACATCTGCGGGTGATTTCGCTGGTCGTGCCCCTTCTTTTACCAGCTCATTAACAGAATATTGGCTGCGGTTATGAACGACTAAAGAATATCCTGCCTTTAAAAGATTTTTTGCCATCGGTTTTCCCATAATGCCCAGACCGATAAAGCCGATATTTGGTTTCATATTTTCCTTTGCCATCATATTTCCCTTTATCAAATTTAGTTCGACAAAAAATTAGTCACCTTGTAATAAAAGGTCAAATTTAAAAGTTTTCAAATATATAAAAATTTAGTTGGAGATGCAATAAGAATCATGAGAAAATATACAGGACGTAATTGCTCAGTCTTGAGAAGGGAAATAATTTTTCAAAGGTTCAAAACCTTTGAAAGATTACACTTTCCAACCAATAACTGAGGCATTGCTGCAGGACATAAAAAACACTTGACATTTTGATAAAAGAATTTTAATTTTCAATCATTGATCAAGATAGCGTATCATCTGATGGTTTGAATGAAAACATCCAAATAGCCAAACTGAATTTTTATAAAATAAAAGATCAAATTGATAATTAGTGCTTGAACGAAAACTAGTAAAACTTGTCATTCCGAGCGGAGCGTAGCGGAGTCGAGGAATCTATATGTCCCAACAAATTAGTGGATTAGCCAGATTTCTCCCTTCGGTCGAAATGACAAAAACGGGAGTTTTCGTTCAGACACTAATTAACCATTGAACATAGGCGAGCACAGGGATTCACGGGGAATTTCAGCGATTATAAAACTCCGTTTAAACCCTGCTTCCTCCGCTTCTCCTTGTGGGGGCGAATTACCTCAGGAAAATAATCTAATATAAATTATGGAGAAAATTTTATGGATATTTTAAACCCAAAACTAGAAAAATACATTTTTGATTTAATGCCGAAGCAAAATGAAGTCCTCGAAGAAATGTATAAATATGGTATCGATCGAGATTTTCCATTGATTGGTCCGCTATGTGGTCAGTTTTTGAGACAAATGGCTTTGGTAAGCAATGCCAGAAGAATTTTCGAAATGGGTTCTGGATTTGGTTATTCAGCAGTCTGGTTCTCAATGGGCATACCTGATGATGGAAAAATCATCTGCACGGATGGCGATCCTGAAAATAACGATCGTGCTGTTTCGTATTTCAAACGACTTGGTATTGATCATAAAATCGATTTCCAGGTGGGGATGGCACAGGATATTTTAAACCAGTTTGACGGTCCGTTTGATATTATTTTTAATGATGTGGATAAAGAACAATATCCTGAAACATTAGACATTGCATTACCTCGTTTGAGAAAAGGCGGATTGTTTATCACGGATAATACACTCTGGGATGGAGAAGTAGTCAAAGACGGGGGCGATATTTATACTATGGGGGTAAAAGAATTTAACAAGCTTTCGTTTGGACGAAAAGATATCGTCACCATGATTGTGCCGTTAAGGGACGGTCTGTCCGTCAGTGTGAAACTTTAAAATATTGTTGATTCGAGTTAAGAAATATTAAATGGGATAGTTATTTAATTCACGTCCGTTAATAATCAGACAACAAGATCTGATTTACGAATTCACTGAAACAGGATGTTTGAGTGAATTCGCAGCGGGATAGGAACCCAATACCTTAATAAACTCTGCAATTTCTTCCAGATGTCGCAGCGCATTCTGGCATGTCTTCTGATCCATCGATCCTTCAAAATCAAGATAAAAAATATATTGCCAGGGTGTTCCTCGCAGGGGTCTGGATTCGATTTTGAGTAAATTCAAGTCACGCAGAAAAAACACACTCAAACTTTTAAACAAAGCTCCTGGCATGTGTTTCGTAGCAAAAACGATTGATGTTTTATTAGCGGCACCAAAATTTATCTCATCCGTTGCAATGATCAAGAATCGAGTAAAGTTTTCAGGATAATCTTCAATCTCATGCGCTAAAATAGTCATATTGTAATCTGCTGCTGCCTGCTGACTGGCAATGGCAGCGGTTGCTGTTAATCCCTTTTCACTAATAATTTTTACGCTGCCAGCCGTATCGTAAGTCGGTACGATTTCTAGATTCGGATGGTTTTTCCAAAAATTTCGACATTGCCCGATCGCAGCCGGGTGAGTGTAAACGGTTTTCACCTGGTATAATTCAACGTCCGCTGGAGCAATCAAATTTAATTCAATTCGTAGATTGACCTCACCAACAATTCGCACATTATTTTCCAGAAGCAAATCGTAATTTTGATGAATACTACCTGACAGTGTATTTTCAATGGGAATAATCCCTAATGGTGGGTTATTATCTGTTACGGATTGAAAAACCTGGTCAAAGGTCTCTCGTGGATGACAGATGGCTGAATCGCCTAAAAACTTTTTTGCTGCAATTTCACTAAAAGCATAATGCTCGCCCTGGAAGCAGATTTCATAATTTTTCATTCGTAGCTGTCTCCAAAAGATGCATAACCAATTTTTTCAATCCGTTAAAATAACTCTGAATTCCCAATCCACAAACTTGATCAATACAAACTTCTTTGATGACAGAAATTTGTCGAAATGGTTCCCGGTTATGAATATCAGATAGATGGACTTCGATGGTCGGTTTTGCTACAGCAGCGATGGCATCCCTTAAGCTGTAGCTGTAATGTGTAAGTGCTCCAGGATTAATAACAATACCATCTGTCCATGTTTGATGTTCATGGATAAAATCAATTATTTTGCCTTCGCTATTGCTTTGAAAAAATATTAGTTCGACTTCTAAATCTTTTGCTTTTTGAACGAGCATCTGGTTCAATTGATCAAGCGTTGTCGAGCCATAAACTGCTGGCTCTCGTTTGCCTAACAGGTTCAGATTGGGACCATTAATAATGAGAATGTTGATCATTTTTTTCTCTGTTAATAAAACTCTCCATCTAATTCAATTTTTAATCGAATGGTTTTTTATTGCCAATACATGGTTTGCTCCCAGTTCAATCAATTCCTTACTAACAAATTCCACTCCACATTTCCCTATTTTTTTTAATAGCACAAATTTTAATCCTTCCGTTGTCACTTTCTTGTCTGATTGAATTGCCTGTAGAATTTGATCTAGGGAAATATTACCTGGCAGGGAAGGCTTATCCAGTAAACCAATCATGTTTTGTATTCGACTAAATTGATCGTCCGGCAACAACAATTTCGCCTGTGACATGGCAGCCGCTACCAGCATTCCCCAGGCAACTGCCTCGCCATGCCTGAAATAGCGATAGCCGGTGATATTTTCCAGCGCATGACCGATGGTGTGCCCAAAATTTAAAATACGACGATAACCTGTTTCCAGTTCATCCTTTTCCACTACCATTGATTTTAAGCGACAACACGTGCTGATTATGTGAATTAATAAATCGAAATCTTCAAGTAACAACATGTTATTAAAATGAACCTCCAAAAAATCGAATAAATCCGGATCGAGAATAAGACCGTATTTTACCACTTCAGCAAGACCATTATAAATCTCTCGTTGTGGCAAAGTTGTTAAAGTCATCGGATCAATCCAGACCAGTTGTGGTTGGTAAAAAACGCCAATACTATTTTTCGCCAATGGGTGATTGATCCCGACTTTGCCGCCGACGCTGCTATCGACCTGAGCCATTAACGTCGTGGGAATTTGAATCCAGCGGATTCCCCGCAGATATGTCGCCGCGATAAATCCAGCCAGGTCACCAACTACGCCACCGCCTAACGCGATAATCATATCATCCCGATGAAAGCGATTGGCAAGCATCCAGGTGTAAATTTGCTCCGCTGTTTTCAGCGATTTCGATGCTTCTCCGGGAGTAATTTTGTACATATAACAATTTATACCATTCTGCACTAAGGAGTTTTTCAGTCGTTCAAAATAATGAGCTGCGACATTTTCATCTGTAATGACGATATAAGTTTTAGCATCGCAATGTCGCATGATCTCCTTGGCAGCGTTTGAAAAGCTATCAACTTCGCTAAATATTGGATAAGTACGATTCCCTAAATTTACGGTTAAAATTTTCATACAACTTCTAATCATTAACAGTGAATGTTGATGGTAGTTTCTGAATTATTAATTCAGCGATTTCCTCACGAGTTGTTTGGTCATTACCATTAATAATGATGTCGGCTTGTTCATAAAACGGTTGCCGCTGTGTTAACATTTTATCGATCTGTTGATGAAGCTGGGCTTCATTAATATTGGTTAACAGTGGACGATGCGTGCTATCTTTTATACGCTGACAAAGAATATTGGTTTGCCATTTCAAATAGACTATAATGCCGCTATTTTTCATTATTTTTCTATTTTCAGCGATTAAAATGACGCCCCCACCTGTTGCAATTATATTTCCAGGATAACGAGCGATTCTTCGCAGGCAATCTGTTTCTAACTGGCGGAAAAATTTTTCCCCATATTTTTCAAAAATTAATGGAATGGAGAGATCAGCTTTTTTCTCAATGACATCATCCAGGTCAACAAAGGGTCGATCCAGTTTTTCAGCCAATAGCTCTCCTACGGTTGTTTTTCCAGCCCCCATAAAGCCAATAAGATAAACTTGCATGATTTATTGTTAATGAAAAGTTTAGTCAGGGTGGACTAGTAGTTAGGTTTAAGTCCTTGTTTTAATGGAATTCGGTTTTAAACTTTTCTTTATTTTTTATATTCATAATCAGCGGATCAAGCTCATCTTTGTCTCCGCTGATATTTTTCCCGGTTTCATATAATGTGTTTAAAGACATATTATTTCCCTTAAGAACCAAATGCTTGAAAATTTAATATAACATCTATTTAATGAATCATAACTTTCCGATTGTTACCTGTGATATTCGCCTAATTTCATGATAGAATTTATCATTTATCTTCTCCTTAAAACTTAAAGGAGCGCAAGAGGCCTAAATTAAACAACATTTATGGGATTTGATGTTTGTTCAAAAAATTTTTAGTAAAATATCGATTTTTACTTTTTTCAATATAATCAATTAGCAATAAATTATCAAACAAAATTTTATAAATAAGCCAATTTTTCTCTTGCAATTAATTAATGATTTCTATATCATTATAAAAATCAAATTAAATAAAAGGAAATACCATGGATTTAGGTCTTAACGAAAAAATTGCCATCGTCTGCGGCGCCAGCCAGGGACTGGGATTTGCCGCGGCGCTGGAGCTTGCAGCAGAAGGCTGCTCTGTTATTATTTGTTCGAGGGATAAAAATCGTATTGAAAATGCCGCGCATAAAATTGAACAGGAAACAAAGGGGAAAGTCTTTCCCTATCAAGTTGATCTCTCAGAAACCAGTCAAATTCTGGATTTTACGGAAACAGGGACGTCAAAATTTAAACGAGTGGATGTATTGGTGAACAACACTGGCGGACCAGCGGCAGGGTATTTTCTGGAATTCGATGAACTGGATTGGCAGCATGCTTTTCAACATACCTTGCTCAGCGCAGTTACGTTAACCAAACAGATGCTGCCATTGATGGTCAAAAAGAGATGGGGACGGATTATCAATTTAACGTCTATCACGGTAAAACAACCAGTAGCTAATTTACTGTTATCCAACTCTATGAGAATGGCGATTATCGGATGGGCGAAAACTCTATCCAATCAATACGCAAAATATAATATCACAGTGAACAATATTGCCACAGGATATACGCTCACCAAACGCTTACTTGACCTGGCGAAAAATATTGCTCAACAAGAAGACATTTCCCACAGGGAAGTGATAGATCGCTGGACAGAGCAAATTCCGTCGAAACGACTGGCAAATCCAGCAGAAATCGCCCGGGTTGTCACTTTTCTGGCATCAGATACCGGGACAACTATTCCAGTTGATGGAGGCTTTGTGCAAAGTATGCTTTAGGACAGTGAATTAAATAAACAATTTACTAACATATTAATTAATCCAAATTTTGCAATAGCCATAAAGGCACTAAGACACAAGGTTTTAGTTTTTGTAGGGATAAAGGATGAAATTTTATATTACTGGTTCACTTTTTTTCTCAAGCTTTAACTTTGTGATTCTTCGTGTTCTTGGAGCCTTTGTGGTTCAGATTTCTTCGTGTTCTTGGAGCCTTTGTGGTTCAGATGTTATTTTTATCTGCAATATTTGGGATTACGATTTCATCATTGGCGATGAAAAGGAGTTGGTGTAATTATGAAAACTATTATCGAACCGTTCAGGATTAAAATGGTCGAACCGATCAAGGTGACTACTCGTGAACAACGGGAAGCAATTATCCGCAAGGCGGGTTACAATTTATTTATGATCGATGCTGAAGATATAATTATTGATTTGTTAACTGATAGTGGAACTGCTGCGATGAGCCATGATCAGTGGGCGGGCATGTTGCGCGGGGATGAATCGTATGCAGGTGCCCGAAGTTTCCACCGATTTTTTGATAAGGTGCAGGAGATCACAGGTTTTAAGCATATTATTCCCACGCACCAGGGTCGGGCTGCTGAAAGAATTTTATTCGAGCTTCTGGCTGGACCCGGAAAATATATTCCTTCCAACACCCATTTTGATACAACTCGAGCCAATATCGAATATCAGGCTGCTGAAGCTGTTGACCTGGTGATTCCAGAGGGAAGGGAGCCACAATTAATTCATCTATTTAAAGGAAATATGGATGTCAACAGGTTAGAAAATTTTATTCAGGACAAAGGTGCCGAAAATATTCCTGTTTGTATGTTGACGATTACTAACAATTCAGGCGGTGGGCAGCCGGTTTCTATGGAAAATATCCGTAAGACCAAGGAAATTGTTTCTCATTACCATATCCCGTTGTTTTTAGATGCCTGCCGTTTTGCAGAAAATTCCTATTTTATCAAGACGCGAGAGAAAGAATATAAAAATAAATCCTGCAAAGAAATTGCGCAGGAGATGTTTTCGCATGCGGACGGCTGTACCATGAGCGCTAAAAAAGATGCGCTGGTAAATATCGGTGGATTTCTGGCGATGAACGATGATAAGCTGGCGCTGAAAGCTCGAAATGTACTGATCGTCACCGAAGGATTTCCAACTTACGGCGGACTTGCTGGACGTGACCTGGAAGCCATCGCCCAGGGATTGGAGGAAGTGTTGGATGAAGATTATTTGCACTACCGGATTCGAACAGCAGAGTATATGGGTGAACACCTGGACTCGATTGGTGTACCTTATTTAAAACCGCCGGGTGGACATGCGATTTACCTGGATGCGAAAGCTTTTGCGCCGCATATTCCTGTGGAACAATTTCCCGGGCAGGCAGTTGCCTGTGCGCTTTATTTAGAAGGCGGTATTCGTTCCTGTGAAATCGGCGGAATTATGTTCGGAAAAACCGATGAAAAAACTGGCAGGTATATTCCGCCGGATATGGAACTGGTGCGCCTTGCCTTTCCGAGACGGGTTTATACGCAGAGTCATTTTGATTATGTTCTGGAGGTTATAGCAGAAGTTTATAAAAAGCGGGATTCGTTGCGCGGGTTTCGGTTCACCTACCAGGCGCCGCTGCTTCGTCATTTTACCGCGCAATTTGAAATTGCAACTACAAGAAAAATTTGATATATTTTAATCTCCTACATCCAATCTCACTCAGTCACGGAGGTGCTGCAAGAAATGGACATATCGAATTCAGAAAAACTTTATTTAGGCATTGACATCGGCTCTGTTTCTCTTTCATACACTTTAATAAATAGCCAAAGACAAATCATTCAAAGTGACTACGTTATCCATAACGGTAATATTTTTAACATATTGGAAGAGCAATTAGCGCAACTTGATTTGTCACAAGTAAGCCAGGTTGCTTATAATCATAAATCAGCCGATTTTTTCAATCAAGGAATGAGTGTCAATGAGCAGGTGGCTCTTATCGAAGGGGTACAATTTGAAGTGGAAAATGTCGGCAGTGTGTTCACCATCGGTGGGGAGACATTTGGTCTGATTTTGTTCGATGAAACCGGTCGCTATCAAAAGTACATTTCCAATTCTTCCTGTGCCGCGGGGACGGGAGCATTTCTGGATCAACAGGCGGAGCGACTGGGACTTTCAAGCAGTACCGAACTCAGTCGCTTAGCCGAGTCATTTCACGGCGAACCCCCGAAAATTGCCACCCGGTGCGCGGTATTCGCCAAGACCGATCTCATCCATTGCCAGCAACAGGGGCAATCTATTGAATCGATCTCAGCAGGACTTTGCAATGGACTGGCGCATAACATAACTGATACATTGGTCAAAGGTATTGATTTGCGGCACCCCGTGGTTGTGATTGGTGGTGTGAGTAAAAATCAGAAGGTAATGCAGTATCTTTCAGAAATCATCAAATATGATGTGATTGTTCCTGAAAATGCAGAATTGATAGGTGCGCTTGGCTGTGCGTTGATTGCACAAGCGCAATCATCCGAAGGGTTGAAGCCTTCAGGAGGGTTTAATCACGCCTTCATTCTAAAAAAACCAACCAAAGACAAACAATATTTCTTTCCACCGCTCAAATCGGAACAATCCGTATTTCCCAATTTTGCTGATCATATCAATTATCTATCTCACCATGTGGAAGTCGATCTATATCAACTTCCGCAACAGCCGGGACCAATCCCCGTATTTCTGGGAATCGATATCGGTTCCACCAGTACCAAAGCGATTGTGATGGACGCCCAAAAAGAAGATCAAAATATTATTTTAGGTTTATACACCCGTACCATGGGGCAGCCCATAAAAGCCACACAAGCATTATTACAGGTACTTCGGGAAATTGAAGATAAGTATGGTATTAATTTTGAGTTCTGGAGAGTCGGCACTACCGGCTCCGGCAGAAAATTTATCCAAAAAGTGGTCAATGCTGACATGGCAATCGATGAAATTACGGCTCACGCCAGGGCAGCTTTTGCCCTGAATCCCAAAGTGGATACAATTATTGAAATCGGTGGGCAGGACTCCAAATTCACCGTTATGAAAGATGGGCGGGTTACTTTTTCAGTAATGAATTACGTGTGTGCTGCAGGTACTGGCAGTTTTATCGAGGAACAGGCGAAACGGTTGAATGTGCCGTTGAGCGAATATGCCGAGCAAGCAATTGGTACCCGATCGCCTCTTACCAGCGACCGTTGTACGGTTTTTATGGAGCGTGATTTAAACCATTTTATGAGCCTGGGATATTCCAGGCAGGAATTGCTGGCAGCAGTGTTGCATTCGGTGAGAGATAATTACCTGTCCAAAGTGGCGCATTTAAATAAAATCGGAAACGTGATCTGTTTTCAGGGAGCAACAGCAAAAAATCATGCGCTGGTCATGGCGTTCGAGCAGAAATTACAGAAGACAATTTTTGTGTCGAAATATTGTCATCTGACAGGAGCATTGGGAGTGTGTTTATTATTAAAAGAGGAAGCTAGCGATAGACGCCTCGATCCCGTTCAACATGACAGCATGGTTAATGCTTCGGTAATTTCAGTTCTCCCCCCAAAAAGCGAACAGGTTGACGAAGCAATAGAACGACAATTTCCGCCAAAATCCAAATTCCGCGGCATCGATTTTTATAAAGAATCACCAACGTTGTTAGATGAGGTCTGTGATGGTTGTAAAAATCATTGTAAGCTCAAAAGAATCAAAATAGCAGATGAGGACATTGTGTGGGGCTATTTGTGTGGTCGTGACGATTCTGATGATGGGCGAAAACCTCGCAGAAAATCTAAATTCGATTTACTGAGCAATCGAAGACAAATTTTTAAAGCCAGGAAAATTACAGAACAAAAGGCATTAGATCACTTAGAAAAAGCAAAAAAAGTAGTGGTCGATGCCTTCAAAAAATTCAATCTTGATATATCCCTGGAGAAGATCAAACATATCCATTTCACCATTTCTCTGGACAAATTAAAACAGCTTGACTTAGACATTTCGCTCGATAAATTGAAACAGCGATTGAGTCTGAATTTGCTGGCATTAAGACACCGGATTTTTACTTTTACCCAGGAGGAAATTCAAACTACAAGAGGCAAAAATGAAATTACAATCGGCATCCCCAATGCACTTTATATGGTGGAGTACCTTCCATTTTTGCAATTATTCTTTAAGAAATTAGGGTATACGGTGGTGATTTCTCGCTCCAAAGCAGGATTGATCGAAAACGGAAAAGAAATTGCAGGGGCTGAATTCTGTGCGCCGATTTCATACTGGCACGGGCATGTGCAAGATTTAAGCGACCGCACTGATTATATATTTTTGCCCCACATGTTTGAAGGTGGAAACACCAATGATCCGAAATTATACTGCTATTATTCCAATTACGCCGTGGCATTGGTTCAAAATATTGACACTTTAAATTTAACAACAAAGTGCCTGTCGCCAATTATTGATTTTTCCAGGCCAGTAATCCAAAATGTCCGTCAAATTTACGAAAGCTTGCCCCATGATTTGAAACTTATCCAGACACCAAACGAAATTCAAAGAGCATATTCGGAAGCATGGAGTTGGTTTACGGAACAAAAACAACAACTTAGTAACATTTTTCTACAACAGCAAAACTTATTTGATGATATTTCGATCGTTTTTTTGGGCAGGCCTTATTTGATTCTTGATGAGGGCATGAATAAAAACATTCCGCAAAAGTTTAATGACCTGGGCGTTAGCACATTTTTTCAGGACATGCTACCCCTGGATAAGATTGAGTTAGCCAATTCGACAAAGGAATTTAGCGACTGGAACCATTGGAAATTCGGAGAGCAGATATTAAAAGCATCAGAATATATTTGTCAAAACCATGGACTCTACCCGGTAATTGTTACTGCCTTTAAATGCTCGCCCGATTCGTTCGTTATCAATTATTTTAAGGAAATTATGGACGCCTATCAAAAGCCATATCTAATTTTACAAATTGACGAACACGGGTCTGAACTAGGTTATGAAACCAGGATTGAAGCAGCGATCAGATCTTTTCGGAATCATTATCAGCAAAAAAGTCATTCGGTAACAACAAAAAATAAAGGGGGTATCTTTCGGGAACACAACAAACAGGGGACAATTTTGATCCCCAATTATGATCAATTGAGTTGTAGCCTGATTTGTGCAGCATTTGAAAATGCGGGATACCAGGCACTTTTAATTGAAGAAACAGAAACAAGCATTTTATCGAGCTTAAGATTAAATGACGGGCAATGTTTGCCTGTCAGCGCCATTACAGCAGCGGCAATTGAGACGATCGAAAAACATGACCTCCAGCCCCAAAATACTACCATCTTTTTGAATGCCATTACTCGATTAGCCTGTAACTTTCCGCAATATCCGCTCATGACAAAAAAATTGTTGGAACAAAGAGGTGATGAATTTGAAAACGTCCAAATTTTCGCGACAGAATTCGATATGCAGAGCATGCCAATTGAGGTTATCTATGACGTTTACGGTAGTTATTTACTGGGCGGCTTTTTGAGAAAAATGGCATGTAAAATTCGTCCTTATGAACTGATTGAGGGACAGACCGATCGGGTCATTAAAAAATCTGGGCAAATATTGTATCAGTCTATTGCAAAAGGTGAATCCAAGGAAGAAGCTTTTAAAGAAATTGTGGCCGAGCTCACTGCAATTCCAGTTAGCGAAGCATACAGCACTCGCCCCAAAGTAAGCATTATTGGTGACCTGTATGTTCGAGACAATGACGTGTTCAATCAGCAATTAATCAATGATCTTGAAAATTATGGTGGGGAAGTGGTTACGACACCCTATAATTATATAATTAGAATGTTAGCTGTTAAACATAACTACCATTTACGTGAACATGGGAGTTACTTGAAATTGCTGAGAGATAAAATAGTAGTCGAAGTGCTGGAAAAATTCGAAAAACGCTTTTTCCAGATCGCCAACGAAATTCTCCAGGAAGAATTCCCGACATTTGATGATTCTATTTTTGACAACCTGAAAAAATACAACTTATCCCTCCAACACGGCGGTGAAACTGCTCAAAATGTGATGAAGATTTTCAGTCTGCTCGATCACTATCCCGATCTAAAATTATTTATCCATGTCAATCCGATATTCTGCTGCCCGGGCCTGGTTA
>SMTZ1_10005260_pt1 | contig 16108 bp, 15 predicted proteins | sample DeeMarSWOR136_30_FD_25667 | JGI IMG/M metagenome (IMG submission 25667)
AGTCTTAATGTGCTTCCTATATTTTCCCTTCCATCCCATTATCGGTGCGGACTCAAAGGCCTTCTTATCATATCGCACGGACTTCTCTTTATATTCAGAAGCATATGATACTTCCATGTATATAAAACGGTTATCCATCCTGTTAATGGTAGCCGGGAAATGCGGTAATCCCTTGGGAATCCAGACCGATGAAGAAGTGGTAATCATATATTTTTCTCCTTCTTTACCCATACAAAGCTCGACCTCAGCGCCCAGATTACCCATCTCATCTGTATCTGTTCCTATAAAAAGCATTATCTGGTTAAAATCATGGGAGTGAGGGCCATAAGGTCTCTTCCCCATCTTGCCGGCCGCAACAAAGGTTCCGAATTGAATGTGAAAATCCAATCCGAAAGGCTTCCCATCCAGTTGAGTCACCTGCCTGTTGATCCCGGATAGATCATCTTTAAATTCGAGTTTTTTTACGTATCGACCGTATTTTGTTTTAGCCATTTCTATTATCCTTTACAAACAGGAAGTAATTAAACTTATCCTATATCTGATTAGCAATTTTCCAGCCTGCGGCGATTGCATCAGGTATTATCGCGGGATTATCGCAGTCACCGATCACATAAAGCTCCGGAACCTTTCCTTGAAGTTCTTCATATAAGCCGACATTTCGATCAAATCCAATAGGTATAATATGATCTGCTGATAGTGTTTTTTCCTCACCTTCTTTAGTGATTATTTTTAATCCTTGTTTATTGACTTCGACCATTTTAACTCCTGTATATGTTTTAACACCCTTTTTCCTGAACCATATTAACAGACGATTTGTAAATTCGGGAGTAAGCATGTCTCCTAATTTATCACTGGTTTCAACAATAGTCACTTCTCGACGCCTCTTAGCCATGTATTCACCTAACTCGCAACCCTGGATGGCGCCGCCTATTATAAGCACCCTTTTTCCAATTCGCTTAAACGGATTCCATCCTGCTGGAAGCCATATTTTAGTAAACCAATAGGAAAATCCTGGACTAAAGAATCTGAGAACAAATTTTACTAACCTATACAGAGTAGTTGTTTTAATCACATTAGGGCTGTCAAGTCCCGGTATATCCGGATATTTAGGTATAGCTCCCAATGCAACAACCACGGCATCCGGTTTCTCTGAGAGTATTTTAGACGAATCAGGCATTTTTCTCAGATGGACCTTAATCCCCAGTTTTTTAAGCTGAGTCTTAAACCACTTTACGATTTCTGGAAGATCTTCGAGCTCAATACCTTTTATAGCTGCGGCACATGGTAAATTTCCACCCAGGTATGGTTCCATTTCATATAATGTCACATCATGACCTCTGATGGCACAGACTCTGGCTGTCTGCATTCCAGCGGGTCCGCCGCCCACCACTATCACCTTTTTCTTTTTGTCAGCCTTGTCTATTTCGTACTTGGTAGTACCGAAGGCCGCGTTTATACGGCACTCTCTGACCTGATTATATAACTTGGCGCAGTTACAGCACCGGGTACATGGCTGGATATCTTCCGGACGGCCTTCTTTTATCTTGTTCGGGTAATCAGGATCCGCAAAGATTCGCCTGTTAAAACCGATAATGTCAGCCTGGCCTTTTCGGAGGACCATCTCCGCGTAATCAGCGTCGAATCCGCCTGTAGTCATGATGGTCGGCCTTGTAACTTCTTTTTTGACTCTGGCGGCAGACGGTACATTAATAAGATCCCCATAATGGCCCCAGTACATTTCCTTTGGCAAATCTTCCTTGGGAATGCAGAGTTCAGGGTACCAGAGTACATTATGAAGGTAAGAACCCTGGTGATGTCCAACCAGATGATTCCTGACCTGCAATGAATCAACCCCGATTGATTCATATACCTTCGCGATCTCAATGCCTTCTTCCTTGGTTATCCCCTGATCACCTACGCCGAATTCATAGGCATTCATAAGCACCTGGACCGGCCAGTCTTCACCACACCGTTTCTTGATCTCTTTTATGACGTTTACAACGAATCTCATTCGGTTTTCCATTGACTGGGGACCGTATTCATCGTCACGCCTGTTCCAGTACCGTGAAATAAAGGTATGAAAAAGATGGTCAGCGCCGGCGTTTATTTCAAGTCCGTCAAAACCTGCCTTTTGGACGCGTACCGCGCAGGCAGCAAAATGGTCTACCCACCATTCTATCTCTTCAACAGTTAATGCCCTTGGCGGAGTCTCTTCATGAACGTCATATGGCGACGTAAATTGAACCGGTGAAGAAGCAACACGATCAGCTATAAATTGATATTCCTTACCCCAGGGGCCGCGGTGATAGAATTGAGTAAATACTTTACAGTCATGTTTATGGACAGCCGCGGTCAATTCAGAAATATTTTTAATGTATTTGTCATTATCAACCCGGTATCTGCGGTCGCCATCATCGAGCAACGGCCATTCCATGGCAGGTGTCTCGACAATAATAAGACCAACACCGCCTTTAGCCACTGCTTCGTAGAAAGCAAGGGCTATATCGCCGACACGCCTCTCTCCTGACTCGAAAAAATATGTCTGGGCCGCTGATTTCACAACCCTGTTTTTAAATTGGACCTTGCCAATATGATATGGTGAAAAAAGTTTTTCGTATTTATTTGTTGTCACAGTAAACCTCCTCCAAATTAAAAATTTATCCGCGATATATATAAATAGCAACAAGATAAGTCAATATAAATTTAGCAATTTTATCTATAATTCTTTAATGTTTTAATCTTTATTCAAGTTTATCCGATTCGCTTCCAGCTGCTGAAAGATGCATTATTATGTTGTTTTGATTACTAATAATCACAGTCCTCATATTCCTCAGCAAAGGTCGAGATTTCCGCTTGTAATCTTAGCCTGAATCAGATAGTATGCATTCCTTCTTTTCCATGATGAATTACTGATGAAAAAGCGATCCACCAAGATCATAGCCTGTGCGACTGTTATCGAGGAGATGAGGCCTTTCCTGCCCCATGACATTGAATGCAGGGAAATGGAGCCGGGGCTGCACCTCCATGCTGATAAGTTAAAGTGCGAACTGCAGGATATAATAGATAAAATTACTGCTGATACGGCAACGATTATCCTTGGATATGGTCTGTGTTCCAGGGCGGTAATCGGGCTAAAGGCCGAAAACAGTACCCTGATAATCCCGCGTGTAGACGACTGCATCTCCATGTTTCTAGGCTCACAGGAGCTATATAAATCTCAGTTAAAGAAGGAACCCGGTACTTACTTTCTTTCGAGGGGCTGGATTCATGCAGGTATTACCCTTATTGAAGAGCTGAAAAGGGCTGAGTCGCGTCTTGGTAAAAGAGCAGTAGAGATAGTAAAAAATCGGATGCTTCGGGAGTATAAAAGACTGGCCTATATTGATATGGGGCATGATGGTCAGGGTCATTATCGCAGGTTTGCACAAAAAGCAGCGGAAGAACTGGGGCTATACTACGAAGAGATCAATGGCACAACAGAACTGATAAAACGGATGCCAAATGGCCCATGGGACGATAAATTTATTGTGGCGCCACCAGGATATGTTATATCCTTCAACGATTTTAGAATGCAGTGAAGTTCGCCGCCTTAAAAGGCAGGGCTTCATGATCGACATCATTTTATGAGACCAAAAAAAGTCCCTTTTCCGTCATTCCCCGCGTAGGCGGGGAATCCAGAAAGTCCTTAAAAGCACTGGATCCCCCGGTCAAGCCGGAGGATGACAATATTACAACTTTAATAACTTTTCCCAAAGATCTCTTTATAATGCCGATTTATAATGAAAAACTTTATTATCAAGCATTCATCCCCGCTTTGAAAAGCGGGGTATTCTGCTAGGATATCATAAACAGTGTTTGAACATTAAATATCAGGAGGAGTGGAATGATTATTATAGGGGAAAAAATTAACGGTACTCGAAAAAAGGTTAAAGAGGCGATTGCCAACAGGGACAAGGCCTTCATTCAGGACCTGGCTTTAAAGCAGGTGAAAGCCGGGGCAAATTATCTGGATATAAACGCAGGCACATCCCCAGATAAAGAGCCGGAAGACATGATCTGGCTTATTAATTCCGTACAGGATGTGACCGATTGTACATTGTGTCTTGACAGCACTAATCCAAAGGCGCTTTCCGCTGGAATAGCAACAGTAAACAAGAAACCGATGATCAACTCTCTGAGCGGAGAAAAAAAGAGCTTAGAAGAGGTTCTGCCATTGGTGTCCGAGCATCAGACAGAACTTATTATGGTGCCCGTAGACGATGGCGGGATCCCTAACAATGTGGAAAAAAGACTTGAAATCATACACAAGCTTATAGGTATGACAAGAAATGGGGGCCTTGCAGATGAAAAGCTCTATGTTGATCCGCTTGTTACAGCCATATCAACAGATATTAAAAGCGGAAACGTCACATTTGATACCATAGGCAGAATCAAGAAAGAATTTCCCAAAGTCCATATTAGTGCCGCACTAAGCAACATCTCCTTCGGATTGCCTGCAAGATCGACCATCAACCAGGCTTTTGCAGTCCTTGCTATCTCAGCGGGCATTGACACTGCCATAATGGACCCGGAGGATATCAGGCTCCTTAGTATAATATATGCTGCGGATGCCGTACTCGGCAGGGATAGATTTTGCAGAAACTTAACAAGTGCTTATCGTGCTGGTATTATCGGTGAAAAAAAATAGATGGTAAAAGCGGAAAGACCTGGTTTCTAAGTATCAGCCTTAGTGGCAGGTCTTCATATTTGACAAAAATAATTATTCCGTCATATGTGAAGACCTGCCACTGTTGTTTTCACAGGTATTTAATTATCTCTCATTATATTGACCCGGCTTTATCAATTTGTGTCAGGTACATTGAGAAAGAGGTTTTAATCCTATTCTTTTATCTTCTTAACATATACCTTTATTTCGCCGCCTTGCTCCTCCATGCCCAAGTATTCATTGCCGGTGGCTTCGCACCATGCAGGCATATCCTGCTTGATTCCCTTATCGTCCGCTATGACTTCCAATATATCACCGACCTTCATCTTTTTAATCTGTTGGGATGTCTTGACTATTGGCATCGGGCAATATAGGCCGACACAATCTAATGTTTGATCAGCATCCATGATTTTCTCCTAGTATATTTTAAGCAATTAGATAAATAGTGTAACTTTGGATGCTCGTGCCTGCCCCAGGAAGTAGGCAGCTCCTGCTTGGCTCATTATACCACTTCGGAAAGAATCATCCGGTAGCCCTAATACACTGCAGGAAGTAGAGCAGGGAACCATTTTAATGCCCATCTCCTGAGACATGGCAATGAATTCATCAATGGAAGGGGTATTTGTATCCTTCATTAGCTTCTTCATCATCCAGGTACCTAATCCCAGCATATTGAACTTAGACAACTTCAGACGTGACGAACCGCCACGATTCAGGATGTTCAGCATTTTGCGCATTAATCCCTTGCTCTTGATATTCCCCTCGTTTCTCTTGATGATATTCAATCCCCAGAAGGTAAAGAACATGGTGACTTCCATCCCCATACTGGCTGCAGTGGTTGCCATAATGAAAGCGGCCATCGCTTTATCCAAATCACCGCTAAATACGACAATTGTAAATTTCTCTTTCTCTGACATGACGATCCCCCTATCGAGTTGACCCATGCATCAAAGTCATTTTTATCCCTATTCCCCAGGAGTTATTGTCCCTCTTTTATCTGTGGATTTATCTGGCAAGGTTGACAAAATGGTTGCTTTTCTTCCACGTCACAAAAAGGACAGCATTTTTCACCTTCTTTCAGTTCAATGCCTGTCGTCTTACCGGTTTTCCTGGCTTCATAATCTTCGATAGCTTTATTCAGCGCCTGTGCTCCCAGGTTAGAACAATGCATCTTCTGTTTCGGCAAACCTTCTAACTCCTGTGCGACTAATTCAGGGGTAATTTTTTTCGCTTCTTGTATTGTTTTTCCTTTAGCAATTTCGCTGACAATGCTTGAAACAGCTATTGCAGCCCCACAGCCAAATGTCTTAAATTTTACATCCTCCAGACGATCATCCTTAACCTTGATGTAAAATGTCATCATATCTCCGCAGACCGGATTTCCAACTTCTCCTATGCCATCCGGATTATCGATCTCACCCACATTACGCGGATTCATGAAATGGTCCATTACTTTATCGCTGTATACCGACATCTTATTGACCTCCTTTGTCAAAGTATAGATCTAAGCTACTGCCCCTAACCTTCAGGATCAAAACCTCCATGTAAATCCGAAATCGATGCTGCTTTCGCTCAATATCGACTCCAAGGTTACCGGGTTACCTGTGATATCAATGCCTGATTCACTAATGGTTTTCTCAAAGGCATTCATAAGGCCCATATGAAGTGAAAATTTTTCCGAGAACTTATATCCCATGCCTAAAGTGATATGATGTTCCACAATAGCCGGGAATCCGATGATCCTAAAGGTTTCATAGTAGTAATTATTAATGAGTTTTCCCTGAACGTTCCTTGTATTTTGGGACATATCAAAGGGATTGATAGTCCCATTAAATCCATTATGATTTTTAAGGGGGTTTTTACCGTAATTATAACCAACCCTTAAAAAGAGATTTTCATTAGGCTTGAACTGACCGCCTATTGAAATGACCCATTGATCCTCCCAGTCAAAATCCTTATACCCATCCGCATTGGACCAGTTTATCCACTTGCCATCTATCTCAAGAAGAAGCTTCCAGTCAGGAATATTATATGCAATACCTAATCCGACCTGTTGAGGCGATTCCAGCACGAGTCTGTCAAGTATTCCGTCTTGATCGAAGTCGGTCACATTTCTATGTTCTACTTTTTGAGGGGAGACATAAGTAAGACCGAGGGAGATATTGTTATTCACCCTATAGATCATTCCTGGCTGGATGCCGAAGCCATAACCGATGGATGTGCCTCTCCTAAGATCCAGGGAAGCGTAATCAATATGCATTGCCATGCCTAAAGATATTTTAGGAGAAAGCTGGAAGGCGACTGCCGGAGCAAATTTCATGATCTGCAGGGAGGTATATTCACCTGAAACAAGCGGAAATTGACCCATAACACCGAAATCATAAAAAGATGGGTTGTCAATTGTCGAACCTCTGTAATCAACACCTAGCCCAGTGACTCCGTATGCAGCGAGACCAAATCGCCATTTGGAAAATTCATTGCCGATAGGAACCGTGATTCCGATGGCTGGTATGGCATAGATGTTTTCATCAGAATCGGATTGAATAATACCCCCAATATTTGTTATTTTTGCTTTTACTTTAGGCATGAACAGAGTGCCGGCAAAATTCATTTCAGGTGACGGGCCATAATCTCCAAAGGACATGGCTGCTGGGTTGGCAAAAACCGCGCTGATGGCGTCCATCGATTCAGCGATACCTACTCCGCCCATGGCCCTTGAGCTTGGACCTATGGCGATCAGGTTATCGCCGTTTGTAGCAAATACCGGGAATGAACAGATAAGGATTAAATAAAATATTAATAAGACCAAAAATGATTTTTTCATATTAATCTCCATTTTTTTAGCTGTTTGTTTCATTCATAGCCGTCCAACATACTGATATTTCAACCCCGGAATCTCGTTTCCAGATTACCGATCTCGCCAACATCGCGCGGATTCATGAGATGGCCCATTACTTTGTCATTATAAACCAGCATTTTTTAGCCTCCTTTGCTGGCTTTAATATATTTGGAATAAAGTGGTGACATTTCTCTCAAGCGTTGAACTATTGGCGGCATTATTTCAAGCACGTAATCCATGTCCTCTGAACTGTTCCCAATACCCGTGGTAAAAAGAATTGAACCCTGGGCGATTTCGTGAGATAACCCCATAGCAATAAGGACATGAGAGGCCTTTAATGCCCTTGAAGTACATGATGAACCGCTGGAAACGGCGATACCCTTACTGTTTAATAACATCAGCATGGATTCGCCTTCAATAAACTCCACGCAAAAACTGGCTAGACCAGGAAGACGTTTTTCAGGATGACCTGTAACTATCATATGACCGATCTTTTGCGGCAACTGTTGAAGTAATTTATCACGCATCGCCGTCAATTTCATAACTCGATCAGGTATATTCTCCTTGGCAAGTTCCGCTGCCTTGCCCAGGCCCACAATCGCAGGTACATTTTCAGTCCCCGCCCTCCTACCTCCTTCCTGAATACCGCCTTCAAGAAGAGGGATAATGCGCACTCCCCGCCTTACCCAAAGGGCACCGCTCCCTTTTGGACCGTAAAACTGATTACCGGCAAGACTTAAGGCATCCACTCCTAGATCTTTCACGTTAACAGGTATGTTTCCGCAGGCAGCTACGGCGTCCGTGTGGAATACTATCTTCTTTTCACGGGTAATTTTGGCAATTTCCTGAATAGGTTCAATAGTACCTACCTCTCCATTTGCGTGCATAATTGAAACCAGTATCGTATCAGGGCGAATATTATTGCGTACGTCATCGGGATTGATGACACCATTTTTATCTACGGGAACAATAGTGATCTGGAAACCTGATTTCTCCAGAGTCCTCGCAGAATTCATCACAGAGAAATGCTCTATTGCAGAGATTATAATGTGCTTTCCTTTGGTCTGCTGAGCCGCGGCAAGACCTTTTATAGCAAAATTATTGCTCTCAGTACCACTGGACGTAAAGATGATTTCATCGGGTTCCGACGCTGCGATAAGACCGGCAACCTGTTCCCGTGCTTTATCTATGGCTTCACGTGAGGGATCCCCCCAGTCATGCATGGAAGATGGATTGCCAAAAATTTCTCCGAGGTACGGAAGCATGGCTTCACGGACTTCAGGAAGAACAGGACTCGTTGCCGAATGATCCAGATATACTTTTTTCATTGCTTCTCCTTTAATTAAAAATGGTGATAATTGAGACAGTATTTTATCATTGAATAACTTTCATATTAATAAACTCTGTCTTCCCCTGAAAAGGTTATTAATCCGGAGTCCTTGGCAGTACAGGCCAGGGTCATGTTCAGGTCCCTGCCCAGTTTAACAGCAAGGGCCGTGGGACGGGACGCACCAAGTATCACAGGGATACGCGCCCTGTTTGCCTTAATAACCATCTCATAGCTTATCCTTGATGAAAGGACACATATGGCTGCATTTACAAGCTTTCCGTTCATGAAAAGCCTGCCGATAGCCTTATCCAAGGCATTATGACGTCCCACATCCTCGGATATTGAAAGAGGCTCAAGCTTGGAATCTAGGATCAATGCCGCATGTGAGCTCAAGGTCTTATTATGAAGTTGCTGTATATCTTGAAGTCCCTCAATCTGGCTAACTGCGTCATCAATCTTAATCCTTACATTATTGGATATGCTTGCTAAATATCCAATTCTCTCCTCAATCAACTCTCTTCCGCAAATACCGCAACTGGAAAGGCTTATGAGGTTCTTTTTCTTAAGTATATTTTCCGCCCTTTTATGTGTTTCAGGAGTAAGCGTGATCTCTACTACATTGGCATCCATGTCTTTACAGAATCCTATGGATGCGAAATCATTAAAATCGTCTACAATACCCTCTGACAGACAGAATCCAGCCGCATGGAAGGTCTCTTCACCGGGAGTACGCATAATCGTGGCATAGGGTTGTCCGTCGATACGGATTACAAGAGGCTCCTCCACTATAAGGTCATTGGGACCCTTAACAGATTTCCCTTCAGAATATCTTATTACTTCAAAGGATTCGGTATTGCCTGCCATAACAGCTTTATTGGAATTGTCTTGCCCTTTTTCTTCAGATTCTTTTTCACTGACATAGGATTGATTGATAATTCTAATGCTATCGTTACACCTGATCTTCCCGCCTTCAAGCACACGGCCGAATACACCCTCTCTCGGCATGATGCAATCTCCAGCCATATAGTATATGGCGCACCTGTTGTGGCATTCCTTGCCTATCTGTGTTATCTCCACTATAGCCTTGTCTCCCACCTTAAAATGAGTGCCTATAGGCACATTCTGCCAGTCAATACCGGATGTCGCTATGTTTTCCGCAAAGTCACCGAAGGTTACATCAAGCCCTTTCTCCCTGGCATGCTGAATGCTTTCAGATGAAAGAAAACTGACCTGCCTGTGCCACTGCCCTGCATGGGCATCACCTTCAAGACCATGATCCGCTACAAGTTCCGTTTCATATACCTGGGTCTTTCTTGTCCCCTTCTTTTTACTTACTGCTATGGATTCTATCTTCATAATATTATCTCTATTATTGGGATCTCCGATTTTCCTAAAATCATCATATTACTCGATATGTTAAAATATCATCCTTTATTAATTTATAAGGATGTTTTACCATCTTTTAACTCTACAACCCTGCCTGCAATACCAGCCAAGGCAGGATTATGTGTTACAAGGACTACTGTTAATCCCTTTTTTTGATTCAATTCCTTCAATAACGTCCCGATTTCTTGGCTTCTCTTTGTGTCCAGATTGCCGGTCGGTTCATCAGCAACAAGTATGCGCGGATTATTTATAAGGGCCCGTGCTATTGCCACGCGTTGCATCTCCCCTCCCGATATCTGGCCCGGCAGGTGGTTTTTACGCCGTATTAAACCAAGAAGATCGAGGACTTCTTCCACTCTCTCTTCAGCGCCATCTTTTTTATAAAACGTAAATGGCAGGACCACATTTTCAAGGACATTGAGAGTTGGAATTAGATAAAATTTTTGAAATACATAACCGAATATCTCTCGTCTTATTTTCGTGAGTTCTGACTCGGACAATGTAATGCCCTGGTCAAAGACCTTTTGTCCTGTTAGCCATAATTCACCTGATGACGGATTATCCAGACATATCCTTTTCATAAAGTCCTTCCAATTATTTTTTCCCCTTTCTTGTCTTCTTACGATTCATCCTGACCATTTTATCCAATGTAATAGAACTTAATGTCTCCGAAATCTTTCCCCCTATCATTGCCCAAATGTCATGACTGACGCAGACAGGAACCCTCGGACATGCCGATGGATCTTTTACGCAATCTACAAGTGAACAGTCGCCTTCCAGCACGTCCACAATCTCCTTTAGGGTTATCTCTGAGGGATTTCTTGCAAGGTTATATCCCCCATAGGCCCCGCGAACAGAGTTAACCAGACCTATCCCCCGAAGTGGCATTATGATAAGGCTGAGATATTTCTCGGAGATATCTTCCTCTCTGGCAATATCCTTGAGATATACGGGTTCCTTTCCATAATTCTTAGCCAGCGAAAGCATTAACCTGACCCCATAACGGGCCCTTGTGGAAAGTTTCATATTCACCTCGAGATTAATTACTACTATTACTATCGTTTTAATAGTAATTAAATCGCCGTAAGGTATTTGTCAAGGTGAATTTTGGAATTTTTTTCGTAAAAGGTTTTTGTTGCCTTTCTTTTCACATCATGCAATATCTAAGACCAAGATTTTATTAAAGAAACTAATCAAAGCATCATTTAACATGGCCTTGGATGCCCTTTCAGACATAAATCCTATAACTTGCTGATAATATGAATTATTCCGATTAAATTCTTAATTTAAGGAATTTGATTATCAAAAACGGGATGAAACCTTAAACCACGTGCGGTTCCAGGAGGGCATTATCATATTTATAATACGTAACCGTTTGAAATTATGGTAACAATTTGTCACGTCATCCTTTCATCATCATGGCTATGGATAATATCCATCGCCCTGTTTATTCTACACCTGAATTTGTAATCTATTTTTATCTGGATTATAATCCGTCGTTATTTCCCGTGAATTACGTTTCGCTATCCTGAAGGGATGCAAGGCTGTAACCAATCAATGAAACAGCCATCCATGAAACTGGAACCGCGGGCCATGCGGAGCATAATAATTATGGAGGTAAATATTGCTGTCTGATCAGACCCATCACCAAGCCGCAGGTCTGGAAACCCTGCTCAGGGCACTTGAATTCTCAGCTGATAAGCACAGAAACAAGAGGCGCAAGGGATCGGATAGATCACCATACATCAACCACCCCATCGAGGTAGCCTCCATACTGGCTAACATCGGCGGTGTGAGTAATATGTCTGTGCTGGCAGCCGCAATCTTGCATGATACGATTGAGGATACGGAAACCAGTCCGGAGGAAGTTGAAAAGGCATTTGGCGAGGAAATCTGTTCCCTGGTAAAGGAAGTCACAGATGACAAGAGGTTGTCCAGGGTTAAACGCAAGCTTCTACAGGTAAAACATGCGCCGCAGCTATCACACGCTGCAAAGTTGATCAAGATCGCAGACAAGATTTCCAACATTAAAGAGGTCACTGACAACCCCCCGTTAAGATGGTCTGTGAAACGCCGATGTGAATATGTGGATTGGGCCGAGCGTGTTGTGGCCGGGTGTCGTGGCGTCAATCAAGGACTAGAGACGTGCTTTGACGAAGTCTCACGAAGAGCGCGGGAAATCCTCTCCATTCCTTCTTCTAATAAGGACCCCGGGATAATATAACGAGGCGTTATCTTATGTCCGTATACGGTATTATTGACATGCAGCTAATAATTAATGGGAAATAGCCATGAAAAAAGGACTGCAATGCTTTGTAGCTATCATGGTTATTTTTTGGGGGATGCCTGCTTATTCCAGGACGGCCGCCGAGGTTTTGAATGCTGTTTCTCCCAGTTTAGTGATGATTCAAGCTGATAATATAAATAATAACATCAGGAATAAAGGAAGCGGCGTGTTTGTGGACACTCATCTGGTCGCCACTAATTGTCATGTTATTGAAGATGCCGATGAGATATGGATAATTTATAAAGGAAAACAACACCCGGCTAAAGTTCAGCACGCGGATTGGGATCGGGATGTATGCACGCTCAGTGTGTTCGGAATTCATGCACGGGCGGCTGTCAGGGGCAATACCAATAGTCTTAAAGCTGGTTCACGGATATACGCTATTAAGAAGCGTGCGAGTTTGCAGCCGACCCCGCTGGCTGAAGGCGTTATTTTGGCCATCCGCTCGGGGTTAATGTCTTATTACCTGGATATAGAAGACCGGAAATTATACTATGCCCTGCCTGTAGAGTGGGTATACGAACTGCCCGGGCGGCAACATAAAATCTCCAAAGCTTCGGAGATAAAGTTGCATGATCTGTTGAAAAAATCGGTGGAGCTTGAAGAAAAAGAGGATTGGAACGGGTTGTTAAGGCATTCGCTTCGCTGGACGGAGTTGCGGCCGCATGAATATGCTGCCTGGTTCAATCTGGGTAATGCTTACGTAAAATCCGGGCAATATAATAAAGCTATCGAGTCATTCAAACGGGCATTAGATATAAATAGCAATTATTCTGAAACATGGTTCAAACTGGGTATTACCTACAATACGGCTGGTCAATATGTTGAATCAATCGATGCTTTCAAAAAAGCAGTAGACATTGATAGTGAAAATATCTCTGCATGGGTCAATCTGGGAATGAATTACTATCAGGTCGGTAAGAGAAGTAAGGCTAAAAAAGTATATAAAGTTCTCAAAAAACTTGATCCATCAACCGCAAAAGATTTTAAAAAATTATTTATTAACCAACGAGAATAAAATGCGATGCTGTTATGCGGCTTAACCTTTGACAAAACCGGGGAGAAAGTATTACCTTAGTAAGTGATAATGGACTGAAATGGGGGTGAAAGCATTGGGCATACTCGAAGAGCTGGCACAAATAGCCCGCACCAGGCCGGAAAAATTGAAAGAACAGAAGGAAAAAGGGATTAAAATAGTTGGCTATGTTGGCAGGTTTGTTCCGGAGGAGTTAATCTACGCCTCTGGAGCAGTGCCATACCTGATGTGCAGAGGTGGGGAGCCTGAACCACCTGAGGCTGTAATCCCTTACATGCTTAGGTTCATGAGCCCTTATTCCAGGTCGCAAATTGGATATCACCTTTTAGGTTTAGACCCGGTATTGCCGATGCTAGACCTCATAGTGGTGCAATGTAGCGATTGTCATGAATCAAGATTAGCTGATTTATTGGAATACTTTAACTTGCCAACCGTGAGACTGGGTGTTCCGCCCGATTGGAAAAAATCTCTCTCCCTGGAGTATTACCAAAAACGGTTAGCATGGTTGAGGGAGAAATTAGAGGTTCTTACCGGCAATAATATATCAAAAGAAGAGCTTAGAAAATCAACTGAGTTTATTAACCAGATAAGAGACCTTTTAAACAGGATTAACCTGCTGAGGAAGAAACAGCCGCCGCCTATAGGCGGATACGATTTTATTCGGCTCAATCATTATTCCTTCTATTGTGACCTGGAGAAGCTGTTTCCTGAACTCAATGACCTGTATGAGCAACTGCAAAAGGGCAAGAGTCCCTTTTCCGGAGAGGCGCCCAGGATACTCCTGGCTGGTCATGTAGTAGGCATGGGCGATTATGTAATTCCCAAGTTGATTGAAGACTCTGGCGGGGTGGTAGTTGCTGAGTTTCTGGATGAAGGAATGAGGCAATGTGCCTGGAAGGTGAAAACGGACGGCGATTTGATGAACAACCTGGGAGAGACCTATTATTTATTAAGGACGCCGCCGTCCATATTCCAGCCGGCCTGGGAAGAAAGGGTCGAAACTATCAAGAAGCTCATAAGAGATTTCAAGATTGATGGCGTGATATGGTACGAATTGTCCTTTGAGGAGATATATGACCTGGAATGCTCTATTCTTTCAAAAGCGATGGATGAGGTTAACATGCCTTTCTTGAAACTTGAATCCTCATATGAATATTCAAGGGAAGCCGCGGGGCCGCTAACCACCCGGATTGAGAGTTTTATCGAGTCCATAAAGCAGAGGAGGAGTTGATCTGAAATGGCAAAGGATATAAATGAGGCATTCTTAAGATTAACCGGTTTTGAAGAAAACGAAATATCAGAATATCTGCCCCGGTGGCGCCAAGCATGTGAAAAGCTTGGCCTGACCGAAGATGATGTTAAATTTGCTGCCGAAGAACGCCTTCCCGCCCACTTTGATGTTGAATTGGAGGGTATCAGAAAATTACTGGGCTGCTTTGTAAAAGAAACCATAGATTTAACCAAAGCTAATGAGTACAAAAAGAAAGGGGTAAAGATAGTATATGGCATTCTGCCAGCAATCTTACATTATTATTATGCCCTCAAATTAACAGCGCCGGACAAAGTATACGTTTCCTTTCCAGATATATTCCTGACCATGGTAATGAACGGTTTCTTCCACAAACTTGCCCCTTACTTGGAGGAAGTTGAAAAGGCTGGAATCCCATACGGGTGCCGCCACTGTGCCCTGAACAAAACGAGATATGCCGCTCGCCGATTAGGGGTTATTCCCTCTCCTGATATAAGCTGGATATGGGGTTTTATTTGTGATGAAGGACCTAAAACCGATGAATTTATTCGTCTCTACCATGACCCCGAGTGGAAGACCTATATTACACGCCTGCCTCATGACCAGCCCCTGGGTACCGTGGAGGATGAGGTTATTGACCGGGTTGAGTACCTGGCTAATCAAATGAGAGATGGATTCGAATCAACTCAGAAGGAAATAGGCATTAAGGTACCGGAGGAGAATATAACGGAGGTAATTGGCATCTGGCAGCGGTATGCGGCAAAACTGGCAGAGCTAGCTCGGCTGATGACTGCCGACCCGCAACCTCTAGGCGCGATCAGCGGGCGTTTGTTCTGGGAAGGTTTGTCCACCCCGTTTAACACTGGTATTGAACCGATGGAGAAGGCGCTGGATATTACCATTAGTGAAGTTAAGCAAAGGGTGGCCCGTAAAAAAGGCATTTTGCCTGAGGGGGCGCCAAAGCTGCTGATTTATAGTATTCATCCTACTGTTCCCTGGATAGCCAAAATGTTCGAGGAGAACGGGGTGGGAATACCCCTGAGCGAGTTTTTCATACTTACCAAGAAGCAACTGGCCTCGCCTACATTTGAAGACCCTTATATGGCCGCGGCTGAAGGCTGGCTCAGGACATCGGGGATGGTCAATCCCGGCTATCAGGCGGATCAAATATGTGAAAAGCTTGAAACACATAAATTCGATGGCATGGTCTTTGGTTTAATGGATTTTGACCGCTGGCTGGGCAGTAGCCACCGATTACTGGCCAGGATGGTGGAGG
>SMTZ1_10003360_pt1 | contig 16107 bp, 17 predicted proteins | sample DeeMarSWOR136_30_FD_25667 | JGI IMG/M metagenome (IMG submission 25667)
TGCGGCTGAGGACTCAACCGCCACGCCTTCCGTGGTGATTGGCAGGGTGGAAGGCGGCGTCGAGAAATGGCTGAGTGAAAACGAAACCCCAGACCAACGCAAAGGCGCAGTACTGCAGTTCTGGGGAGAAACAAGCCGCAAAAAACCCTTCGCTGATTCTTTGAAGAAGTTTGAAACCGAACTTTCCTACAGGATACGCCAAGACATACTGGTTAAGCCTTTCACAGCGGTTTTTGATGCCTTGCCCGACGCAGAGGGAAAACTGGATATGATGGAGCGGGTTGGGCACTGCGGCGACGGCTACGAATGGCTTGAAAAACGGCATGGCAGAGAGGTTATCGTGGTTCCCTTGATGGTTCCAGATTTCGTCATCGAACGGTACTTGGGTTATGCCCGCGGCGTCATGGGCGCCAACTTTTGGGTTATGTGCAAAACCAAGGAGGCAGTAAAGGCGGCAGGTGAAAAAGCCTTAGAAGACATACATAAAGTCGCTGGCGTAATTACGCCTTTTGACGTTTGCTCCGCTGGTTCAAAGCCTGAAACCCATTTTCCATCAATAGGACCCACCACAAACCACCCGTACTGCTCTTCGCTTAAGCCAAAGTTAGGCAGCGCCTCCTTGCTTCCCGAAAGCGTTCACTACGTCCCAGAAATAGTGATTAACGGAGTTTCAATTGATGCCGTTAAGCAGGCTATGAAGGCTGGCATTGGGGCTGTGGTGAACGTTGACGGGGTGGTGCGGGTTTCCGCGGGCAATTACGGCGGCAAACTGGGCGAGTTTAAAATCCACTTGCGAGAGTTGTTTCTATGAGTCGTTTTGACGTTGTAGGTTTTGGCGCGCTTAACGTGGATAAGCTCTTCAAAGTAAACAAGCTTGCAAAGGCAGAAGAGGAAAGCTTCATCGAGGACTACGCGGAAGCCTGTGGAGGCTCAGCCGCAAACACTGCAGCGGGACTGGCACGGCTCGGCCTTAAAGTGGGGTTCATCGGCAAGGTGGGCTGTGACAGAGAAGGCGACTTGCTAATCCAAGATTTCTGCAAGGAAGGCGTGAACACTAGTGGCGTAGTCCGTGCGAAGCAGGGCAAAAGCGGCTCAGTCTTGGGCTTCGTGGACAAAAAAGGCGCACGTGCACTGTATATTGATTCGGGCGTCAACGACACCATAAAGCTTGACGAAGTGAACGCCAGATACGCTTCGCAAGCGCAATTTTTGCATTTAACCTCATTCGTCGGAGACGAATCGTTCCAAACACAGAAAAAGCTCTTGGACGCCATCCCCGACAGCACCAAGATTAGCTTCGACCCTGGCGCGTTGTACGCACGAAAAGGCTTCGCAAACCTAGAGCCTATCATCAAAAAAGCGTACGTTTTGATGCCTAACGCCATCGAACTTGGACTCTTAACGGGCGACATTGACTATCGCAAAGGCGCAGACTTCATGATTGGCAAAGGCGTCAAGATTGTTGTTGTCAAGCTTGGCGGCGACGGCTGCTACGTCACGGATGGCTACGAACGGCATTTGATAGAACCCTTCAAAGTGGACGTTGTAGACACAACTGGCGCTGGAGACGCGTTTTGCGCGGGTTTTCTTTACGGCTTAGTTAAAGGTAAAAGCCTACTTGAGTGTGGTAGGCTGGGCAACTTTGTGGCTTCACGGTGCGTCATGAAAATGGGCGCTAGAACGGGTCTTCCGTGCGCCGAAGACCTAGAAGTTCTTGGTTAAGTGTTCAATAAGGCTTTCTAAGACAAGTTTTCCGTCTCCGTACTGTGCCATCTGTGTTTGCCGCGTCCAGTCTGGTTGCTGCCACCAGTACATTGCGCGTTCAGGATGAGGCATCAAACCAAAGATTGTGCCTTCCCTGTTACAAATGCCCGCAATGTCATGGAAAGCGCCGTTCGGGTTAATCGGGTACTTGCCGTCTGCAACCTCGCCGTTTTCGTCGCAGTAACGGAAAACCATCATGTCGTTGTCAATTAGTTTTTGGAACAGCTGTTGTTCTTTTTCCACGGGAAAGAGGAACCTGCCTTCTCCATGGGCAATCGGCATCCTTAAAACTTTTCCAGTTGGAATTTTGCTGGTAAAGACGCATTTTCCTTTGTTTTCGTTTTTGAGGCAGATCCATTGGCATTTGAAGCCCTGCGGCACATTGGTTGTAAGCGTAGCTTCTGGGTAAGCGCTTGTGCCTTCAAAGCCTGGAAGCAAGCCGTATTCAACCAGGATTTGGAAGCCGTTGCAAATGCCAAGAATGGGTCTGCCCTCGTCCACGAAGGTTTCTATTTCTTTGCCTAGCTTGACGCTGAGCGACCTTGCGAATATTACTCCTGAACGCACGTAGTCGCCGAACGAGAAGCCGCCTGGAAACACCAGTACATTATAATCCAGCAAGTTGCGGCTTTTGATTAACTCGTTAACATGAAGCACTTCCGCTTGTACGCCAAGTTCTTGGAAGGCTCGTTGGGTTTCTGCGTCGCAGTTGGTTCCGCCGACCCGCATAACGCAAACTTTGATTTCTTCTTGTCTCATTGGGTCTGCGTCTCCGTATTTAGAGTTCTCTTCCAGCTACGCCGAAGTTCAGCAAGACCCGCATCAACCACGACTTTCCCATTTAAGCCGTGAACAAGCAGTTTCTCATCTCTGGTTACTTCGCCTATCATAGCGCAATTATTCTTCATTAAATTCTCAAAGGCAAAGCGGTCTTGTTGTGAAACTTCTACGAGGAAGCGGCTATTAGACTCCGAAAACAGTAAAAAGTCGCTGCGCGCCACTGATTTGTTTGGTACAGCCCTCAAATCCAACTCCAAGCCGTAACCGCCTGCAAACGCCATCTCCGAGGCAGCTACTGCTAATCCGCCTTCTGAGAGGTCGTGGCATGATTTTACAGTGCCTTCGTCCATGGCTTTTGTGAAGTTGTAGTAGGTTTTTCTCGCCTTGGTTGCATGCAGTTTCGGAACTGATTTGCCTAGGAAGCCTTTGAGTTTGTAGTATTCTGAACCGCCCAGTTCAGGATAAGTGTCACCTACAATGTATATTAGGTTGCTTGGGGTTTTTAGGTCCATTGACACGGTTAAGCGTATGTCTGGAACGATTCCTATCGCTGTAATAAGCAGCGTAGGCGTAACTGGTCCTAAAGGCGACTCGTTGTAGAGACTGTCTTTACCTGAAATAAACGGTGTCCTAAACGTTTTTGCAACATCGTAGCATGCTTCACATGCCCTAACCAGTGAACCTAACCGCTCTGGTTTTTCAGGGTTGCCCCATGTGAAATTGTCTAAGAGCGCGATTCTTCGTCCGCCCACGGCAAGGTTATTTCTCACTGCCTCATCAATTACTGAAGCGGCCATCCAGTAAGCGTCAATTTTTCCATAGTTCGGGTTCATACCGCATGAAATGGATAAACCCTTCCAAGATGTATCCAACGGTTTAAGCACCGCAGCATCGTTGGGTCCACCGTACTTGCTCTGCAGTGGCTTAAGTGTTGTGTTGCCTTTCACTTCATGGTCGTAAGTGCGTACCACGCTTTCTTTGCTGGCAGTATTCGGCGCGGAAAGAAGCTGCAAGAGGGTTCCAGTGAGGTCTTGTGGTTCTGGAAACGCTGGTTCCTCAAGGCTTATGGTCTCGTGTACTGCGGTTTTCGAGCTTTCGGGTGTTTCAAAAAGGAAATGCATATCCATGTCCGCTACTTTATCGCCTTGATAACTAAGCTGCAAAAGTGTTTTTTCCGTGAGTTTTCCTATGGCTGTGGCTTCAACGTCCTCCTTTTCGAAGATTGCTAAGACTTTCTCGAGGTTTTCAGGCGGCACGATCAGGAGCATTCGTTCTTGGGACTCTGAAATGTAGATTTCCCAAGGCGCCAAACCCTGATACTTCAAGGGCACTTTTTCAAGCGCCACTGTTGCGCCGCAACCGAACTTTTCAGCGGTTTCACCCACAGCAGAGGATAATCCGCCGCCGCCCAAGTCCGTTATTGCCGAAGCAAGTTCACTATCACGAACCTCGATTATGGCACGTTTCAATTTCTCCTCTTCTATAGGGTCTGCGATTTGCACCGCAGGCCTGGACACTTCTTCTGATTCTTCTGTAAGCTCCGCAGACGCGAAGGTTACGCCGTGGATGCCGTCGCGACCTGTTTTTCCGCCCGCCAGCAGAATTATGTGGTTTGGCTGGGCGTTTTTCCTGAACTTCTTGAGGGGCAAAATGCCTATGCAACCGCAGTAGACCGTGACGTTTCCCGTGTAGCTTTCATCGAAGTATATGGCGCCGTTCACAGTTGGTATGCCCATGTTATTGCCGTACGCGCTTATGCCCGCGGTGACGCCTATATACACGTATTTTGGGTGTTTCACGCCTGCGGGGAGCTTAGAGTAATCGTAATCTAAGGGGCCGAAGCCTAACACGTCGGTGCACGCGATAGGGTCTGCCCACACGCCTAACACATCGCGGATTACGCCACCTACGCCTGTGGCTGCGCCGCCGAAGGGTTCAACTGCGGAGGGGTGGTTGTGGGTTTCAACTTTGGCGGCTATGCCATAGCCCTTGTCGAATTTGACGATGCCGGCGTTGTCTTCGAAGACGCTGAAGCACCAGCTGGGGTTAATTTCTTTTGTGGCTTTGGCGATGTACGTTTTGAAAAGGCTACTGATTTCTTTGCCGTCTACGCATATTTTGCCTTTGAAGGTTTTGTGGTAACAGTGTTCGCTCCATGTTTGGCTTATGGTTTGGAGTTCCACGTCGGTGGGGTTTCTACTCTCTCTTTTGAAATAAGCTTGGGCAGCCTGCATCTCTTGCACGCTTAAGCCTAAGCCCAGTTCGCGGCTTACCTCTGCGAGCTGCGCTTCTGAAGCCTCAGACAGGGCTATCTCGTACATTTTGAAGGCGGTTTTTCCACGGACGTAGATGTCAGGGTTCATTTTTGCTCCTCAATGGCGATTGTGTAGTTGTCTTTGGTTGGGTTTGCCAGAAGCCGTTTGCACATTTCTTCGGCTTTCGCCTTGGCTTCGCTTGGCGTTTGGGCTTCAAGAAGGATTGTGTATACTTTGCTGACGTTTACGGCGTTAACCGCGTATCCGAGTTCTTTCAGTAACCGTGTTGCTGTTTCACCTTCGGGGTCGCTGTGACCCGGTTTGAGGCTGACTTCTATCTTCGCGCGGTATTTCATGGGCTAAAATGTTAAGCATACTGATTTAAACGCTTTCATCACTAACCTGTGCAAAGCACTATGCTAGAACAAGTTTCTTGTTTTCGTGGTGAATCACAATTTTTTCTTCAGCGGTCACTTTTCCTATTTGTTTTGGTTGAGCACCCGCCTTTTCCAGTGTGCTTAACGCTTTTTCCATGTCAGTTTTGTCTACGATTATGGCGAAGCCCCATCCCATGTTGAAGGTTCTGAACATCTCCTCATCCGTAACCGTGTAGCCCAACTCCAACGCGGTTTTCTGTATTAACCCAAAGATAGGTTGCGGCTTGAAATTGTCGAATTCGAAGCCTATTCCCGGCGAGAAACGCGTGAGATTATTGAATTTCAAGTAAGCGTCGCCCGTCACGTGCACGGCTGCTTTAACCTTCACGGTTTGAGCTATTTTGAGGAGCGGTTTCACGTAGATTTCAGTTGGCTCCAGAACTTCAAGGGCTATTTCCCTGCTGAATCCGTCTGGAACAGCATCTGGCTTGTACTTTCCGCCCCATTGGCTGAAAAGGATTTTTCGTGCGAGGCTTATGCCGTTGCTGTGAAGCCCGCTGCTCCTTAAGCCTATTATCAGGTCGCCGGGTTTGATGTTTTCGCCCGTGATTATATCCTGCTTTGCGACTTGACCTACCGCCGCCACGATCATGTCGAAGCCTGCGCCTTCAGCTATGCCCTTTATAACTTCGGCTACGTCACCTATCTCTCCGCCCGTCACAGGGCATTCTGCTTCCACGGCGCCCTTGGCGACGCCTTCGAGCCACGCTTTCACCAGTTGTGGGTCGCTTGCTTGGGCGTGAATGTTGTCTGCGATGGCAAGCGGCTTGGCGCCTGAGCGTATAACGTCGTTGACTGCCATGGCAACCGCGTCAACACCTATGGTGTCGTATTTGTCTGTTAACTGTGCTAGTAGGACTTTGGTGCCTACGCCTTCGATGACGAGGTCCAAGTAGGCGTTTTGGCTGATGGGGAAGATGTTTCCGTACGGCAAACGCATTACAGAGCCATAACTGCTGTAGTTGTAGGTTTCCTCTAGGGTTTTCAGATGCTTTTTTGATTCGTGGCGTTGTTCGCGGTTTACGCCTGCGTCGGTATAGGTGAAGTTTTTGGGCATGTGCGTGGTTCTCCTTTTCGGTATTCTTTTCTGGTTGGTAGGAGATAACGATTTTGCTATTAAGCTACGCTGTTAATGATGAAAAGCCAACACGGAAATTTTTGTTACCGAGGTTTTCTCCTACTGCCGCTGTAAAACAGGAGAAGCAGAATGAGCGCCAACACCGCAATCTTGGTTGCTGCAAACTCTTGCATTATGGAAACTGCGAGAAAGGCTATTGGAACTAGACCTAATAAACCGTAAACGAAAATAATTTTTAGTCCAAGGCTTGAGTTTACGCCTGCCATGTAACCGCTTCCGAAGAACAAATCTGCTAGTTTTCCAAACCCCATTGTGCAGGATTTGCAGTAGTAACAGGAACTGCAGCCCATCCTCCGCAGTACAGCGAAGATGAGTATAAAGGCTGAGACAAGGAAAAGCCATCCGAGAATTGGATTGAAGAACCAGCAGGCAATTGCGCTTAGCACTATCCATAGGGCAATCGCGAGGCTGCCGAGAGTAAGCAAAGTTTTAGAATATTCTTTTGCCTCGTTGCTAATGGGTTTCAGCTCCGTTAACAGCGATGCTGAAGGTTGCTTTAATATGTAGCCCTTCACGCGTAAAGTTATTATTGTTCTCAGGTATGTTCTGTTGTGAACTGCCATGCCAACGTTTCAATGCAAAAAATGCGGCAAGAAAGTTGAAGCTGACTACGAGGGTTGCCACTGCACGCACTCTCACAATTGCCATGAACAGAAGTCTCCATTTTGTTGCGGTCAACCCCTGATTGAAATAATCGATGATTAATCACTGCCTTTGTAGATTCAGAGCTTTCACCGGAAAGGTCTCTCCGAACAGGAGCGGTCGTAGTCTAGTTTGGCTAGGACATCAGCCTCCCACGCTTTTAAAAAACACTGACCAAGGCATTACACAACAGAATAACAGCTATTTTGATTTGAACATAAACTGGAAATCCTACAAACACTGGCTAAATGCCAAATATGCTAAACAGTACGCTACTCTGGTTTACTGCTATTCACGGAAATACTCAAGTTTCTAAACGATGTAAAACAAATAGAATTCATCAAAGCCACATCAAAAACAATGTAATCAAAGCATTAACAATACTGTCCAAGTACATAGGTCAGCATGCACAATTCAAATCTGAACTTAAGAATTATGGGATTCATTCACGCAAACAGTCCAGCATTGAATCATTCTTGAGAATACTCAAAGCCAATAACAGTGACATCCTAGTTTGGTATTCGAAGGCTATCAAGGTTCTTAGACCTGATGAGCAGTTGTATCTTAGATTCTCAAAGATTACTGGAATACGAAAACAAGAGGCAATTAACTCTTTCAACAGAATAATAGATCTAGCTATAGAAAATAGAATAGCAGAGTATTACGATTCGGAGTTGAGTGTGCTTATGCACTTCAAGTATCCTGAACTATTTTTGAGAAGAACAAAGAACTGCTACATTTCATTCGTTCCAAAGGACCTTGTTAATGAAATTGCCAACAGTCAAGAAGTGACTTATGCAATGATTAGGAAGAGACTAAATAGGCAAGGTTTGAAAGTTAGAATCAATGAGCTAAGGGATTATTTCGGTACTTACTTGCGGAAGCATAACGTAACCAAAGAGGAGATAGATCTGCTTCAAGGTTGTATTGCATCAGAGATACTCATAAGACATTATTGGAGTCCAAAGCTTAAAGAGCTAGGAATTAGAATATTTCAAGCATTGAAAAACATGGATACAATTTAGCCAAAAATGAAGTTTCTCAAATCCATTAATACCATAACAGTCTACGTAGTCATAGCAAAAAATGAAATAAAAAATTGTTACGAAAAATTTGAACATCATACATTCTAGTATCATAGGAAGTGAATGTAAAAAATCGTGACCAGAATTTTGGTCACTTTTGCCCAGAATTGTTAATTCAGATGACCAGTGCTATAATATAATAAGAAGGGATTAAGGAACGATGAATGAAACAATCGAAAACGATCATGCCTTCTGCGTTGAGGCTGACATTGTTAAATTAAACGATGTGCGAGGCAGATTACTTGTTGAGGGTTATCTTGGAAAAGTAACTGAGATATGTTTTGTCGAAGACTCGTTGGTAATAAAAGGACTCGAAGGCAACCTGAAGATAGACCTGAAAGAAAAAGAGATCCAAGAAATCCTCAACAAAAATAGCGGGTAAGAGGAGATTTGCAGATTTCAGTTCTAATAGCTTTGTGTTAAAGCATCTTGGTTTTTAACTTCACAAACATTCCAAGAAAAAGCAATTAAAATTTCAATTTGAGGTTAATATTTCTTAGTTTTTCTAGTCATCGTCTAAGCGACTTGTTTTATACTGGGCGAAAACTGGGTAGTGGTCTGAGACTTGACTAACAAAAGTTTGGTTATTTAGCCCATAAACTTGATCAAAGTAAAAGACCTGAGCAGTACCCGCATCATACTCATGGTTAAAAGTTGTATCCAAAACCACTATCCGGTCATAAGTGTAATCAGTCTTGACCATAGTATCCATATCATTTGTTATTAACCAATTATATTCAGAAGCCTTAAACAGATTTGAAGTATCATCCTCATCGAAATATGAGCCATCAGCATTGAAGTCTCCCATTACAATTATATCTTTTTCATTTGGGTTTGCTACCTGAATAGAAGAGACCACGAAGGTGAGATTGCCAATTTCGTTGTAGGCATCATCTGGTTTTGTATGTATTCCAACTAGCACAAAATCGAAGTTGCTAATCTTAAAGCTTGCAATATAAGGTTCTCTCTCAAAAACATCGTTAGCGTCAGTGTAAACATAATCTGAGCCTTGAATGAACTGAACTGTCTCGGTATTATAAATGTATGCATAGGCTTCCTTACTTGAGGTTCTGCCTAATCTTTCACTTCTTATGAAGCCGTAATCAGGGCCTTCCATTTGATTGATTTTTTCAACAAAATTTTGAATCGTTTGCTCACTGGCATCTCTGATCTCTTGAATTAACACAACGTCAAATTCTCTTACTATCCTTGTAAGTACTGCCATTACATCTTGTTTCTGACTCTTGGTTTTTCCGAATATTTGTATGTTGAAAGCAGCTATGTTTGTTGTTTTCTCTTCTGCAACTTGACCTTGCTCTAACGATAGGTATGCATAGCCAACAGTAGCTATTATGATTGTTGTCAAACCGACCCCTATTGCTGTCCTTTTTCTCATTTCAACCTGCGCTTTGCTATTTTAATTAATTGCTTTGGTTTAGATATAACAATTTTTCACTTTACAAACATTCCGAGACACTTCTCCTTGTTCAGGACAATTCATTAAGTACAGCTTTGACATAGCTATTTTGGAGGAAGACTGATGGAATACATCTGGAACAAACCAGTTTTAACTTTCTATAGGGAAAGAATTCCACGTGAGAAAGATCCTTTTGCTGTTGTCAAAGCATTGAAACTGACAGTCTCAAAATCTGAGAAAGGAGATTACTGGGGAACAATAAATTCTTTCTTTCCTTTAATGGGTGATCTTGACTGCCTTTCTTCAGTTGAAGGAAAGAATGACTATTACCTGATATGTTGGTTTGATGACAATGTGGAGAGCTTGAATGAATCTTACAGGCGCTTAGCTGGAGTTACTTTTCCCGCAGAAGTGCCGTATGTGGTTGATGGGAGAGGTAAAAGAACCTATAATGCCAGGTTCAAGGCTAGGCATGGGAAATTGGAGTAGCAGACTGCTAGACCTCGGAAATAGAATATCTTCAGATATTAACGAATAAAAAGAATAAATCTAGCTTAGCCATTTGTTGTTCATATTCTTTTCACTTCACAAACATTCCAAGAATATTATCTGAGTTACAAGGTCTCCCAGGGATTAAGGACAAAGTTTCCCAATCTCTGGTGCAAAGAAGCCTTCTCCATTCTCCCTGTCCAATTATGAAATAGCCTGAAAAATAATAAAAGCCATACTTCAAACTTGGATTTCAAGGGTTTTTCACTTTACAAACAGCCATGAGACTTAATCTATGTTATCGAGCTGTCTCAGTCAAAACCATTTCTTTATTTCCTTAACTGCTTTGGATGAAGCTCTTTTTTCAAGCAGACACTCTATAGTCTTTTCGCATTCACTGCATTCAACAGGTATTCCTTTACCATCATCTTTTTGTCCAAGATAGCCAAACCAGTGTGGACAATCCAACTTCTCTTCTCGTATTTCAGCATAGCAATAAGGACAAAACTTCATTATTTTGGGTTTATCAAAAGCTTTTCCACACTCAGGATTAGAACAATGAAATTCCTTTTTCGCTTTTGTTTTGGCCCCAGCCATTTCCCGCATCTTTTTTCTCCAAGTTTATATTGTTTCTTCAACGTTTGCGGGTTAATATTTGAATGTGATTGTATGATTACAGTCACAATCAAAAGATGAACCTCAAATGGGGCTTTCAAAAATAATTAAAGTGGTAGATTTCATGGGAATTCTTCTATTGATGTGCCCTTTAAACCAATGAGTCTAAAATCGTTTTGACCATGTGTTTGACATTGGGAATTTGAACAAATTGGTACTATCGGACCTTCTTTTACAGTTTCAGTTCCACACTTCAAGCATTGCCATCTCCTTTTTGCATACCAAAGATAAACATGAAATCCCTCATTTTTGTATAGAGGAGTAAATCGTTCATGGCCTTTGGGAATAATAATTCTCGTATCTGGAAAATTTATCTTGTACTTTTTAAGCTGTTTGAGGGACGCTTGGAAATCCCATTTGATGTCATTTTCGATTTCAATCGCCATGTTATATCCATGTGCAGAAACTATGCCATACTTGGGAATTCTAACTTGCTTTTCACCCGGATGAGTTACTAATGGCAAATGTTGTAATTATTTTCTTTTGATGAGGTAAAGCAACAACCCTAAACCAGCAACAATTATTGCTACTGTGACAGCTACACCTAAGATTACTTCGGGTTCTGTTGACTGAGTTTCTTCATAAGGCAATGGTGTTGGAGAAGTTGGAGTAGTTGGTTCAGGAGACGAGGTTTGACTCTGTCCAATAGTTATTGTTTGAGTTTCACTCCAACCACTTGATATGTCAAAAGCAATACTTAGTTCATAATGTCCAATAGGCCAGGGAGCCAAAGGATGGTCATTAACATAAACTTCAGCCTCATGCCCAGCTAAAGCCTCCACTTGAAAATCAATTTTACCACTATCTGGAATGGCGCTTAAGAATGCAAAATATGCACCTTCTTGACCATCAGCTCCAGAATAGTGCCTCTTAATATCATATCCAGATGCTAAGTAAAGCTCCGTTGGCACAACAGAGAAAGTAATCACGGTGTAACTTGATTTTGATTGGGGAATAGCATCATCGCTTATGTATTCTGCATAAGAAAAACCACCATTATCATATGAACTGGTTCTGGTTCTAACTGGAAAGACTTCTATCCAGTCATCTTCAAAGTGAGGTTTAACACGAATGTTATAGTATATTTGATAGTGTGAGTAATCAAAAGACTGGTTATCAATTGTAATTTCAATCGTGTCATTGGATACTAGCTCAGTTTCATCCAACCCAGTATAAGAATTGGTAGTAATTACAGTATATGAAGCATTCACAAACCTTGCAGTGAACTTTGGAACAGAAGGTTTAGGTGTTGACTGAGCAAAGACAGAACCAACCACAAGTAAGCTAGACACTGCCAAAACTGTGATGAGAATCAGGGTTGCAAGTTTGCTCATGCTATTCCCCTAAAGTAAACAGCTCAATTCAGCCTAAAAGGTGTATTTGTAAAGGTTTCTTGACTAACTATCCTCTACTGTATAGTCAAAGTTTCTTGACAAAGTTTTTTCTACGACCCAAAAATGTTCTTCAATGGTCCTTTTATGCTTCTTCCGTTGACAGACCCCAGTTCTGAAGCTAGGAGATGAGAAAATTGTAAAGATTGAATGTGAAAAATGTAAACTAGAAGGCACACTTCAGAAGGTTGGTCGTAACTATTATCGAACAAGGCATTATGACGGAGTAGATCCCAGCACTAGAAAGCCCAGATTCCATTACCACCAAATCTCTAAAGAGTATGCGGAAAGAGAACTAGAGAAACTTAGAGGAACCAGCACTCTAGAGAATACGGTTTTTGACCAAGTTAAGGATGGTCAAGAAATAATCATTGACCGTAAACTTAAAGAATCAAGCTTTAATCAACCAAATACGGGCGGTCGTAGTCTAGTTTGGCTAGGACTCCAGCCTCCCACGCTGACGACCCGGGTTCAAATCCCGGCGACCGCACCATAAATGCTCTCAGAGAGCTTTTTGCTGGGGTTTTGTGCTTGTTCTTAAGTGAAAATGGGTAATACATGGTTTAGGCCAAGTTTCTTAGTCCTGCTTTCTCGGCTAATTGAATCGCCTTTTCCATCTCACCGTTAGTAAGGCGTCTGCGCAGCTCTGGAATTTCATGCGCTCGCCATTTAGGCCTGTACTGGAACATCAGGTTTACCCTTGTTTCAGTGCCCAAGTTTTCAGCTATCCAGTTCAGCGTCGGTTTCGTGCAGCACTCCAGATGGTTTGGCAGAACCAGCACTCGTATTATCAGTTCGCCATGTTTCTTGGCTTCTAAATGGTTGCGGGTGCAGACTTTCCAGTAATCGGGCGCGTCAGAAATTCTTTCAGCGCAGTCTGCTGGTCCATACTTGAAGTCTAAGAGGTAAACGTCAGCAAACCCAGCTAGGAGATGGGCTGTTTCTGGGCTATAGTAACCATTGGAGTTCCAGACAACGGGCACATTCACGCTTACGTGTTTGAAGGCTTCCAGCCACTGCGGAAGCCACGGCGTAGGTTCTCCGCCTACAAGATTCACGTTTCTGCAACCATTCAAGCGTAAACGTTCAACTTCCATAGCCATTTCTCTGGGCTTGCACGTGCTGCCAGATTCCATCCACTGGGAAATGGTCCAGTTTTGGCAGTGATGACACCGTATGGTGCAGCCCATGGTGAATATGGTTCCTGAAGGCACGAGCTCTGGTTCTTCGCCTACGTGCGCAAAAATGCTTGAAACTGCCATTGTATCGCTGCATTTACAGTACCCCAGCTCTCCCGCAAATCTGTTAACGCTGCATCTGCGACTGCAAAAATGGCAGTGCTGCAAAATTCTGTTTACGATTTCGATTTTCAGGTCAAAATATGATTTTGTTGGCTGGGAAATTTCGTGGAAAAATTTGCCTAAATCAATTTCGTGTTCGATCTTGCAGAACTCTTCAGTACGCTTCATGTGTTCTTTCCAAAGGGTTTCTAACGAGATGTTTTTGTCAAATTCGGCTGGGAGCTTTTTAGCTATAATGAACTTTGCTGTTTTTTCGTTTTGCATGACGGCGAAGTATCTTGCCAAACTCTTTTTCGCTAATTCGTCATTGAGAACGGCGACGGCGTCTGGTCTTGTAATCTTCCACATTCTTCTCTATTCATAATTAATGCTAAACGGCGTACTAAAACAGTGCGTACGGAAAAGGCGCTCCCCTTGAGTGCAATTGCCCTTTAATCGGAATCTGATGCGCGCACACTGGGCAGCGCATGTCCTTTGTCAGGTTCCATCGGGTAATCTCAAAACTGTAACGTTTGATCAGAAGTTCGTTGCAGTTTGGGCAATAAGTGTTCTCAGCTGGATGCCCTGGAATGTTTCCAATGTATACGTAATGCAGTCCTGCGTTTCGGGCGGTCATGTACGCTCTTTCCATAGTTTCAACGGTTGTGGCAGGAGTAGTTGTCATTTTGTAGTCGGGATGAAAGCGCAACAAATGGAAAGGTGTATCTCGACCTATTGTGTCTTTGATCCACGTTGCCATTTCTTTTATTCTATCCATTGAGTCTCCGATTTTCGGAACAACCAAGTTCGTGATTTCTATGTGAACCCCGTTTCTCTTGAGTTCCTTTAGCGACTCGTAGATGGGTTCCACGTTTGGAACCGCTGAAAAGCTTTTGTAGAAGCCCGGGTCCCCTCCACCTTTGAAGTCAACCGTAGCCGCATCCAAATACGGTGCAATAGTTTTCACGGCTTCGGGCGTCATGTACCCGTTCGTTACGAAAGTGTTGAAGAATCCCACCTGATGCGCGAGTTTAGCAGTGTCATACGCGTACTCCATGTAAATGGTTGGTTCAGTGTACGTGTAGCTTATCCCTTGGCAGTTCCTGTCTTTTGCCGCCTTGACAACTTCCGTTGGGGGGAAATACCTGCCCACCACTTCTGTTTCTTGGCTCACCATCCAGTTATCGCAGAATTTGCAGCGAAAGTTGCAGCCAGCCGCCGCGATAGACATAACCAGCGCTCCAGGGTTGAAATGTGAAAGGGGCTTCTTGCTTATCGGGTCAACAGCTGCCGAAACCGCCTTCGCATAATTCAACGAGTATAGAGTACCGCCTTCGTTTTTTCTAACTAAACAAAAACCGGTTGCGCCGTCGTTTATGAGACATCGGCGCGCGCACAAATGACACTTTACTTTCTTATCTTTCTGCTTCTTGTATAACATAGCTACATGAAGAGACACACAAATTTCACCTATATCGATAAAGAGTTGCTAGTATTAACTCTCAGATAGAAATATGGAAGCTTTTCTTTAAAACTATTAGCCCATGCATCGGCGCTTTCGACACCAAAAATGCTCGGCAGAGTACGCATACAGTGTTCCAGCTACTGCCGAAAATAATAGTGCCAAGATGCACTAAGGCTTATTTGTTCAGAATGCAATTGTCTGCCGTGGTTTGGAATTATGGTTGAGACGGGAGTTTTTAGTAACGGGATTCCTTTTGTCCGCTTCGGCGAAGGAGAGAAAACCCTTCTTGTTTTCAGCGGCGGACCAAGCAACACTCTTCCATCAGGTTTCATGATCCGAGTGTTTGGTCATTTCAAGCACCTCTCCAAACACTGTGTGATTTATGTTATGTCTCGAAAAAGTGGACTACCCGAAGGTTACACGACTCGAGATATGGCTGAAGACTATGCAGCAGTGATTAAAGACGAGTTTAATAGTGAACCCTATGACGTGATGGGCGCGTCTTATGGCGGGTTGATTGCGCAACATTTGGCTGCTGACCACCCTGAACTAATCCGCCGCTTAGTCATTGCCATGTCTTTTTATCGATTCAGTGACGAAGGAAACGAGTTGGACATGAAGTCTGCCCAGCTGCTTAGTGAAGGCAAAAATAGGGAGGCTCTTAAAACTTTGTATCCCATACTAGAGGGCGGCAGAATAAAGAAAGCATTTATGAAGTTTTTCATGGGGTACATTGCGCCTCTCCTCTGGAGCACACCCGACAACCCATCAGATTTGCTGGTGGAAGGCAAAGCAGAAATGGCACATAACTCCAAAAACAGGCTTACTGAGATTAAGGCGCCTACACCTGTGATTGGCGGTGACAAAGACTACTATTGTCCAGTGGAGCGGCTTCGCGAAACAGCGGCTGGACTCCCGAATGCTAAACTTGTCCTTTACGAAGAAAAGGGTCACTTGTCTACCATGGGAAAAAAGTTTGACGAAGATATCCTTGCTTTTTTGAACGATAAAAGTAGCTGACTCGTCATATTTTGATCCTAATAGTGGTTCATTGCAGAAACCTATAGAGGGGGTACAGTTTTTACCGGACTGGTAGCTAGTTCCGCAGGCTTTTCCCGATGTATAAATTTCCAGAGCATTAGGGATGTAACAAAACTTTTAGCTAACCCTTTAGCTTGTTGTGGAAACATGTGGCTTTGCCTGTGTGGCATGCGGGTCCTTTCTGCTCCACCACGTACAACAACGTGTCATAATCGCAGTCCGCTATTACTTTTCTTATCTTTTGCATG
>SMTZ1_10003456_pt1 | contig 16105 bp, 13 predicted proteins | sample DeeMarSWOR136_30_FD_25667 | JGI IMG/M metagenome (IMG submission 25667)
TCCCCCCTGAAGCAAGGGAACGGCCCATAGATGAAGTCAAACACCTGTTTCATCACGGTGCAGTGTTAGAAACTATTATGGCATCAATAAACGGTTACCAGTACGATCATCTCTGTGCTGGTGTGGGAAGAATCCAAGTGAGAAAAAAATCAGATGGAGTTCACATTGGCGGATTTGCTGCTGAATACGAAGGGCATGCCCCAAAAGAAAAGGCAGAAGGAATTTTACACAACTCTTTGATGGGAATATTTGACAGGCGTTACAGCCCTGATGAGTACGAGACGTTCGACGAAAAATTTGATATCATAGAGTTCGATGTCCAGAAAAAGTATGGATTAGCAGCCATTGCATTTGTAACCTACATCTATCCAGAAGTTCCTGAATCCTTCAAAGAAGTATCTGGCTAGGTTGACGTATGTCTTCATTTTTTTATTCTTTTTATTTTTTAATTCTTTCAGATTTTTTCCTATATAGACACATTAAGTATAGTTGCTAACAGAGAAATACATTGTTACACGTGTAACAAGATGAGATGACCACCAATAAATCGACAATTGGTTATATTTTGAATGGCAGAATCTCCAAGAAGAGATCTATCAACGTTTCAACTAAAATGCTGGGACGATACCTTTTTAACCTTGACTTTAACCTGTACCCGATGGAAAAAATTGACTTCACAGAAATGGATATCACAAAGGCTATCAGATACATCGCTCTCCCCTCCGTTGTGGGCATGCTCTTCAGAACCATGTATAACCTGGTGGACATGTTCTGGATCGGAAAGTTGGGATATCAGCACATTGCTGCTGTGGGAATATTTGGCATCTTCTTTGAGTTTGCTATCGTGTTTAATGAAGTCGTAGGTGTGGGCAGTGTCGCTTTAATTGCCCGGCATTACGGGGCTAAAAACTATCAACGGGTCAATGAGGTGGTGAAACAAACGTTGTCACTCAAGTTGTTTGTTGCCTTTATCTTTTGTTTTACTGGAATGTTCTTCATAAAATACATTTTAATCGGATTGGGAGCCCAAAATGAGGTCATTGTCTACGGCATCCAGTACGGGAGAGTCATGTCTATTGGATTTATATTTATGCTGTCCAGTGCTACCTTATTTACAGCCATGAGAGGTGTGGGGGACGCAAAAACGCCCATGAAGATCATGATCGTCTCCAATGTTGTAAATATGATTTTAGATCCCATTTTCATATTTACCTTAAACTTTGGCATTACGGGGGCAGCTGTCGCCACTGTTTTATCACAGATGCTCACCTTCACTATTGGATTGTTCTTAATTACCACTGGAAGGCATGTAGTCGAAATTACCACAAGAATAGAATTGGATTTTCGCACCATGAAAAACATCTTATTCATTGGGATCCCTTCAGGTGTTGAAATGCTCATACGAAATGTCACAAACATGATTGCCATCAGAATTATTGCTGGGTTTGGCATGACCGTTTTGGCAGGATTTCAAATATTCTTCCGGTTGTTAGGCGTTGCGTGGATGCCCTTATTTGGGTTAACCCTGGCCTGCGGCACATTAGTGGGACACAATTTAGGGGCAGAAAAACCAAAAAAAGCAGAAAAGACTGCACTAAAGTCAGGATACATAGGGACAGTCACCATGGTGGGAGTAGCTACAGCGTTTTTTGTATTTTCTCACCAGTTGGTATCCTTTTTTAATGCTACAGAAGAAGTCGTTCAAGCTGGTGTATCCAGTTTCAGAATAATTTCTCCTTTTCTTGTATTTTTCGGGTTTTATCTCCCACTGAGCGGCGCATTCTTCGGTTCGGGAGATACCAAGCCGCCCATGGTTATCACCTTTATTGCACACTTCTGTTTCCAGATCCCCTTAATGGTTGCACTTTCCCAGCCTGTAGGAGTGAATGGTGTTTTCTTCGCAGTTGGAGTAGCTTTATTTGTGGGATTTTTTATTACTGTTGTGTGGTTCTTCAAAGGAAAGTGGAAGCACAAGAAATTGGAATAGGCGCTTCACTGATGGATATTATTTTTTTAATAGAAAATATAGCAGGGTGCTAATTTATTTCTTAAATTATCAAAACTAATTATCCATAGAGAGTAAAGAATATAATATTATGATGTTACACGTGTAACAAAAATGAGGGAAATACCAATGATTAGAATCTCTTTGAAACGAAAATGCTGTAATTCAGGTAAAAATAAAAAATAAAAAGAAAAATAAAAAGATTATATTACTGCTGCTTGAGCATCTACGAGACCGTAGCCAAAGTATATGTCCCATCCGGGAGTTCCTATGTCTTCTGCCGTATCCCACAAGTGCTGCCTGACCTGGTCGTTGGTGTAGCTTGAATAAACTGCCAGAACCAAAGCTGCCACACCAGAAACGTGCGGGCATGCCATAGATGTTCCAGACATGGTGGCATATCCACCCTCTTTGTAGCAAGAGTAGATGTACACACCAGGGGCTCCAAGCTCTATCTCATCACCGTAGTTGCTGAATGAAGCAATGTTGTCACTTGAATCTGTAGCAGAAATGGCCATAACTGAGGTGTAACCTGCAGGGTACAGATCTGGAGATTCTTCTCCATTGTTACCGGCAGCACCCACCAAGACACATCCTGCTGCCCAGGCAGCAGCACATGTATCTGCAAGCGCTTGGTCGTAGGTAGTGGAACCCCAGCTCATGGATACAACATCCATGCTATTGTCTGCACACCATTGGACTCCCTCAATGCAGTCGCTGGTCCGTCCGGTACCGCCTTTACCCAGAACTTTGACACCATACAACCAGGCGTCAGGAGCTACACCTATAACGCCTATGTCGTTGTCTATGGCTGCAATAATACCTGCACAGTGTGTTCCGTGGCCGTGGTCATCATCGAAGTTGTTGGGGTCCTTGTATTTTCCTTTTGGTGCAATTGTGTTGATTCCACCCTTGATGTTTGCTGCTAAGTCTGGGTGATCCATGTCAATCCCCGTGTCCACTACTGCAACTTTTACACCTGCTCCTGTCGAGGTAGACCAGGCTAAGTCAGCATCAATCCTGTCAACACCCCAGGGGAGCTCCTGTGCTAACGGTTGAGGGTCTCCATTTGCTTGAGCTGGATCGACATACTGTCTGACGTAATCTGGCTGGATGTACTTCACATTAGGGTTCTTTGACAAAGCTTCTATTGCAGGCTGCGGAAGTGTTGCTACCACTGCTGGAATTATGTGGAAGGTTTTGTGGACCTGTCCATGCTGTCCAACTAAGTGGGCATCGGGTGCATTGTGGAAGACCACAATCACTCTCTCTGGTTGAGGAGCCCACACAGAATAGACTGAAAGCAGAAGGCACGTCACTAATACTCCGGCTGCTATTCTCTTCATCTCTTCACCTCCTCTAAAGCTTTTGGATGGTAGATTTTTCGCAACTTAAGAAACTTTTTATTGTTTATAGTGTTTAATCTGGAAACAAAATCTTTCATTGGAGTTTCAAAATGTTTAAAACCTTTTATTATATTTTAGAAGAGACAAAAATGTAGATATTAAGAAATTTCTATGCAATCGGGACATTTCAGTGGACTTATTGATCTAAAATTGTAGACAAAATGAAGATATGCGAAAAGGTGGCCTTTTTGTGATTAAAATTTAAAATTGAGTCCTATTGATCATTTTTTTACTTTAATTCCCTTCATTCAGCGTTATCAAGTTCTCTCTCCCTCTAAATATCTTTCGAATTACCCCTTCTTCTTTGAGCTCATTCAAAAGAATGGACACCTTAGCCTTTGAAAATCCAGTTAAATCAGGCAGCTTTTTTTGGGCTATAGCCCCTCCATGCTTTCTTATGGCGTTAACAATCAGATCCCTGTCATTCACGTCCTGCTTTTCTGGTTCTTTCTTTTGTTTTTTCGTCTTTCTGAGCTTTATGATCATGATCAGTACAGAGACCAGAAATAATCCCAATGTAATGGGAATGAATTTCTTTTTTTCCGGCTGCAGATCTACATCTTCTTCTTTTTCCGGCTGCAGATCTACATCTTCTTCTTTTTCCGGCTGCAGATCTACATCTTTCTCTATGACCACAGTAGGTTCTCCAAAAGCAAAATTCATGGGGCCTTCCCAAATGAGCGTGGTCTGCCTTTGGTGATCTGGATGTGGAGTCACTGTGACGAAGTGATACCCTTCGGGAAGTTCAACCATCAATATTTCATTCATGGATAGGTAATATCCACCCTCAAACACATCTCCCATGATGACTCTATCATTTTCCAGCACTGCAAATCCCTCCCATGTGAATTGGAATCGTATGACTCCGTAGGTTTTGGTCACTGTAATTTCTTTCCCTAAAAAGATATCAAAATCAGTCATAGCCATAGATCTTTGTCTGGAATATTTTATCTTTTCTAATAGTAAATTCATTTTTTCCTTGAACTCTGACAGTCTGCTATTCTTGAGTGTTTCGTCTTTCTGGAACTCCTCAAAAAACTTTTCATCTTCTTCTGTAGCTAAGACAAGCCTGCTCTCAACTATCCACAATGCAGAACCAGTTGCATCTAGCTGGATAATTATGGTAGTAGTCTCAGTGGGCTGGGCCATAAGGTATGGGATCAACAGCAGAACCACTATTCCGGTGTGAACTATTCTGGTTTGTGTTCTTGTATGCATTCTGATCACTCATGCATGTACCCATTTAAGTGGTTTTCTGAAGGAGGGGTGGCAATCTACCTGGTATATGCTCACCAACTATGAGTGCTTAACCATAAGTATAATGCCAAAAAAAATCGAAGATAGTAGAGACTCTTTCAGATAGGAATTTTGTCCTTTTGTTGAAGCCAGGTTTGCTTACCTCCAGTCGGGGCTGTAAAAGTGTCGGGTGATTGTCTCACTTTTGTTACACGTGTAACAATCTATTGCCATTTATCACACCAACCTTGAAAAAATGATAACAAAGAAGATTGGAGTTCTTCATCCCCAGAAGACTTGACAACCCCCTCCAGTCTTGTCCTGTGCTCTACTGTATTATGCTGTATCTCCATTCTCAAGAAGCTTAATACTAGTACTGGAAGAAGGATACTGTTGACAAAGGAGAGGAGGATGGTTAGTTGTTCTTGGAATCTAAAGATTTATCAAAGCACCTGAAAAGGGGATTCATGGGATGAATGTGGACCTGAATCTTTGGGTGGACCTGAATCTTTGGGTGGACCTGGTTCTTTAGGTGGACCTGGTTCTTTGGGTGGACCTGTATCTTTGGGTGGACCTGTATCTTTAGGTGGACCAGGTATTTTAGGGACATCGGGTGATTCATATCCTTGCCTTTTCATCTCTTGGGATATACTTGCGCTCATTTCAGACATCACAGTTGCCATTTTATTGAACTTCTCTATTAAAGCGAGAGCACGCTCTTGCAGTTCTTCTGATAGTGTCGTGATTATTTCTGAAATTTTTTCTCCAAGCACACTCATAGACTGGGCAACGACAGCCACTTTAGTAGCTAGTTTTCGCATTTCAACTGCAAACTCTTCTTTTGTTATTTCTCCGTCTTGCAGCTCTTGGATCAGGTGCATCCTCTGTGTATTCAGATTATCCACCGCTTCCACCAGTTCATCGGTTTTCTCTTCGAGGATGCTCAGCCTACCCTCTTGAGACGCTTCTGTCGAGAATTTGTGTTCGAAAATGAAATCTTGTATAGTGGCTTGGTGTTCGGTGACCATTTCGCTGAGCAGGACACTCAGCTCCTTCCCTATGGGAAGTTCTTCTTGGGTTTGAGCAAGAGGCATTAAAGTAAAGATGAATAGGATCAATATCAAGACAATAACCTTTTTCATAATCTGGTAAATGTTTTGCAGCATAAAAAGTTTTTTATTGTTTGTAGTGTTTGGTTTGGAGATAGACCTTTTAGTGAAGCCTTTCTAATATTTAAAACCTTTTATTATATTTTAGAAGAGTTAAAAAACGTAAATACTAGATTTGAATGGTCTAATATATTGATTCAGATCTATAAATAGAATAAAATCAAAAAAAAGGAAAAAAACTGGTTCCAAAAGCAGCCTAGACTCACTACATTAGTCTCTCACATTGTGGTTCTTCTGCACCTGTAGAAAAGGCTTGAGAAAACAAAAATTGAAATACAATGATTCCTTTTCATATCCCAAACCCCTGGGTGAGGAGCTGGATAAGGAAAGACAGTCTTAATCCAACTCCTCTGAAGGTGGTGAAAACTCCCTAAGTCGAAGACATTCAGACCCAGTCTTTACGTTCCTAGGTAGTTAAATGTGTGGGATACGTGTAACATAAAAAGCCTTTTATTGTTTACACTCTTTAAGGTGGAGACAAACCTTTTATTAAGGTCTCAGAACGTTTAAAACCTTTTATTGTAATTCAAAAAAGTTAAAAAACGCAAAAACAAGATCCTGCATGTAACTATGGTTAGAGCCCTCAAGTTCAAATGGAAAAGAAATCAACTGAAGTCTCAGCCTGGCAATTCAGGATATTTCTACAAAAGTGCAGTTCACAACCCACCCACGATTATACTTTCATTGAGAAGAAGGACGAAATCAATAGAAAAGCACGACATAATGAAATCTTAGCTATTCAATCTGTGAAGGTTGCAGTGATTATTGATAAGATAAGGTAGTGGGAGGTAGAATGACTGAAATGAGAGTGCAGTCTTTAGATTTGAGGATATAAGGATGATGAGGAAATTATTCAGAAAAAGATTTTCAGGAATCCATTGAGAATACTAGGATTTTTGGGCGTTTAAAGTGTGTTGTCAACTTCATGATGGATTTAAAACTCTTAATAATTCATAAGTATATTGCTCGAATGTAACTTGTTACACGTGTAACAAGTTGCTGAACCCATCAACAGTTGCCACTGTTACAGTAAAGTTTTTAAGGTGCAATCCATTACAGGAGTGGTGGGACCATGACTGCAGCTACCACAAAGATAACAGAAACTGAACCGGTAACTCTTGTCAAAGACTTTGATACATTCACGAATTATCTGAGAGAGTATGAACCTTCTTTGGTGAGGAAAGATCACCTTCTCACCAGAAAAACCCTTTACGAAATTGAGCAGTTGATGAGCCATCCCGATCCAGAGAGTACGCCTAAGACCCCCATAATTTTTTACCCTCATTTGATACTCTTCTACTATACAGTTCTCAGGGGCAACTTGTTTGTGAAGACCAGGGAGCTGAAATTACAGGAAACAGAAAGACTCTCCGAATACCAACAGTTAACCCCTACTGAAAAGTACTTTTTCGTGCTGGAAACCTTCTGGGTGGATTTGTTATGGAACAAATTACTGGGAGAAAAGACCTCTTTATTTCTTATACCAGATGCGCAGTCCATAGTAAAGTATTTAGCCACAGTGCCGCCAGGAAAAGCTGTTCCTGTGAAGGATTTACGTACTATTCTGGAACTTTGGTCTATCCATCCTTTTCTCTATGGGTATCTTTCATGCTTTGGGTTGGTTCAGATCACCTACGATATGCGGGGACCCAAAACTAAAGAGAGACGGCTGTACCCTGTAGATTCAGTAACAGTAACTGATTTAGGACGTGAGTTATTCCCCATTCTTGCGAGTGAACGAAATTTGGAACAGTGGAATATCCTGTACATCAGAGAGAAAACAGGTGAATTCATTATTTTTCCTGGGAAAAGTGAACATGGAGAGTATGAGCCATTTTTCAAGCCGTTTCAGGGACTATTCAAAGAGGAAATCCAAAAAACGCTGCCCAGAGGCAGAGAATATACGGGCACTTTTGTTTTCAAGGTTTTTGCCAAGAGAAGTGTGTGGCGCACTATTAAAACATCCAGTGAGCACACGCTTGAGGACCTGCATAATGCTATTCAGGATGCTTTTGGGTTTGACAAAGACCATTTGTACGCCTTTTTCATGGATGGGATACCCTGGTCCCGGTACGCTATTTATGCACCAGGTACTGATGAAGGCCCTTTTTCAGACCAGGTTCCCATTGGCAAATCTGGATTGCAGCCCATGCAGCGGATTGTGTACCTGTTTGATTTTGGTGATGAATGGATGTTTAATATAGAAGTTTTAGAAGTGAGCGGTGAGCCAGGACCTGCCTCCCCAGAAATTATGGAAAAGAAGGGGACAGCTCCTCAACAGTACAGCTGGTGAAGGTGATTATACAAGGTGTGTACATCAGGTAAAGCTGCACGCTTCTAAAGGTCCCTGGTTGTGGTTACAAAAATTTCCAATCACATTGGAGATATCAGTATTTTGTGAGAAATTATACAACAACCCCAACATGTCTGCCCTGTTCCTTTACTGAGAGTCACAACAGGGTTATGTTATAAGACTATGGAAGAGAACCCTTATAAGAGGTCCTGTACAAGAAAATAGAGAGGAAAAGGATGAGAGACGGGTGTCTTCAGCGCCGGGTTCACGTAGAAATGAAGACTGTGTCTTCAATACCAGGCTCACATAAAAATGAAGATACTGCCTCTCGGTTAGGGAGGTGTGAAGATGAGGAGAAAGAGAGCTCAACCAAGAGCAAAGCGCTTCATGATTGAACTGCTTATTTTGGTGTTGGCGTTTTGGCGAGGAAGTCCGAGTTGACGGAACCTTACTTTTCTTTTTTCCATTTTTTCTTTTTTTATTTGATTTTTCTATAATCACATTCCATAACCAGCAGTTACGATTTCAACACGTTCAGGTAGTATGATTTCCAATTCCAAACCCTTTTTATCATTTCCTCGATGTTACCTTAGTAATGTACTGATACACCTGCCCTTCTTTTTTCCTCCTTGGTACCTTCCTGTGTATGCCAGCTCACTTATGATATCTTTCACACAGGACCGATACCTTTTTTCAGACATGTTTTTTAAATCAAGGAGTTGCACACACCAGTGGTATAACCTATGGTAGACTCTCCTTTGATAGAAAATCAGTACGTATTCGCAACCTGGAGCCACCCTATGATATTACTTTTTTGAGGGTTATTTTAAAAAATATTCTGCAAATATACGTTTGAAATGCTTTAAACCTCTTTAATATCATTTTATAAGAAAATGAGACTTTTCGACAATGAGAAAAGATACTAACCTAAGAAAAATTATTATATCTGAGAGATTCAAACAGATTTCAAAAAATGCACACAAAAATTCTGTTTTTGTTCTTATTTTTCATGGTTATAAAAATTGCTCATGAAATTGTTTAAATGGAGAGGATGGGTAAAAAAAGGGAGAAGGGCTTCCGTGTTCGAGCGTGGTCGGAGGATTAGATTCCGGAAATAAAAGCGAGTTAGACAGGCTGAGTTCCTTTGCGGTCTGGAAGTAAAAGGAGAGGATACAAAGGAGGGGTTCTTCAAAGCTTAGGGATGGTAGAGAGGTGGCTATGTCACTTCTCTGCCAACAGCTCGCTAATTTTACAGAGTTGAGATTTCATAATATCAATGTCTATTACAGTATTCACATAATTTCTATCCTCAGAAAGTGAACAGATCATGTTCCTATTTCCACTTTCAGTTCTTTTGCATCCAGAATCACTTCATACCCTTCAGTTCTCCAGACCAGCTTGATCTGCAGTACAAAGGAAACCTGGCTGGCCCCCATGGGTAATGAAGCTTCCATGGTGAATCCTTTGGCCAGTAAATCATTGAACCAGAGCACATCTGTGATAGCATATTCATAACAGTTCCCAACTTCTTCCATGTCCAGCCTGTAGACAGTAACATGTTCGTATTCAGAACAGAAAACAATGTATAAATTCTCCATTCTTCTGTTTTCCTCATTTTTCACGTACACACTTATGGGGACTTTCTCATTCTCTGATGCAGTAACCTTTCCCGGGAGAAGGCCAGCTTCCACTTTCTCAATGTTGACGTCAGGTTTTCTCAGCGTGAACTTGAACGAGGTTTTGGCAGTTTTTTGGTCTCCCTGTGAATCAAAATACTTGACCTTTATGACTGCTTCAACAGTATCAAATTCTCTTTTCTCTTTAAGGATGTCAACAGCTTCTATGGTGGCCTTGACCTCTTTGGTGAATCCTTCTTCAATTTTGTCTATTGTCTCGTATTCAAAGGTGAGTAATGCGGGTATATTGCTTTCCAATTTCACATTTAAGGCAGGAGCATCTCCTTCATTGGTTAAAATGATAGAAATGTCGAATATATCAGAGACAATTAAATTTTCAGGGGGATTTTCTACTGCTACTGTTATTTTTGGGACATTTTCCTGGACTAGACATCCTGAAAGGAGTAATACAACTATGACCATGATTCTTCTCATAAGATGATGTGGGTTAGTGTGCTTAAAAGCTTTTCAGTACTTTGAGTTCTTTGAAACTGCAGATACGTAGAAGGGTTCGCACCTTTGTTACACGTGTAACAAGTCATCAGGCAGTATCTGTATGGGTTAATCCATTACAGGGGTTCATGGTAGGTTCAGTCCAGTAGATTATTAAGGTTAGTTACAGGGCTCTATCAGTAAATAATTTAAGTGCACACACCTTTTGACGATTGTGACAGAAACAGTCTTAGGTATTGTGGCTCATCCTGACGATGAGATTGGAATGGCTGGCACATTAAAGAATCACGCAGACCGTGGAGACAACGTAATTTTAGCCTGGATGACTGCAGGAGAGAACACGACCATGCTCAAAGGGACACCAGAAGAGAAAGCGAACATACGAAAAGAGCAAGCAGGAGAGGTGTCAGATCTACTGGGAGTGAACACTCGGTTTCTAGGATTTACTGATTCGCAGGTTTCCTACACTATGGAAGCATCCAAGAAGGTGGCATCATTCATTAAAGAGGTAAAGCCAACCATTGTCATCACCTGGAATGATTACTGGCAAGCAGGAGCTGGACACCCGGACCACAGGAACACGTGTTACATTGTGAGGGATGCTCTCACGTACGCGCGATTTCCTGATTCACTACCTGCGTACCGGGAATTTGTGAGTTTATACTTGTACTACAATCCAGATTCACCCCTTCCAGTGGTGTACGTGGATGTTTCACAGCAAAAAGGGATATTTGAAAAAATTGTAGATGTCTACTCGAGGGTGTATGGGGGCTGGCCTGTCACTGAATGGAAGTACACCAATTTGAGGTTCTTTGGCATGCGGGCAGGCTGTGAGTTGGCTGAAGTTTTCAATGTGGTCCAGAATAGAAGAATGGTATCTCAGTATTTGGATTGACCAAGGAATGTTCAGCTCGGCCTTGAATACTGTATTGTGCTCTGTGGGCACAGGCATACACATAGAGACCACTTATTTCTCGGACATTTATGAAGACCGGTAACCCAAAAAGTGTTACACGTGTAACAGAATGCCCCCAACTTGGAACCCCTTCAGTACATACCTTTTAAAATGCTTACGAGAAACCATTGCATGGAGACAGTCCGCACCCTAAAAAAAGGTGAAACCCTGCTCGTCAAAGGGCCTGCACGTATCACACTGAAAACAGGGAGAATTCGCATTGATGGTACAGACAGAAGCCGTTATGTCGTCAAAAAAGGGAGTTCCTGCACACTGGCAGGGATTCAAGAGTCTCAGATAGAGATTACTCTAGGTTCAGGGGCAGCAGTTGAAAAATTTGAAGTAGCAACTCCCAGGATTTGGTTGAAGTACTCCCATGAGATTCTCCAGAAAAAGGGGGTCATCATGATCATGGGGGCTCCAGATACGGGGAAGACTACTTTTGCCACTTTTCTGGCAAATCAAGCGTTGGAGAAAGGGATATCTGTGGCAGTAATTGATTCAGATATTGGTCAGTCAGATATAGGGCCTCCTTCAACTATTGGGTTAGCCTTTGTTAAGCATACGATTAACCAGATAGCTGATGTTGCAGCAGATGAGTTCTATTTTGTGGGGACTACATCGGTTCAGGATGTGTGTGATATGGTTGTGGGGTTGATGTCCCTGGTAGAAAAAGCAAAAAAAAGAGCTGAATTAGTGATCATTGATACATGTGGGTACGTTCTGGGAGATACGGGAAGGAGACTAAAGGTATTGAAGCTGCAGTCCATTAATCCAGATTTTGTGGTGGCTTTACAGAGGAGAGGGGAATTACACCCTATATTGAGGACGTGGAGAGGTTCCATTATAAAGGCGGATGTTCCCAAAGAGGTGAGAAAAGTTCCTCGGCACACCAGAAAGGAAATTCGTGAATCCAGATGGAGAAAAACTTTTGAAGAAGCTCAAGAGCGTCAAATAGATCTGGAGGAGAAGACGTTATTAAATACGTATTTACTATCTGGGAAGAGCATTGATACGAACCTGTTTAAAAAATTGCTGCAGTGTAATGTTATTTATGCTGAGGAGATCCCTGAGGGGTATTTTATCGTCAAAAAAGAAAAATTTCACGAGTACCAGCCGAAGCAGGTTTCTTTTTCTGGAAATACGTTGAAAGTGCTTGATGTGAGCTGGGAAGAAAACTTGGTGGTAGGATTACGAAAAAAGGGTACCTTTGTGGACTTGGGGATTGTAAAGAGGGTTAACTACCACAACATGATGGCAGTCATTTCATGCAGAGAGCATGACTTTGATACTATTAAATTTGGGAGAATAAAAGTAGATGAATCTGGATGTGAACGAGGATTCATTGATTGGTGTTAACAACTGTATTGAAGAATCCAAGGTTATGAGGTCACCTACAATAGTCTAATTGGGTTTGGTTCTTGTTTTTGTTACACGTGTAACACCTGCTGTATTTATTGGTCTGATTATCATTTGGATTGAAGGGTTTTTTACTCAAATATTCTGCAAATTGGTTCATTAACAGCCTTGAGCAGTATTCAATCTAATTACCCTAATCGGGTATATCTCACTTTGTCCAAATCCTATCCGAAACCTTTATAAAGAGGGGTGGTTTACCATGGTTATGAGGTCTGAAGAGATACGTGGAAGAGTAGATAACAGTTATGAGAAATACGGGTGGACGGATAACCAGAAAGAGGTTTTTGAAAAATTCATAAAGGAGCGCTACGCAAACTATGCGAACCCAAAAAATACTGTGGGCCAGTACCTTGATCTTTTGAATTCAATAGTTCTGAAAATTAAGAAACCTTTCTCTGAAATCACGTATGATGATTTGGAGCCTTTGCTCAGTGAATGGCAGGAGAAATACGGAAAAGCTTCTCTACATGGTAAGAGATCTAAGTTGAAGGCATTTTTGAGATGGGAATCAGGGAATAAGCATGATCAACGAGCAGAAAAGATACGATCAGGTGGATATGTATCACCCATAACGATTCACGATTTGTTAACTGATGATGAGATCACCAAATTGAGAGAAGCTGCGAAAGCTGATCCACGAAATTTAGCTATGGTTGATTTCCATTTGCTGTGGGGACCACGACCTTCCGAAAGTGCCAAATTAAGAGTAAAGGACGTGGAAGTAAATGATGAGTACATTGTGGTGAATATTCCCCAGACAAAGACAATATACAGACCTGTTCCAATTCCCTTGACCACTGAGAGTGTCATACAAGATCCAACATTTTTGGATTGTGCTTTAAATGCATATACATCTTTGATGCAGTACTTGAATGCACACCCCGGGTATCCTGATGATCCTGATTATCCTTTGTGGTACGATGAAAAGAAAGGGAGGAAACACTTAGATCGGTACTCATTAAGCAGGATCTTTAGAAGATTAGGGAAACAAGCAGAGTTAGAAAAGAGTATCAGTACCTACATGTTGCGGCGTACTGCATTTAATCGGTTCAAAGGTGTGAACAGGGAGCTTTTGTGTGCTGGCTTCGGATGGAAACCGGGAAGTAAGATGCCTACTCAGGTGTACAATAAATTGAGACCCCAGGATTACTTAGAGACACTAATAAATTCTAAATCCAAAAAAGTGAGAGACATTCAAATATGCCCACAGTGTGGAAAGGAAAACCCACAAGATAAGAACTTCTGTGTGTGGTGTTCGCATGCCCTCAAGGAGTCATTAATGGCAGATACAGTTAAGCGCTTCCATGCAGATCAGACAGCTCAAAAGGAGCTTGAAGAACTGAGAGAAAAAATGACTAAAATGGAGGAACTGCTGAGTAAGATGGTAAATGTGCCAGGGTTTGAGAAATTCATGGAAGAGGCTGTAAGAAATTCAGAATGATTATTCAGTTTTCCACGAAGAAAATCTATCCAGCATATCCAGAACAGGATAATGATATATTACACGTGGCATGTTACACGTGTAACAAGAATATCCAGGATACGTGATCTGGTACTGGCACTATTGTCAGTGGTGGTCTATCAATCCATTTACCAATACTTCACTATTGACCTTTGTTTCCTCCAAATTATGGGGATTTACAGAGCTTTCTTTTTTCATCTGATTTTTGTCCTTCATTTCCTTATTCATATTTTTATCATCTCCTAAAAAATATAGAACTTCTCTTGTATAAACTCAGATGTAATCACCGAAAATATTTCCAGTATCATCAACTTCTGTATTACATTTCTCATTTTTGTTTCATATTGTTCAAGTTCTCTCAAGCACTTTTCAAGCACATCTTCTGGAAATATATCCTTAAAATATGAAGCTTCGTAAACCTCTATAGTTCTACCCCTTTCAGGTTCTATTCTGCATTTTCAGAATACAGTTTTCTCTGCATAAAGATTCAAAGTTTTGAATGTATTTCAAATTTGTTACACGTGTAACAAAATTAACTTTTTTTGCTATTTTTCATAGTAACCTGTTTCAATCCTATCATAGTCTGATTTCAAGGTGGTTCAATAAGTATAGAAAAGAGCAGGGCTACAAGATTTCAATCCTAACATAGTCTGATTTCAAGGCTGTACACCCTCGTCCTTCTCTCAACTTTCTTCATATTTCAATCCTAACATAGTCTGATTTCAAGATAAACTATGAGCAGAAGAACATGGCATCCTATGACCATATTTCAATCCTAACATAGTCTGATTTCAAGACCAAGATTTGTAGAATAGATTGGAACGGACATTTATTTCAATCCTAACATAGTCTGATTTCAAGGTTATTTGAAATTGTCCGTCTTGCGGAGGCAATGATATTTCAATCCTAATATAGTCTGATTTCAAGTCAGGAGAATAGGAACGTAGAAATGACCAACTCTCATTTCAATCCTAACATAGTCTGATTTCAAGTCACGAAGAAGAAGGTGACTTGCACACCGATACGCCATTTCAATCCTAACATAGTCTGATTTCAAGTCGAGACACGGAGGTTGAAGAATGAAGAAAAGGATATTTCAATCCTAACATAGTCTGATTTCAAGATTGCCTTCTGAATCGGTGTTTCAATTGGTTCTGCATTTCAATCCTAACATAGTCTGATTTCAAGACTGCTCTCTCTCTCCTTGTGATCTCGATGAACTCGATTTCAATCCTAACATAGTCTGATTTCAAGTATTCCTGTGCTTGATATGAGTTTGTCACTATTATGTCGTATTTCAATCCTAACATAGTCTGATTTCAAGAGTGGTGGAAGTGAGAAAGACCACTCCTCAAAACCTAATTTCAATCCTAACATAGTCTGATTTCAAGCTTTATTGTAATGAGTACATGAGCACCTTGTGTATCGGCATTTCAATCCTAACATAGTCTGATTTCAAGATTTCTATATTCTTCTAATTTGAATGTTTCTGAATCCGTATTTCAATCCTAACATAGTCTGATTTCAAGAATTCTACTCCTCACTTCTGGAGGGTAATCCTCTACATTTCAATCCTAACATAGTCTGATTTCAAGAGATTTATTCTCATATACGAAGAGGCTATTAAACAGATTTCAATCCTAACATAGTCTGATTTCAAGATTGCCATAGTAGATATATACATTCTGATCAGCACTAGATTTCAATCCTAACATAGTCTGATTTCAAGAGTTTGTTAAATTTGTACCAATTTTGTCATGGTCTAATTTCAATCCTAACATAGTCTGATTTCAAGCCAACCAAAATGTATCAGCTAACATCTTCATGTTGTGATTTCAATCCTAACATAGTCTGATTTCAAGGGGCCATATTTTTCCCTTTATTCACTCCGTACTATATAAATCTTTCGCCCATTCAGCACCCCTCGTCGTGGATCCCCGGTTGTGCACTTCCTTTATAAAGATCCACGACTTTTGTGAAATTCGCAGCTTCTCTCATTAATACAATCTGCAAATTAATAGGTTCCCCACT
>SMTZ1_10003361_pt1 | contig 16104 bp, 10 predicted proteins | sample DeeMarSWOR136_30_FD_25667 | JGI IMG/M metagenome (IMG submission 25667)
TGATGTTTCTGGCCTCATTGGGACATACCTCAGCACATTTCCCGCTACCCTGGCAAAGCTCCCGGTTCGTCCTCGAGTGCCCATCGCAGATTTCGATGGCTCCATTGGGGCAAGCCTGGACACATTTCCCACAGCCAGTACATTTCTCGCTGTCAAAAAAGATTTCTGGCTGCAATACCTGCGACTCAGGATTCTGGCACCAGAGACAGCGTAACGGGCACCCCTTCAGAAAAACGGTGGTGCGAATTCCGGGGCCATCATGAATAGAGTAGGTCTGTATATTGAAAATCACGCCTTTGGTGGCTTCTACATCATTGCCGGTCATTATCTTATCTTCAGTTTGTAACACAAAAAATACCTGCTGTAAAATGACAGTGGTTCAATGTGATACTGTTACACTCACAGAAACGCCGATACAAAGCAGCCTTTCTCTATCACCCTTGCCAGTACTTCTCCCTTAGCTCGCGCTTTAGAATCTTACCGGTAGGATTTTTGGGGAGGGAATCCATAAACTCAACCGACTTTGGTGTCTTGTAACCAGCGATTCGTTCTTTGCAGAAAGCAATAAGCTCTTCGGCAGTGGTAGCTGCTCCCTTCTTTGTGGCTACTACAGCGTGAACCTTCTCTACCCAGTATGGGTCAGGGATACCGATAACGGTAGCTTCCAAGACTGCAGGGTGCTGGTAGAGAACATCTTCCACTTCCCTCGGATAAACATTCTCCCCGCCGGAAATAATCAGGTCCTTTTTCCGGTCTGCGATATAGATATAACCCTCTTCGTCATAGTAGCCCACGTCGCCTGTATGAAGCCAACCATCAATAATGCTCGCGCTGGTATCATCTGGCTTGTGCCAGTATTCGACCATTATATGTTTGCTCCGTACTATTATCTCCCCCAATTCACCCAGCCCGACATCATTACCTTTTTCATCCACGATTCTGACCTGGACACCCACATCCGGTCGGCCAGCCGACAGGAGTTTCTTCTGCCTTTTCTCGGGTCCATCCATAGCATTATGGTCCTCTTTCGACAGGTGAGAAATAGCTGGCCCGCTTTCACTCTGGCCATACCCCTGGGCAAAAATGGGGCCGAAGACCTTCCTGCCTTGTTTCAATACCTCAAGAGGCATAGGTGAACCACCATACCACATGAGCTTCATGGAGCTGATATCGTATTTGCCCGCATCAGGTAGCCCGAGCATCGCTACCACGTGGGTTGGCACCATCATCATGTGGGTTGCCTTCTCATCCCGGATGGTCTGCAGTGCAACCGCCGGGTCAAAAAATTTCAGGATAACATTGCATCCCCCAACATACAGGAAGGCCCGCAGGATGGTGTCCCCGGCAATATGAAAGAGCGGTGATATCTGTATATGCTTATCGTCGATTTGCAGACCCATGTTAATAACCAGGGTCTTGGCGTCTTCGACGATGCATCGGTGAGTGTACAGGGCACCGCGGGGCAGACCGGTAGTACCGCTGGTATAAATGATACTGACAGGGTCGTTTTCACCTACCTGGACATCGGGCTCATGCCCCTCATGTGATGCCAGCAGGTCATGATGGGCTATCATATCGGGCGCGGCAGTTTCGAAAGAAATAAAATTCCCGACCTTAGACAGGCGCGGCCTGATAGAACCGGCCACTTCCGATAGTTCAGGGCCAACAAAGAGGGTATTGGCTTCTGAATAATTGATTATGTAATCAAGCTCATCACCCGTTAGCCTGGGATTAAAACGTGAGGCAATGAATCCCCCCTTCATCGCTGCCCCGTATGCCTCCACACAGTCCAGACAATTCCAGGCCAGAATACCGAGCACATCCCCCTTTTTTACCCCCATATCGTGCAAGGCATGAACCAATTTGTTCACTCTTGTATTATATTCAGAGAAGGTTATTCTCGTATCGCCATACACAAAGGCTTCCCGGTTTGGATGAAGAAGTGCATTTCTGTAGATAATATCTGCGTAAGTGCCAGAGCTATACCGGGATAGTTCCTTTAGCAAGAGACCTTCTGACAAAGCCAATCACCTCCTCTAGCAGTGATAGTGCGGAAACAATATGACGGGTGACGTCCGTAGCTTGAATCAACCTGTTTACCCCGAAATACAATACTAGACTGGGGGTAAATTTCTACTATAATATAGTGCATAAAATGGTCTGTGTCCAGTGAATACACATATACCCCGTTCATCTTATCTGGGACGACTCCAGATATGCCAAGGAAGGAGAATTTCATGGTAAATAAGGCTAATGAATCGGTATTGTATGCCGTTGGTGACGTGGCTCCCTACAGAGAGGACCCCGGCTCTATATTTCAATGTGTTGCCACCACCCTCGGACAGGCAGACATCGCCTTCTGTCAGCTTGAAATCAATCTCACTCACCGGGGGACTCCTCTACCACAAGCCAGACTTGCCATGCGTGCTAACCCGGTAACAGCGCAGGCAATAAGAGAGGCTGGTTTTAACGTCGTATCTTTCGCCAGCAATCACTGCATGGACTGGGGGCGTGAAGCCTTTTTTGATACTATCAATGCTCTCAGAGACCAGGGGCTCACGGTCATAGGTGTGGGCAACAATATTGAGGAGGCCCGAAAGCCGGCGTTTGTTGATTGTAAAGGAACGAGGATAGCCTTTCTGGCCTACAATACAATCCTGCCGCAGGGGTATTGGGCCGAGACAAATCGTCCGGGCTGCGCTCCCATGAGGGGTTTCACCCTGTATGAGCAGATTGAGCATGACCAGCCAGGAACACCAAGCCGAACACATACTTTTCCACACAAGGATGACCTGCAGGCAATGGTGAATGATATCAGACAAGCCAAGTCTCAGGCCGACCTTGTAATCCTTTCCCTGCACTGGGGGATTCATTTCATCCCGGCCGTGATAGCCGATTACCAGAGAGAGGTCGCCCGTGCAGCGATTGACGCCGGGGCCGACCTGATACTGGGACATCATGCTCATATACTCAAGGGTGTTGAGGTCTATTCAGGTAAGGTGGTCTTTTATAGCCTCTGTAATTTCGCTCTGGACCTGTCTCCGACCAAGGAAATCCTGGAAAGTCCGGGGCATAAAGAAATAAGCGTGCTTAACGTCAGCTGGCAGCCAGACCCTGAATACCCCACCTATTTCTTACCCCCTGACTCGAGGAAAACGATGATTGCCAAGTGCGTAATCTCCAATAAAGAGATAAAGAGCGTTTCCTTTCTGCCCACTTATATAAACAAACAGTCCCAGCCGGAGATTCTAAATTCACAGGACGAGCGGTTCGGTGAAGTGGTCGGTTACATGGAGGAGATTAGCCAAGACCAGGGGCTCAATGCCAAATACGTTATCGAAGGCGATGAAGTATTCATTAAAGAAGGGTGATATCTCTATCCATCTTATAGTATTAAGAGAAGCTAATGAAGATTTGCAGGTTTTCAATGGTCTGCTAGTCTTCTTCTCAGTTTTTAACGTGCTTCTGCTTATATAAAAACGGTTCCTTGTTTGTACCCTCGTTGACTTCTCCCGTTCATGTTGCTATCCTTTGCTCAGGCTATGTTCGTTCTGCCCACAATTATTCGAGGTGATGGATAATGCTAAAGAATTGCGCGTTTTTGTCTATTGTTATCGTGATGATGCTTAGTCTTATAGCTTGTGACAGTACACCTGGAGCCTCTACAACAAGTAGCACCAATACATATAAAGTCATTTTCCCTTTCAAAGAACCTGAGACATTGGATGAAAGCTACGTTTACGAACACAATGATGTAGTAACATACATGAATTGGGTCAGGGCCAAAGATAACTATGAATTAGCAGAAAGTCTCGCTAACGCTTTGGTAGGGGATATGACTTCCATTTTAGACATAGTAGAGGTGGCACAATACTCATTGGAGTTGACCCCATACATCCCCTTGGAGGATGTACGTACATTTCAGATGGCACATCCCGAGCTCTCACAGGAAACTTATGTTCCGGCTGAGCCTATCTATTATCAGGAGGACGCTTCGGGAAACCTAATTTTACTCAGGGACTCGGGATTCTTGGGCATTGTCCTTCCAGAGGAGGAGGAATTAGAAAGCAAGATAGCATTTCAGTCAAATAGGGATGGACGTTACCAAATCTATGTTATGAATGCTGACGGCACCGAGCAGACTAGACTTACAATCAACTCTTCTAATGACAGTGAACCTTCCTGGTCTCCTGACGGGCAGAAAATAGCATTTGTGTCACAAAGAGATGGAAACAGGGAAATCTATGTTATGAATGCCGATGGTACCGGGCAAACAAGATTGACAACCAATCCGGGCAGGGATGACAACCCTTCCTGGTCCCCTGATGGGAAAAAGATAGTATTTCAATCTTATAGAGATGTAAACTGGGAAATCTATGTCATAAATGCTGATGGCACCGGACTGACAAGATTAACTAACAATATTGCTGAGGATTATGCGCCTTCCTGGTCTCCTGATGGGCAAAAGATAACATTTGAGTCATTAAGAGATTGGCAAAATATTGAAATCTATGTTATGAATGCCGATGGTACAGAGCAGACAAGATTGACCTACGCTCCTGGTAATGACTTCGACCCACGCTGGTCTCCTGATGGAGAAAAGATAGCATTTTGGTCAGATAGAGATGGTAATTACGAAATTTATGTTATGAATGCTGATGGTACCGACCAGACAAACTTGACAAACAATCCTGCTTACGATAAGTATCCATCTTGGTCACCGCATTAACGAGTAATAGAGTAAGACGATACTTGATTTGCTTAGCAACCTTACCGAAACTATGAAGCTGTTTTAACACCACGGATGGACAGGCCAACAAGTCTTCGATAGTCTGCTAGCCTGTTTCCATTCAATTGTTAAGGTGCTTATGCATATTTAAAACGGTCGCTTATATCCTCAAGCTCATAGAACAAACGAAATCCTTGGTGTTCATTGTGTACCACATTATAAAGAACTTGACCGGGGACTCTGGTTAAGGTAGAGAGATATGGAAACACGGGCTAGAGATACGCCATAATCTCGCCGATGTTCCTGACATCCTCCAGGTTTAGAATCATTTCAACAAGTCTTTTAAGGTGTTGGTCTGAAATTTGTTTTGCTGAATGTGCAGCGCAATCTACAAACTTCCTGACCAGCAGCTCTTCACTAATCGGGTTGCTGGGGTGGCCGTAGGCGAACTCTGGCGTTTTCAGACGGAACACTCCCTGTTTGGACTTCAGCTCAACGAGGCCCTCGTCAGCCCCCAGGTTGTTGTCAACTTCGTAGGTGACCTTCCGAGCGATTTCGAGCACCTCCGGGTCGACTATAGCTTCCGGGATGAAATGCTTCAGGGCAACTTCTCTCCTGACTGAGGCCAGGGCCACTACAAAGGGTATGCTGAATTTAGCATCGATGGCCGTTTTCGGGTGCTGTTTTGACTCAAGAGGTTCGCAGAGAGTCCTGGCAAGCGGGCTGGGGCCTATGCCCACTTTTATATACTCGATATCAGCCGGCCTGATATCATGTGCATTCACGATTTCAAGGGTCGTTTCCAAGAAGTAATGGGTACCGCGACAACTTGGCCATGGCTTGAAGCTGACATTAGCTCCCTCGAATATTTCACCGAGTCCGTCCGTTAAAACCGCAAGGTCGTAGTTTTCTCTCGCATATAGCCGGAAAAGACCGGCTTCACCTTCTATCGGTTTCTCAAAACCAATGACACCTCTTTCGGCTAGCTGTGCTGATAACACACCTGTCTTGGCGGAGAAAGCATCTCTTATAGACCTGACCAGCGAGCGGTGACTGTGTGTGAGTTCGGCACTGCATGTTGCCTGACAGAGGGTCAGCGAAAAGGCGTCCAGTATCTGCTCCGGACTCAGGTTCAGCAGTTTACAGGTTGCGGCTGTAGCCCCGAAAGCCCCCAGTATCGGTGGCGTATACCAGCCATACTGAATCGGGTCCTCTGTCAGGGCAAGGCCCAACCGACAGGTAACATCGCTTCCCAAGGTGAGCGCGGTGATGAGCTCTTTTCCACTCACGTTCCCGATAGATTCAGCTACCGCCAGAGCAGCCGGTATGGCGGCGGCATTGGGATGGACAAGTGCCTTATCATGGGCGTCTTCAAAGTCCAGCGCATGTGACATCGAGCCATTGGCAAATGCAGCCATAGATGCTGTTACCCTGGCATCAAAACCTATGATTGTGCTTTCTTTTTTACCCTCTCCGGCTATAGCCAGGTCGATGAACTGTCGGCAACCTTCACCCATGGTGCCAGCAGCCGTTATCACACCCAGTCCATCAAGCAGGCTCTTTTTAGTGACATCTACGGCGCTACGGGGTATATCGTCGTAACTAATGTCAGCAATATGTTTTGCCAGTATTAGAGATTCATCCATTATCTATGAGGCCCCCTGGTACTCCGTCCGCGCGATAATCTCATCCTGTATTATCTTGCCCAGTTGCACAAAGTAAGCGCTGTAACCGGCTACTCTCACAACCAGGTCCCGGTAGTCCTCCGGATGCTTTTGCGCCTCTATCAATGTCTCCTTGCTGACAACATTGAATTGAATGTGCTTCCCACCCAGGCTGAAGTAGGTCTTTATCAGGTCAGATAATTTCCTCAGGTCTTCAGTTGTTTGTAGCGCCGATGGATGAAATTTCATATTCAGCAGGGTAGCCTGATAGGGCGCCTGGTCTATCTTTACTGCGCTTCTAATTACTGCTGTAGGCCCATGAGTGTCCCGGCCTCGCATGGGTGACATGGTACCGTCAGCCAGGCACTCGCCGGCATGCCGGCCATCGGGTGTAGCGCCAGTTAGTGCTCCTCCCGGCCACTGCGCCGAGATTGAGATGCCGGTCGGCTTGTTTTTCCCTCCAAAGATAGTGTCAAACGTAACTGCCGTATCCGCCCAGAACTGGTAGAGCTCCCGGGCTATTGAGTCGACATAGTTATCATCGTTTCCATACTTAGGCGCTGCCAGGCACATCTTTCGGACTTCCTGATATCCGTCTCCATGCCAGTCGGCAATGAGGGCAGCCTTCAACTCATGCATACTGACCTTTTCCTCATCGAAAACGAGCTTTTTTATCGCTGCCAGCGAGTCTGCGACATTTATCATGCCGACCGCGTTGAGTACTGCCGCATTCTCAAGAGGCATGGTGCGGTCGAGGATGTCCTTTCCTTCCTCGATAGCATTAATAAGCAACGAGGAACGGACCGGATCGGGGAATAGTTCAGCGTTTACTCGCATATGGATGTTATTCCCTTCGGCCGCCATACTCATAAAATGGGCAAGCTGCTCCTTAAACGCCTGCATCAGGTCATCAAATGACTCGAAGTTTTCAAGGTCTCCAGTCTTGATACCAACCTGTTTGCCGTTGTTCGGGTCGACGCCATTGTGCATGAAAATATCGAAGACCAGCGGAACAATGAACATATCATAGGCCACAATGCGAGACTGTCCTACTATATTCACGTCAAGACATCCTGTCATTATATAGTCCCGGGCTGTCTCGAGGGGTACTCCCTGGCTGAGCAGGTAATCTATGTAAGACTTGTCACCGATAAACGCCGGCATACCGATTCCAGTCCTTACAACCTCAAGTGCTTTCAGCATAAGGGGCTCGGGTGTTCCTTCATGGACCCTGACAGTTATGGTATGGTGAGGAGTCTGGCAGTCCTTCGTTGCTTCGAGAATCAGGTAGGACAGTTCGTTGGTGGCATCTTCACCATCAGGCGTTACTCCACCAATGGTGAAATTGTGCCATTTGGCTATCCCCGCGTTCTTCTGTCGGTTAAATCTGCCCGAAGTCCGATTAATCTGCATGTCTTTTATCCGCAGACACTCCAGCAATTCGAGCACTTCTTCGTCGGTGATTCTCCCCTCTTCCCTGTCCTTCTTATAGAAGGGGTACATGTACTGGTCAAACCTGCCTGCCGCCGCAGTGGTGGACGGGTTTATCATCAGGAAAGTGAACCAGAAAGATTGCATCGCTTCGTAAAAAGTCCGGGCCGGATTGGCTGGCACCCGGCGGCACGTTTCGGATATCCGTTCCAGTTCCTTCTTTCGAGTCGGGTCTTTTTCCCTGGTCGCCATGTCTGCCGCCAGGTCAGCAAACCTGTTGGCAAAACGGATGATAGCCTTATTGGCAATGATTACAGATTTAAGAAAATCGGCCTTCTTAATCGCGTCGGCGCTGGTAAACCTAATCTTCCTTAGCTCTGCCTCTGCGTCGTCTATTAGTTTTATGAAACCTTCATTAAGCACCTTGGCAAAGTCTACCCCAAATAAGTAGAAGCCCGGCCCCAGACCCATGCCACTCTGGGCATATCCTCCTCCACTCCCCTCTTCGCGACTTTTCCATGGCGGAAGCGTCACCCCCGATTGTTTGAATGGCCACAGCCTTTCTTCGTCAAATATCTCTCCAGACCTGCCGATAAGGGTCCTCGCCTGCCAGTACTCGTTCATCGATACTATCGCAGACTCATCCTCTTCAGAGATTGTGTAGCCCTCTTCTTTAATCGAATCTATTTCTTCTTGAGACCATATTCCGTAGTCGTAATCGATTTCCAATCCCATCGGTCTGCTGGCGGCGTTGCCAACGATTAACTCACCATCTTCAATAAAGATTGTTATCTTATCCAGACTGTTAGCTAGTGCCTTGGCTCTTCTTATTATTTGAGGTTCGCCCTCCGTCTGCCTGAATGAATCTGTGAGTAATCGGGCCTTTTCAGAAGAGATTGGTAATTTATCTACCTGAAGCCTCTCTTTGAGTTTCGTAATTCTCGGGTTCATCATTGCCTCCTGACCAGTATGACAAAACTCTAGTCCCCTCTGGTCATTGTCCCCGTCGACAAACACAATTTAGATTGATAATATAGTATAGCACGGAGGGGTATTCAATACTTGCAATATAAAGCACCATACGATGTATTTTATAAGTGATAGAATGGTGTGTTCTAAGTAAATATAGGTAACTGAGCCAGAGAAAGCCTTCGCGACTGCATCCTGGAGGTAGTAATGAACGACAGAGTAAAAAAACTGAAAGAATGTATTGACTTAGAGAAATATCCAATCTGTATTGAAAGAGTCCGGTTAATCACAGAGTCTTGGAAAGAGACAGAGGAACAGCCAAGAATTTTAAGGGCAGCAAAAGCGTTTGCCAACTTCCTGGATAAGAGGACTATATTCATCGAAGACGGCGAGCTCATTGTGGGCAACGTGGCAGCTAAACCATGGGGTCTTGAGGCTTCTTGCCCAACATGGCCCGAGGAAGACATGGTTGGACTCAAAAAACAGGGGTTAGTAATTTCTGATGAAGACGAAGCTGAACTGAGGTCCATGGATGATTACTGGAAGACCAGAGCTGCGAATCTCAATTACAGAAGGGGATTCTTGTATGACGATGAAAGGTTATGGCCTTTCATCAAATCAGGAATCCTCCTGCCACCCTGGACAAAGAGAGAGGAGGCACGCGGATATGGCGCTGCCGGAAGCGGTTGGGGTGCATCGTCCGGTGTTCCGGCTGTGCGAGGCTTGGACGTTCCTGACTTTGCGATAGCAGTCGATAATGGTCTTAATAAAATAATAGGAGACGCGGAAGAAGAACTACGAAACTTGAGATTCATGGGTGCTGAGTCTATAGAGAAGGCATATTTTCTAAATGCGGTAATCATAGCCAGCAGTGCTGTCGTTCGCATCGCCGGAAGATTCGCTGACCTGGCCGCGAAAATGGCAGCAGAGGAAAAAGACCAGACACGAAAGAAGGAGCTGGAGAGGATAGCGGACACATGCAGATGGGTACCGGCCAATCCACCAAGGACCTTCTACGAAGCGATGCAGTCCTTCTGGTTTATCTGGGTCATAATTGGTGGAGGCACTACAGCCGGTGGCAGGTTTGACCAGTATATGTACCCGTACTACAAGAAAGACAGGGAAGAGGGAAGAATCACCGACGAAGAAGTGCTGGAGTTACTGGAGTGTCTTCGGATTAAGGTGATGCAGGTAAACGGTATTTCGGGCGGCCAGATGCAGCGGGATAAGTGGGCAGGAATGGCCAGGTGGAACAACTGGGTCATCGGTGGGGTAACACCCGATGGCAAAGATGCCACTAATGAGCTTTCCTACCTGATTCTCGAAGCGGCGAAAGACTGCCAGACGCCTCACCATACTGTAACGGTCAGAGTCCATGAAGGGACGCCCGATGAGCTTATGCTTAAAGCTCTCGAGGTGGTAAGGACTGGTATTGGTATGCCGGCATTTGTTGGTGATAAGTCTTACATAGAGTACTTCGTTAATCAGGGCGTTCCTCTTGAAGAGGCGCGGAATTACGCACTAGGTGGGTGCCTTGAAGGTAATGTACCGGGCAAATCAGGTAGTACTATGGCCTACGGCATGTTCATTGTACCGCTGGTTTTTGATGTTTTCATGCACAACGGCATTGACCCGAATACCGGTGACGAGGTTGGTCTCAAGACTGGCGACCCCGAGAGTTTTGAAACATATCATGAATTTATGGGTGCATTCAAGAAACAGCTTGGCTATTTTATGAGTATGGCGGCAGAGGAACATAATATTCTGTTGAAACACCTGAGTTATCTACAGGCTTCTCCCATCGGCTCTGTACTGTTTGCTGATGCTATCAAGGAAGGGAAAGATATCTGTAACCGTACTTTACCGTTTGAGAATGGGGCATGCCTGAATGCGGTTGGCATGATAAATGTCGCGGATTCAATGGCGGCCGTCAAGAAGCTCGTCTTTGAAGAAAAGAAAGTCACCATGAAAGAGTTGAAAGATGCTCTGTCGAAAAACTGGCAGGGAAACAGTTATGGAGAAATCCAGAAGATGTGCCTGGCAGCGCCCAAGTTTGGAAATGGTGACGAATATGTAGATTTAATCGCCCGAGACCTTTATAAATTTTGGACTGACACAGCAGTAACCTTTCCTACAGTTTGGGGAGGGACAATAAAACCAGCAGGCGTTTCAATCACGGCGCATGGGCCAGGTGGCTCCCTGGTTGGTGCTACCCCAGATGGCAGATATGCTGGAGAAAACCTGGCTGATGGCACAGTATCAGCCGCGCAGGGTAAAGATACTCATGGCCCGACGGCACTGATTAGAAGTTGTGCCACAGTAGACCAGGTACCCTTCCAGTCAACACTGCTGAACATGAAATTCCATCCATCGGCATTGCAGAGGACCGAAGACCTGAAAAAGCTATCCGACTTGATAAAGACCTACTTCAGCATGAATGGAAAGCATATTCAGTTCAACGTTATCAGCAAAGATACATTAGTTGACGCTCAGAATAATCCGGCGAAATATCGTGACCTAATTGTAAGAGTAGCTGGCTATAGTGCTTATTTCGTGCAGCTGACCAAAGCGATTCAGGATGACCTCATAGCCCGGATGGAATACCAGTCTACCTGAAGACGGTAGAAGCTGCGGTGATATTACCCTGAGAGCTATTTGCAGTCTATTTCTTTACAGGCTCGAAGGCAAAGAATACTCTCTCTGCTATTATGGTCTCTCTCCTGATTTCCATCGGGTGGGATGGAACATCAAACACCACCAGCTGGACTTCGTCGCCCTCTTTGAGGCTTTGTGGAGGGCAGTTTATTACCCGGCTAAGAATATGTCTGAGCGGACTCCCCTCACCCAGGTCAATCCAGGCATCAATTACAGGTACCTCAAAGCATATCGGGACACCACCCAATTTCTCCACGACAGCTATCACCTTCCCTCTCTTTGGCAACTCAATCCACTCAAGCTCATCAGAGTAGCATTCCGGGCATATCACCCGTGGTGGATATAACACCCGCCCACATTGTTTACATCTGGTTGTGGTAAACCTGCCTTCGCGAAGGCTATCATAAAATGTATGAATCCGGTTAAACTCCTTGGCCTCTATTGGCCACAGGTCAAGCGTAGGAGAGTATCTTCCTTCAAGGAAAGGTATCCCTGATACCGCCATCTTCTGCCTCCTCTATTTCCTTGGTTCTCTACTATAGATGACAATAGTATGCTCTGCATTGGCACCGCTCAGGTTGTGAGTAAGGCCAACTGCAGCATCTTTGACCTGATTTGTGGCTCTTCCCTGAAGTTGCCTCATAATCTCAATAGCCTGACGAATCCCGGTAGCGCCAAACGGGTGCCCACAGGACATGAGACCGCCATCGGTATTCGCGGGGATACTGCCGCCAATCTTCGTCTGACCCGATTCCACGAAAGGCCCGCCCTCTCCCTTCTTACAGAATCCCAGTTCTTCCAACTCAATAAGCTCAGAAATACTGAAACAGTCATGTACCTGGGCAACATCGACATCTTCGGGGCCTATCCCGGTTCTCTGATATGCTTTTTCCGCCGCCAGCCTCAGGTGTGGCCAATCTCCCAGGTGCTCTCCCGGCCAGTTGGCGGTCACGCTGTGCAGGGACACCTGGGCTCCTCCCAAAATATAAACGGGGGGCCTATCACTGAGTTCCCTTGCTTTTTCTTCCGAAGCAATAATTACAGCCGCAGAACCGTCGGTCAGTGGGCAGCAATCATACAACCCGAGGGGGGCAGCTATTTCAGCGGCATTAAGGACATCATCTATCGTCAACTGCCTCTGGAAGTGACCTTTCGGATTGGTAAAACCATAGTCGTAATTAATTATCGATACTGTCCCAAACTGCTCCTTTTTGGTGCCGTAGTGCTTCATATGCTCCTTAGCAGTCAGGGCGAACCATATTGGTGGAGGACCGATACCTTGCGGTGAGTCCCAGTCATGGTCTATGGCAGCAATCTCATCATATTGCACCTGCCATCTCTCAGGGGTGTAAATCTTTTCACTGCCTACTACCATCACCACGTCAGACATCCCGCTCTCCACAAGCCCCCTTGCCAGGAGAATCGCCGTACTTCCACTGGCACACAGGACATCTACCCTGGCACATATGGACGTAGGTTTTAGTCCCAGTCTTTCCGCGACGACTGGAGCAGTATTGATTTGAACCGACCGCCTTCCCACAAAGGCTGAGGCAAAAAGCAGACCGTCAATATGCTTCGGCTTCACCCCAGGGATATCATCGAGGCATTCCTTGGCTGCTTCCTGAACCATGTCAACGTAACTTGCCTCCCTGACACCCCACTTGCACATACCACCCCCGACGATACAGGCATTCCTTCCGGCCATCTCTTACCTCCTATGCCAAGAATAAAGAATCAGAAAAGGTCATCTAGCTCTCGATTTCCTTCGGGCATCTGACCATGCTCAGCGACATATTGCTGCAAGAGCTGGCTTTCCCGCTGGGTATACATCGGCTCCTCTTCGTAAGTGAAATAGCGAGCTGTTTCACGTAGTTCCAGCTGTTCATCCAGTTCCCGACGCAGGTTTATTGCTCCTTTTATATAAATGACATTTTCATGTTCATCCAGTAGCCGGTAGACTCCCTCGGACTCAGGTGCCTGGTTTACGTTCTCAGGGCAGAACTCTACCCATAGTTTCTGCTGCGGCGGTAGAATAGGCTTGGGAATACCGAACCTCAGGTTGCACCTGAGGCAACGACTACCCTCTGACACTGCCTGCTCAGCATTTAGGACAAGCTCCACCTGCTTGAAAGACCGAGTCCATTCCTCAGCGGGAAGGAGTGGGGGATCAACCCTGGCTTTCTCTGCAAAGCCCTCTTCCCGACCCAGGTAAGGTGGGATTTCCTCGCCACTCAGGTCTTCTTCAAGTAGTCCCTGACCACCAAGGTACTTATCAATAGAGATAGCCGCCGCCCTGCCTGTTGCAACAGCTTCAACGATTGAGGCAGGCCCGGTTACGGCGTCGCCACTGACGAAGATACCCTGCAGGTTGGTCTCCAGGGTCTCCGAGGAGGCTTTGATTACGCCCCTCGAGGTAAGTTCAAGTCCGCTTCTCTCTGCAAACTGGTAGTCCGGTGCCTGCCCTACAGCGAAGATGACCGTATCTGCTTCCAGGATGTGCTCTGATTCAGGGACTGCCTCCAGGTGAAGTCTTCCCTCTTCATCAAACTCCATCCATTTCACCTTGAGACATTCAACACCCTTAACCTTCCCGTTTTCCCCAAGAATTTGCTTAAACGAGCGTGAAGGAAAGATTTCTATCCCTTCGGCCTCCGTCTGACTGATATCCGGCCGAAAGGCGGGCATAGTATCCCGGGACTCCAGGCAGGCCATGGCAACCCTTTGGGCACCGAGACGTCTGGCAGTCCTGGCTACATCACAAGCCACCCCACCACCACCAAGAACCAGTACCCTCTGCCCCAACTGGACTTCCCCGCCCTCGCTGACATCCCTCAGGAAATCAAGACCGATGAGAACCCCTTCTAAGTCACTGCCCGGGATTGGAAGTTTACTTCCTTCCTGCAGTCCGATTGCCAGTAGAGCAGCATCATACCTACCCTTAAGCAGTTCTCTGACATCCTCCACCGGGCTATCCAGTCTGAGTTCTACTCCAGAACTCAGGATTTCCTCGATTTCCTCATCCAGCACCCCTTGCGGCAGCAGGAACCGGGGAATGGCCGTCTGCATCATACCGCCCGGCTTCGAAGCGGCTTCAAAAATGGTGACCGAATGTCCTAGTCTTGTCAGGAAGTAAGCGGCGCTAAGCCCGGCAGGCCCTGACCCCACAATGGCGACCTTCTTACCCGTGGGAGCGACTGGTTTAAGCCTCTCTTTCCAGCGCCTGTCATCACTTTCGGCAGCGACTCTTTTAAGAGCTCTAATGGCAACAGGCTCATTAATTTCTCCACGCCGACACTTCAGCTCACAGTCATGTGGACAGACGTAACCCAGCACACGGGGGAGAGGCACCTTCTCCCGGATAACCGCAGCAGCCTCGGCGAATTTACCTTCGCTGACAAGATGTACATAGCGGGGGACATCTATTCCAGCAGGGCAGGAGGTCTGGCAAGGAGCTTCTGTGTATTCCTCTTTATCCAGCAACGCACCCGTGGGACAGACCTCAACACAGGCGGTGCAGAATCGACAGGCAGACTCCTTAAGCGTGGGAGCCACCGTGCCCACGATTACTTGACCATCTTCATTAAAGACAAAATCCAGTGCCCCCACCCCCAGCACGTCCCGACAAACCCGGATACAGCGGGTACAGCCAATGCAGAGGTTGTAGTCACGCTTGAACAAAGGCTCACCCTCTATAACAGGCAGGTCTTCGAAGATGTAACGAGGAGTCTCGGGCTTAATTCCGATATACTCAGCTACCCGCTGAAATTCACAACTGCCGAACAAGGGGCAGCACCTCTCATTCTCCGGTACGTTCGTGGAGCAAGGAAACCGGGCACAACCTTCCTTTTGAGCACAGGTGAGGCAGGCATGAGGGTGCCTGCTCAAGATATGCATCAGACGGTCGCGACGAAATTCCTGAATTTCCGGGGTATTGGTACGGATCACCATTCCTTCCGCTATCTGGGTATTGCAGGCCCGTTGCAGGCCCTCAATCCCCTCGATATCGGCCACACAAAGCTGGCAACCTTCGTATTCCAGGCGTGCTTTCATATTTTCAAGGCGTGATTCACCCTGATAGATGAATTCTGCCGGTTTCAAATCTTTAAACGGCGGGAGAAAGGGGTGGGAGCAAATGTGGGGAATGTAAATATCTGCCCCTAGAGCAGCCTCAAGAATCGTCGTTCCCTCGTGAGCAGTAACCTTGACTTCGTCAATAATAAGACTAATTATGCTCATCCTCGGGTTTCACTTAGCAGGTCAAGAAATCCCAATCATGAGTCAGGGCTATTACTTGCCGTATAAGAGCTTCCATCCTTCTGAGTGGGAAATGGCCCCTGGTTCACAGGCAACAACACAGGGGGCAGGTTTCTCACCATAGCCAGGTCGGCAACTGGCACAGCTATATCTTATCTTCTTGCGTTCCTCTTCTCTTACCTTCGCGACAGGTTCTTCCCGAAAGGGGTCATAATCATCTGAACCTACTTCAAGTACATTTGCCGGGCAGACTGCAACGCACTTGCCGCAACCGTCACATTTGTCGGTATCAATTACCAGGAACCAGTCACCCGACCCATCTTTGAAACCGTAATTGGCTAACAACCTGTATCTCAGGCCTTTCTGGCACTCTTCACCCTGCCTCTCTCCAGCAGGGCCATG
>SMTZ1_10003364_pt1 | contig 16096 bp, 9 predicted proteins | sample DeeMarSWOR136_30_FD_25667 | JGI IMG/M metagenome (IMG submission 25667)
GCGATCGGAGAAAAATACAATTTTTGATCCGTCTATATTCACATCAGGTGCCGCATCGTTATACTCAGTATTAAATGTGATTTGCTTTACCTCACTTCCGTCGCTTGTCATTTTATAGATGGCAAAATTACCATTGCGGTTGGAATCAAAATAGATAGGTTGGTTTTCCCCACCTACCATTACAGGCCCGCCATCGTTGGCATCAACTTTAGTTAGCTCTAGTTGAAAACTACCATCAGATTCCATAATGTAAATATGGCTGTATAGATCGATGATACTCACGTCACGCAAATCACTGCGTTCTGAAACAAATACGATGAATTTTCCATCACGCGAGAATCTTGGTCGCCAATCATTGGAACTGTTGGTAGTTAAATTCACTTCACGTTTGGATTGCAGATCCATAAGGTAAATATCACGTAACTTTTGGTCATAATCAACGTTACGGTGATCATCACGTGTTGAAGTGTAACAAATGAATTTTCCATCAGGTGAATATACAGGATTTTCTTCATGCGCCGCATCATACGTCAACTGGGAAGTAGTCTGAGCTATACGATTGTATTCGTAAATGTTCCAGTTATCATTCTGGTAAGCCTGATAAATGATCTTATTACCGTCTTGAGAATAAATACCAAAAGCTGCGGGTTCATCTGATGCAATCACTGGTGTGACTTTATACACATCAACAAATTTTGAGGAAATTCGTCCTAAATATTGTTGTCCATCAACACCAAGTAAGATTTCTTTATATGATTGTAACGCTTTTCTCTTGTCTCCCATTGCGAACGCCAATTCTGCATAGTTATATTTTATATCGGAGTGGCCGGGATCAATCGCAAGAGCCGCTTCATAGGTTTTTAGTGCTTCCATATTCTGACCCAGGTTTTGGTATTCAAGCGCCAGCTGGTAGCGCCATTCAAGATTGTTAGGTTCATCTTCGATATTCTCTTTTAGTTGGGCAATTCGCTCACTTGAGGCTGCCCCACTATCGAAATCGGCAGATGATTTTGGTTTACCACACATACATAATGTAATTGCCATGGTAATTACTATCAAATAATCTACGATGCGCATAACTCCTCCCGGAGAACAAAATTTAGTTTTTAATCTGATTAATACGCTTTTGTGCATCTTTTTTCAGGACAAGATCAATACCCGGTCGTTTAACAATTTCATCATACATTCGAATCGCTTCATCTATACGTCCCAATTTTTCATAAGATTGACCTGAATAATACAATGCACTGGCTTCCCATTGTAATTTGGTCTTTCTCGATAGAAGTGGAATTTTAACATATTCAGCAATCGCATTCTCATATTGACCACTCTGAAAGTAGGCATCACCGATATAGAATTGAATTTCTGGTTCTCTTTCACTATCGGCAAGCAATCGTGTTTCTTTTAATAATTCTACAGCTAAATCCACCTGATTCAAATATACATAAGCACGACTCATTAATATTTTTTTATCGATAATATCATCGGCATCAGGGTAGGTCTCAATGTATTGTCGCGCTAAAGCCAATGCAGCATCCCAAAAATTAACAAAACTATAAGCTTTAATCAAGTTACTCAAAACCTGCTGCTTTTGATCCGGCGTCAGAGTTTTCTCCATGGCAGCTCTAAAACTGGTAATAGCACTCTCATATTTTTCTGAACGAAAGTAAATGCCGCCTAAGGTGTTAAGTACCGGACCTAAATTTTCACTTTTGGAGTACGTTGTCGGAAAATTTGTTAATATTTTGAGCGCTTCATTTTGTTTGTTTAGCGCAAGATATGTCAATGCCAGGTAATATTCTGCATTATCTATATAACTTGTTTTACTATATTTACTTTTGACTCTTTCGAAGTATTTAACTGCATTGTTATATTCTTTATTTTTACGATAATAATCGCCAAACTCAAATTGAAATGCAGCTAGATATTCCGTTACACCTTTATGTTTCTTATCAAATTGCGATATCAAGCTTTCCGCTTGCTTTATATTTCCGTTTCTAATCAGGGCAATGATACTCTGCGCTTGTGCTTCAGCCTCCTTTGGAGTACCCTGTAAAAGGATAGCCAGTTCAGAATATCCTTGCGCTGCTGAACTATAATCAGCTATCTCAAAATAAGTATCTGATTTTTTTTGTAAAGCTTCTCTATAAATATCAGGATCTTGCTTTGTTACTTTACTAAAACTTATAATGGCACTTCTGGGATCTTTCAGTGATAGATATACTTCACCCAACAACATATTCGCCGCATCATTAAAAGGACCATTAGGATCGCATAATAAATAGTTTGTAAGATTTTCCCGTGATGCATTCCACTGTTGTTGTTTGAAATGCGCTTTACCCAATTTATATAATATTGCCTTTTGCTGATTTGTTACAAATTCTCGGTTCAGAACAATATCATCCGCTGGCAATGAGGATAATTGTTTCTCATAAGCGGTGATAGCAAATTCGTCTTGACCAGAATATAAATAGCTATCGCCAATCAAAATAGCAGCGGCATTTGCTACATTGGTATAATGAAAATCATGAAGCAACATATTAAATGCCTGATTGGCTTGTGTATACTCACCATCTCGTTCAAATATTAAGCCAAGGTTATACAAAGCCAGTGCCGCAGTTTTTGACTTGGGATGAGCACTAACTATTGTTTTATAATCTTCCGCGGAACTACCTTGCTGTAATTTTTGTTTCAACTTCGCTCTATAATATAAATACTCAGGATATTTTTTACTTTTTGCGCTTAATTGAACTAAGATATTGTATTGCTCCAGAGCCTTTTCAAGGGTAACCTCCTCTTTAGAATATAAATCAGCAAGTTCCGCATGCCAATATTCTCTATAATTACTATTGGGATAATTGTTTATCAAAGTTTCAAAATATCCGATTTGCTTACTCGCAGAAGAATTATCCACACGAATACCTAATTTAACAAAATCCCAAGCTACCAAATCTGGTTGAGAAGCAGAATTGATATTTTCCATAGCAAAGCTTAGATTCTCTTTGGCTTTTTGGAGATATAGATTTCTGCTTGTATCGTCTATCTCTAACATCTCTGCCAAACGCTGGTAACTCAGTCCAATATAATAGTATATGTCAGCTTTGACTGCTTCGTTTTCAGCTGCATTCAACGCAGTTTCAAATTGAATCAATGCACTACGGTAATCCTTGAGGTTATTAAAATATATTTTACCTAATTGATATTGAAGTGGTCCCTGGTTTTTTTGATTAATGACATCGCCAAGTAATAGGGCCAACTGACTTACGCCAAAACTTTGGTCTACAAGTTTATAATTATTCAAATAATTCAATCTTTCAGCTGCATTATCGTTTAATTCACTGCTGGCATATTCATCTAGTAATTTTTGATAATAACGGGCGCTTTCTTCAAATTTCTGTAAATTTTCATAAGATAGAGCTACATCAAATATAAATTCATCTTTTTCCGCAAACTTCTCCTCACTGTATATCCCGGGTTCTAACTCCTTTATAACACCTAACCAATCACCTTTACCTTTGAAATATTTTGCCAATACAATCCTATCGGCGTAAGTTATCTGATTCAATGCTTTTAAGCGAAATAAATCCGCGATACCCTCTTCATATTTTTTCAATTCCAGCAGCCATTTAAAATATAAGGTTTTAGCTTCATCATAACCCGGCATTTTAAAATAGCTAGGATTTAATATGATAGTTGCTAGATAATCAACAGCCTTATTGATATTATTTTGATTTTGCCATGATAGAGCGGCTTTTAATCTTCTCAATACATAATGCAAGCTATCACCGTGATCCGTGCTCTGATCATAATATTTGAGTGATAATCCGTACTTTCCGCCAAGGTAATAGGAATCACCGAGCTTTTCATGCAATTCATTGGACACGGCAGATGAGGAACTAGCTTTTAAGGCTTGTTGTATAATTTTTTGAACCTCATCATAATTTCCCTGTTGTAAATATATTCTTGCCAATGATAAAACAGTATTAGGATAGATATCGCTATCTTTATATTTGGCTATAATTTGCTGATAATAATTGCGCGCATCACTTAAATAACCTTGCGATCGATACATTTCACCTAATAAATATAAGGCTTGCGCTTTCAATTCTGGAGCACTGTTACTATCCAATACCTTCTTCAATTTTTCTTCTGCCCGGCTGTTCTCCGCTTTGATTACATAGAGACTACCGTGCGCTAAGAGAGCGGGAAAGTATTCGGAAGATTCGATATAACGATTCTGAATCAACGTAAATAATTGTTCTGCTTTTTCTAACAAGCTTAATTTTTTATATATTTCTCCCGCTTTTAAGATACTTTTAGCTGCTATTTTGCTTTGAGGATATAAATTTTTTACCATCTCAAAAGATTTGGCTGCTTCCTGCTCGTTATTCAAATTCAAATAACATTCACCTACCATCAACCAACTGTCCGCAGCTCGATTACTGGTCGGGAAGTCTACTGCAACGCCTTGAAATTCTATACGAGCGTTTTCATACTTTTCTATTTTGTAAAGGGATAATCCTGTATAATATCTGGCTTCAGGAACTTTATTACTGGATGGATAGGAATTTACAAATCGAGCAAATTGTCTGGCAGCCAGCTCAAAAAACTGTTCATCGAAAAGTTTCAAGGCATATGAAAAGTCGTCACTCTCAGAATTTGGTTGCGTAAAACCACTGCCCAAGGTAATTATTATAAAAATCACAGTGGCATGTACAAATAAGATTTTCATAAAGTACCCATTAATCGGATATTTCCAGCGGAGTTAAATTAGCATACTGTGCTATTAGTTTCTTAGATATATTCCCCTCAAAGTTCACTGAGATTTTCATTTTTTCACCCTGTCCTTCAACCTTGACTACCGTTCCCTTACCGAAGGTTTCGTGATATACCTTACTTCCAACCTGAAATTGAGGTTCATGTTCTTGTGATTGATCTTCCTGGTGGAAATATTCAAGAATTTTTTTGCGGCGTGCTTGCCTTCGATTTTTGGCATATATATTCACAGATTTCTCAGCCATCTTATTTCGCGTAAATTCAGCAGCTATCTCATCTAAAAATAGCGAAGGCACGCTGGGTATAATACTATTATATTTCCTTCGCGTACGTGCAAAACTGAGATAAAGATTCTCCTTTGCTCTGGTCATCCCAACATATAATAAACGACGTTCCTCTTCCAACTCTAATTTATCTGCGGTATTTCTTTGTAGAGGAAACAGACCCATTTCCAAACCTGTTATAAATACCACAGGAAATTCAAGCCCTTTTGAGGAATGAAGTGTCATAAGTGATATAGAATTTTTAGTCTCATCCATAGTATCTATATCACTTTGTAAAGCCACATCTTCGAGAAAAGCGGTTAACGTGTTATCTTTTTTTTCCGCTTCCCTTTCTCGTGTAAAATTCTCGATAGAGTTAAACAATTCATATACGTTTTCTAATCTGCTTTCACTTTCATATTGATCATATTCATTTTTCAAATGTGTTATTATTCCGGTATCATGTGCCAGGGAAGAGGTCAACTCAGCCGCGGATATATCTTTACTCAGAGCACGATATTTCTCGATTAACTCATAAAATTCCAGTACACGATTGGCCATACCCGCGGATATTGTAGAAATCTCCCTCACGCGGGCCATACCATTATATAAAGAGACACCCAGCATTTCAGCATGTTTTTCAATCTTATTTACTGTTGTATCTCCGATACCTCGTAAAGGTAGGTTTATTATGCGTCTTAAACTAATACTATCAAGTGAATTAGCTATCACTTTAAGATAGGCTAAAATATCTTTAATCTCTTTTCTTTCATAAAACTTTAATCCTCCTATAACTTCATAGGAGATAGCATTTCTGCGCAGCTCGTCTTCTATAGCACGGCTTTGGGCGTTAGTTCGATATAGAATGGCAATATCACAAAAACTTCGCTTTTTCGAGAACATTTCATTATGAATATTGTCCACGATCTTTTTTGCCTCATCGGTTTCGTTTTCTGCATCCATAACGACAATTTTATCACCCGCTCCCTTTTTGGTCCATAGATTCTTGCCAAGTCTCTGCTCATTATGGGCAACCAATGAACCCGCCCCGCTTAATATATGTTGATTGGAGCGGTAATTCTCTTCCAGGCGAAACACCTCCGCTTGTGGATAATCTTTATCAAAATTCAAAATATTCGATATATCAGCGCCACGCCAGCGATAAATTGACTGATCTTCATCTCCTACTACATAAATTGAGTTGTTATGATTCACCAGCCGGGTAACCAGGTGATATTGTGGTTTGTTCGTGTCTTGATACTCATCAATCAAAATATGCTTGAACAATTTTTGATATTTTTCCAGAATATCCGGGTGGGAATTAAATAATTCAAGTGGCATGAGAAGTAAATCATCAAAATCGAGTGCATTATTTTCCAGTAGATATTCGCGATATCTACGGTATACTTCTGGTAAAAGTTGTTCAAAATTATCAGTGTTGTCAGATTTCTCCAGATCATCTGGAAAGAGCATTTTATTCTTTGCTTGGCTAATTCTGGCCTGAAATAACTTAGGAGCATACAATTGTTGTGGTATGTTCAAATTACTCATGACCTTTTTTATGGCACTCACCTGATCATCGGTATCATATATAGCAAAATCTCTTGTTATGGGAAGTGCACCTGCTTCAATGCGCAGGATGCGTGCACACATGGCATGAAAAGTCCCTATCCACAATTTACTGAGATCTTTGCGGAGCAAATTGCTTAAACGTTCTTTCATTTCCCGTGCGGCTTTATTTGTAAATGTAACAGCCAAAATTGAAGCTGGGGATACTTTGCGCTTTTGAATCAAGTAAGCAATACGGTATGTCAATGTTCTCGTTTTTCCACTACCAGCTCCAGCTAATATCAGAATCCATTTACTTTCACTAGTAACAGCTTTCAGTTGAACTTCGTTCAAATCTTTTAAAGGGAAAGTCATAATTTCTCTCATTTATTCTGGCTATTTTTTCCCCTGTATACTTCTCGGCGAATCTTGTTAAACTTCGCTTTTTCTCGGGCATGCTGCGCTGCACTATGGGTAAAAGTATGCCTCCCATCCCCTTTGGCAACAAAGTATAAATAATCTGTCTTGGCTGGATAGATAGCCGCTAGTATAGATTTTTTACCCGGATTGTTGATTGGGCCGGGGGGTAAACCATAGTACTTATAGGTATTGTAAGGAGAATCAATCTCCAAATCCTTATAAAGCAAGCGCCTGGGTGGACCATCCAAAATATACTGAATAGTTGGGTCAGCTTGCAATTTAATTTTTCGCTTTAGTCTATTATGGTAGACTGCAGAAATAATATCGCGCTCGTCATCATAAATAGCTTCACCTTCTATAATTGATGCCAGTGTAATAATCTGGTGTGGAGTCATATTGAGACTATCCAGACGTACCATGACTTCACTATTAAAAATATCCAAACATTGTTGAACAAGAAGAGAAATTACCTGTTTTTCCTCAATTCCCCAATAAAAAAAATATGTATCAGGCAACAAATACCCCTCTAAAGTAACTGCATTAATCCCCAAATCTTTAATAAACGTGGCATCTTTTGTTAAGGTTAGAAATTTTCCCTGATCTAAATCAAGAGTGTTCGCTAATTCCAGTGCCACCTGTTTCAAATTCCAGCCCTCGAGCAATGTCACTTTAATCTCCTTGGCTTGAGCCTGAGCCAGATATCTTACTAATTGTGCATGATTTAAACCGAGTGGAACATCATAATAACCAGCTTTTATAGAGCGATCCATACCCATCGTTGTTACCCACAAGATAAAGAGATCTTTATCTGTGATCAATTTTTTTTGTAAAAGTGTATCGGCAACAACTTGCAGCGAAACGCCTCTAGGTATGATAACCGCTATGGTTTCTGTTTGCTGGCTATTATCGGGAACTTTTATATAATTAATTATAAATACAATAATAAGCGGTAGGGATAATAAAAAAATTGCAATACTAATCTTTAAAATACGTTTAGTTCCAGTGTACATCTTCATTAAATATAGTTAAATCGCTGCAAATTATACAAGCTAAGAATTAATCCAATCAGCTTTTACTAAGCTCTCTGTTAGTAAATTCCTTTAACTTTTGTAATTTTTCCAATGCTGCGCCAGATTCAATTGATTTTCTTGCATATTTTATGCCATCCCAGATAGAATCTACTTTACCACTCACTTTAATTGCTGCTCCGGCATTCAGAAGCACAATATTTAATGCTGGTGATGGCATGCCTTTCAGAACATTGAGCAATATTTTCTTGTTTTGGAACGCATTCTTAGTCTGAATGGTTTGTACTGGAGATGATAATATCCCAAAGTTTTCTGGCTGGATCACATATTCATAAATGGTACCATCAACTAATTCACATACTTTAGTCGGCCCACTAAGAGAAATTTCATCCATACCTTCAAGGCCATGTACCGCCATTACCTGTTCTGCTCCTAAGGATTGCAGGACCTCAACAACCAAACGCAACAAGTGCTTATCATACACTCCAATTAATTGTCGTTTGGTATGTGCTGGATTTGTTAATGGACCTAAGATATTAAAGATTGTCCGTGCCCCTATCTCACGTCTCGGTCCCATAGCATATCTCATGTGAGTGTGTAATTTAGGAGCAAAAAGAAAGGCTATACCCAGTTCATAAAGACAGCTTTCCATTTCCTCAGGGGGTATATCAATATTCACACCAAGCGCCTTTAAAACATCAGAACTGCCACATTTACTGGAGACAGAGCGGTTGCCATGTTTGGCAACCGCTACTCCTGCGCCTGCCGCAACCAGCGCTGCAGCAGTTGAAATATTAAAGGTATTTAAAGAATCACCGCCAGTTCCACATGTGTCAACTATATTCTTGAACTTGGTTTTTATTCTGGTCGCTCTAGATTTCATAGCATCTACTGCGCCAATAACCTCATCTACCGTTTCACCCTTCATGCGTAAAGCTACTAAAAACGCTGAGATCTGAGCCTCACTGGCTTCCCCTTTCATAATAATCGTCATAACTTTTTTACTCTCAGCGCGACTAAGATGCTTACCCTCAATCAATCTGTTTATTGCAGTATGAATTATATTTACTTGTGCCATAGTTACTTTGAATTTATTGCAGCATGGTATTCCTGTATGAATTCCAGTATTTCTTGGTCTTCCTTGATTGTATCATCCATTTTCTTCTTGCTTATATTAAATTTCCAATCACCGCTCGACTTGGAAACAGCGACTATAACTATAAACTCTGAGTCTCTTCCTCCACCAACAATAACTGTATTCGAGATATGTTTTACTTCCGCATACTGATCGTGAGCTAACAGAATTAAATCTATCCAACCAGTTTCATTCACAACTAACTCTGCCTCAGATGATGAACCATGAAAAATAATAACGTTACACCCAGTTTCATGTGTATCTTTAATATCAGAAAAAGGTAATAATTGCAATTCTTCTGGCAATTTAATAAAGGAAAATGCCTTTGTAGAAAGATAGCTATATATATGTACATTGAATTTATCGAAATTAAAACTAAGTTTTTTCCGCCCATTGTGCACTCGATTCGAAATTAAAATTTTATTTCTATTCAATTGTTCAAATTGGTTATAAAATTTATATCCTTCGACAAATTCTTGATCGCCAGGGGCAATTACATCATAACTAATGCAACACAGTGCTCGTAACATAGTCCGATTTAATAGTAAAAAGGGGTAGGAATTAAAATAATCTCCACCATCAATTACTATTGTGTTCGGATTTATATTTCTAAACTCCTTAATGAAAGTTGCAATCCGCCCAACACCACCCAGGGGTTCTTTGCCACAGTTACAATTTTGGATGGTACCGTTTATGTTGCTGGAGTAGAGTATATAAAAATCAGCTGCTGCAAGTGGCTGGAACAAGACAATTATCAAGAAAATAATATATAATTTATTTATCATAATTTATAAAAGAATTTATCTGACAATTATCTGATCCCGTTCCACCCCAACCGATATATATTTGATGGGTATGGAACAAATCTTTTCAATGAATTCTATATAGTTTCGTGCTTCTTCGGGCAACTGTTCATATTTTGTACACTGGGAAATCGATCTTTTCCATCCCGCCGTTGTATGAAAGATCGGATCGCATTTATTGAGTATATGTAAGGCAGCTGGAAATCTCTCGATTGTCTGATTATTATACTTGTATTTTACACAAATCTTTATCGTTTCAAAGTGATCCAACACATCCAGTTTAGTTAGTGCCAACGCATTAAAACCATTTATTTGCTGGGCATATTTCATTGCCACAACGTCAAACCATCCACAGCGACGTGGTCGTCCTGTTGTTGCGCCAAATTCATAGCCAGCTTTTCTCAGCTTTTGGCCATTAGTATCCTTATCTTCACTGGGGAAAGGGCCTTCACCAACACGGGTAGTATAAGCCTTAACCACACCAATTGTCTCATCAATCGCATTGGGAGGTAGACCGGTACCGGTAATGGCTCCACCCCCTGTTGGATTGGAAGAAGTTACATAGGGATAGCTACCAAAATCGGTATCTAATAGGCTACCCTGAGCACCCTCCAATAGAATCGATTGTCCACTTAGCCAGGCATTATGTATTAGAAACGCGGTATCGGTAACAAATCTATCCAATTTATCTGCATATTTTTTATAGCAGCTGTACACATTCTTGAATGAGAGAGCTTCTTTGCGGTAGGTTTCAACTAATATTTTATTATAGTAATCAATATTTCGCTGTAGCTTTTCTTTTAACAAAGTATCGTCAAAAAGATCAATAACTCGGATTCCACAGCGGTTATATTTATCAACATAGGCCGGACCTATACCTCTACCCGTTGTGCCTATCTTTTGTGATTGCAAATCCTCTTCTCTGACCTGGTCTAATATCTTATGATAAGGGAAGACCACATGAGCGCGGTCAGAAATGAATAACCGGTTTGCTGCATAGATGTTATTTTGTGATAAAACATCGAGTTCTTCAAAAAAGGCAGCCGGATCAAATACAACCCCATTGCAAATAAGACAAGTTATATTGGGACGTAAAATACCTCCTGGTATTAAATGTAAAATATATTTATTATTTTTGATATGTACGGTATGTCCTGCGTTCGCGCCTCCCTGATATCTGGCAACTAAATCAACTTTTTCCGCCAGAAAATCAACCAGTTTACCCTTACCTTCATCACCCCATTGTGCTCCAATAATAACTTTCACGCCCATGTTATATCTTTTCTCTACCCCTTTTCATATCTTTAATAACAAATAGATCCACAAATAGTTGAATTTATTAAATAAATAATATGGAAAACAACTTAGAAAACGTTACGAAGTGAAATATGAATGAATTAGGTGTTAAAAGAAACCGTGGCTTCTTTAAGAGAGTTCCGCAATTCGAACACTGTATTGAGTTTTGTAATTTTAAGTAAGTTTTTAATCCTATCAGAGACATGTATAAGGAATAAGGTACCATCATTGTTTTTAAGCAAGGTAACAGCGCCGATTAGAATTCCCAAGCCAGAACTGTTCATCCACTCCACATTTTTAAGATCAATAACGATTTTTAGTTTTTTCTCATCAATTAGTTGATTAATCTTATCGTTTATTTCCGTCGCTTCAGGGCCACCCATAATCTTTCCCGCCAATGACAAGATTACAATGCCATCTTTTTCAGAAACAGTATAATTCATAATATAATCCTTCTTTTTATTTCGCTCTTCTTAACTGCCATTCCACCACAAATGGAGTGGCGACAAAGAGAGATGAATAGGTACCGATGATGATACCAATGATTAGAGCCAAGGCGAATGATCTGAGTACCTCTCCGCCGAAAAAGAATAAAACCGTAACCACAAATAAGGTAGTTAAAGAAGTGATGATCGTTCTGCTTAGTGTTTCGTTTAAACTCCTGTTAATAATATTCATAAGGGTAGAAGTATCTTTTTGTCTAACTTTCAAATTCTCACGGATTCTGTCGAAGACTACAATTGTATCATTCAACGAATATCCCACAATTGTGAGCACAGCAGCTATTATCGGAGCAGATATTTCGATATCCAATAAAGAAAAAATACCAATTGTTATCAACACATCGTGGATTAATGCCAGAATCGCTCCCAGGGCAAATTTAAACTCAAAACGCCACATGACATAGATTAGAATGAGTATAATAGCCCAAAACACGGCTGAAAGTGCGTCAACTATTAATTCTTTTCCTATTTTGGGTCCTACTTTTTCTAAACGCTGTTCTTCAAAAGGATTATCTGGTATGGCTTCCCGAATAATGGGTTCAAAGACATTAGAAATCTCATCGGTGGATTGATCTATGCTGGCACGTATAACGACTTCATTCAGGGCACCAAAATGTTTTATTTCACTATCTCCGTATCCTTTGCCTGCCAATGCTTTTCTAACCTCTTCGATTTGAACATCCTTTTCAAATCTTAGATGAACCAGGGTACCGCCTGTAAAATCTATATTATATCTTGGTCCACCATGGAGAATAAGCGATACGATTCCGATTAAGATCATCGCAGAACTAAAAGTAAAACCGAACTTTCTTTTACTTAAGAAGTCAATATTAGTCTCAGAAAAGAAGCGCATATTAGTCCAATCTCCCTTATCTTCGTTTTAACCTCAGATACTCAGATGCCTGACTAACCATTTACTTATTGCATAATCAAATATTGCTCTAGTCACTACAATAGCAGTGAACATACTGGCAATAATCCCAATCATTAATGTTAAGGCAAATCCCTTGATCGGTCCGGAGCCAAAAGTATAGAGTACAGTACCAGCGATAAAAGTGGTTACATTTGCATCTAGAATTGCGCTAAAAGCGTTGCCATATCCCTGATCAATGGCAGCTTTTATTGTTTTGCCCTTTCTCAATTCCTCCCTTATTCGCTCAAAGATTAGCACATTCGCATCGACAGCCATACCAATGGTTAATATGATACCCGCTATTCCAGGAAGGGTGAGAGTTGCATTAAAATAGGCCATAACGGCCATTATAAATGCTACATTTAATACCAAGGCCAAGTCTGCCAAAGCTCCCGATATTTTGTAATATACCAGCATGAAAATAGCAACTATGATTATCCCATAGATTGCGGATTGACTGCCGCTTAGAATAGAATCTCGCCCTAAAGAAGGACCTACAGTTCGTTCTTCGATAATTCGAACCGGAGCTGGTAAAGCACCTGCTTTCAGAACAATGGCCAGATCTTTTGCTTCATCCATGGTAGGAATCTGGGTGATACGGCTTCGACCATCACGTATCTTAACCTGGATCGTAGGTGCCATATAGACTTTATTATCTAAGATAATGGCTAATCGTTTACCTACATTTGCACCTGTAACACGGGAAAATATTCTTGCGCCTTCATCGTTAAGAGTTAACGATACTTCAAATTTACCTATAGATTGAGGATCCATTTGACTTCCTGGCATGGGATCCGCCTCAGTAATCGTTTCACCTGTAAGTTCCGGGCGACTAAATACCATATAAACACGGTAAAATTCGTCATTATATTCCGGCTCTGATCCCCATAGAAATTCCGCATCACCTGCCACATCCGTGATGATTTTTTGTATTTCTTTAAGTTCTGTAATTTGTTTAAACTTATCTTCTTTATCAGCCGGTATGAGTAAAGTTTGTTGATCCTGAGGATCTAAGAAGAACAGATTCTGTTCAAAAATTGACGTTGAGTCTTCCTCACTCGGTTGTGTTGTTAATGTCTCCTCTGCAGTTTCACCAAACAATCGCTCCAAACTAACCGTTGTGTCTTCACCTACTTCTTCCTCAAGTTGCTCTTCAGTAAGAAGGGTATCTTCAGGAGATATCTGCGATTGTACATATTTATTTATTTTTTCAGCTACCGCTAAAGATATTTCAGGATCTTTTAACAGGCGGAATTCCAATTTTGCGGTTTTACCGATCAATTCGCGCACCCGCCCTGGATCGGTAATTCCTGCCAGTTCTATAATAATACGGTTATCCCCCTGTTGCTGAATAATTGGTTCAGAAACTCCGAATTCATCAACGCGGTTACGTAAAATTTCCAAAGCACGTGTTACAGTTTCAGAAGTTTGATCACGCAGAAATGAAAGTACATCGCTCTCACTACTTCTCTCTCTTGAGCCGTAATAACGAACCAGATTGATATCTTTTTCCTTTAAATTACGGTTGAAAACTGCAATAAAATCCTCATCTGTTTCCTGGACTTGGGCCTCTGTTTTATCTAATGCATCTGTAAAAGCAACATCTTTGTTTTTGGCTAGCTGGTTTAAAAGCTCTTTGATATCTACTTCAAGAATAACATGCATGCCACCTTGCAAATCCAATCCCAGATTAATTGCCTTATCTTTTAAATCAAAATAACTTTTCTTATCCTGCAATTCCATAGCAGTCTTTTCTTCCTCCACCATACTCGAGAGCTTGTAGGTAGGATATAACAGATAGATAGCAAGAATAATCAGCAAAAGGATCAAAACCATCTTCACTTTAATACTGGACTGCATGAAATGAATACCTCCTGACTATTTAGGATAATCAGATATTAAACTATAAAAGTTTATAATTTAGTTGACCTTAAATATAAAGTCAAACTAAAATCGGCCCTTCCTTTAACGCTTACCGGCACAATCATTCCCTCAACATTCTGAGAAATTCATCTTCACTAATTACCGAAATCCCTAATTTTCGAGACTTATCTAACTTCGATCCTGCCTTTTCTCCAGAAATTAAATAATTGGTATTTTTACTCACACTGGAGGCCACCTTACCACCATTTTTTAATATTAATCTTGCCGCCTCATCACGGGTCAATGAAGATAATGTACCTGTTATGACAAAAGTTAATCCGCTAAACTTACTTTCCCTGGGTACTTCCTGGGCAGTGAATCTTAATCCAGCACGACGTAGATTTTCAATTACTTCGATATTTATCCTCGACTGGAAATAATTCCTGATACTCTCAGCCATTCTTGTCCCAATGCCATCAATTTCATCCAGAGACTCAAAGCTTGCTTCTCTCAACCGATCCAAATCACCATATTTTTCAGCCAAAATTCTTGCAGCTGTGGCTCCAACATAAGGAATACCGAGGGCAAAAATTAGTCTATCCAACGGTTGCTTTTTACTCTTATCTATGGCATGAATTAGATTCTTAGCACTCTTGTCACCCATTCTTTCCAATTTGCTTAATTGGTCTACACGCAGACTATATAAATCGGCAAAATCTTTGATAAGTCCCTCTTTAACCAGTAGTGCTACTACCGCTATCCCCAAACCCTCAATATCCATGGCACCTCGACTGGCAAAATGTTCAATGCGACGATGAATCTGAGCCAGGCAAAAATAGTTTGGGCACCTTAATGCCGCTTCATCTAGACTACGCACAAGGCGTGTATTGCAAACCGGACAACACTGCGGAACTTTATAAGCAATGCTTGTCTTTCCTCTTCTCTCAGTTAAGACATGCACAACCTTTGGTATGATATCTCCCCCTTTTTCAATTAAGACCGTATCCCCCTCCCGGATATCTTTACGTTCGATCTCGTCAGGATTATGCAGTGTTGCACGTGATACGGTTGTTCCGGCCAGGCGCACAGGTTTAAGCTCTGCTACCGGGGTAACAGTCCCTGTTCTCCCAACCTGCCATGTTATTCTTTCCAATTTTGTCTCAGCTTGAATTGCTTTAAATTTGAAAGCGATTGCCCAGCGTGGACTCTTTGCTGTTGAGCCCAACCTCTTCTGTTGATCCTCATTATCAATTTTTATTACCACACCATCTGTCTCATAGGGTAATTCATGGCGCTTTTTCTCCCATCTCCAGCAATACTCTAATACTTCATTTACCGATTTACAGGAGCTGGTATGTGGATTAACAGGAAAACCTAACTGCTTTAATCTTTTTAAATTACCCATATGACTTGCTTGCACTTTTGGCCCTGAGTGGTCTATAAACTGGTAACAAAATATATTCAATCCCCTTGCAGCAACTTGGCGGGCATCTTGCATTTTTAGAGATCCAGCAGCGGCGTTTCGTGGATTAGCAAAAAGTGGTTCTT
>SMTZ1_10003366_pt1 | contig 16093 bp, 11 predicted proteins | sample DeeMarSWOR136_30_FD_25667 | JGI IMG/M metagenome (IMG submission 25667)
TACTTATGGTGCAAATCAACTCACCCCCTTCGCCCCCTCTCTTTTAAAGAGAGGGGGTTGGGGGGTGAGTTAATAGATCGTCTGGAATTAATAACTTTTATAATTATGCACAATATGTACCTTTTGATACAGCCCCAAAGGGAGTGAGTTCATGTATAGAATATTTTATTTCAATCGAAATAATCTGTTTGCATTTTTATTCATCCCACTGTGCTAAGGACATGATCATAAAAAATATTTATATAACGTGTAAATAATCAATAGTTGATGTCTATCATTTCCAAGTTAGATTTATAACTGACCATTCAATATAATAGGTGAAAAAGGAGATATTGAGAAAAGACCACGAAACATTTTTAAGTGAATATTAGTGCTATTTGCTTGTCCTGGAAAATATTAATAATTTATGCGCCTGAAAAAAATGAGACTGATCAGGAGGAATATAATGGCAAATGGCTTGTGGAGATCAATAACAATACTATGTTTTTTTTCTTTAATACTGCAAATATCGTGTGAAACTAACACCCAAAGCAAAAATGAAGATTTGTATAAATTACCTGATGAGAAACATTTGGGTAACATTCAAATGTTAACCAATGAGGGGGAAAATGCCGAAGCATATCTGTCATTCAATGAGAAAATGCTTATTTACCAATCAACTATTGGAGAGTATCGATGTGATCAACAATTTCTTATGAACATAGATGGATCGGAGAAACGTCTGGTTTCAACCGGATTTGGACGCACGACCTGTGGATATTTTTTACCAGGTGATCGGAGTATTATATATGCTTCCACCCATTGGATAGATAAAGATTGTCCACCCCCGCCTGATATGTCCCGCGGTTATGTGTGGAAATTATATGATAGTTATAATATCTTTCTGGCAAACCTGGATGGCACTATTATCAAACAATTAACTGATAGTCCTAAATATGATGCCGAAGCAACTGTTTCACCAAAGGGTGATAAAATAGTATTTACCTCCATGCGGGACGGGGATCCCGAAATTTATTCCATGGATTTAAATGGTGATAATCAGAAACGGTTGACCTTTGAAAAAGGTTATGATGGTGGGCCCTTCTATTCCTGGGATGGATCAAAAATTATATTCCGGGCGAGTCGACCACAGACACCCGAAGAAATGAAAGATTATCAGGATCTGGTGGAAAATGGAATGGTTCGACCAACTACCTTGGAAATATATGTGATGGATGCAGATGGTAGGAATATGAAAAAAGTCACCAATTTTGGAAAAGCCTCATTTGCCCCTTTTTTCCACCCTGATAATGAACGAATTATTTTTTCTTCCAATGTTGAAAGTGAAAACCGTCGTAACTTTGATTTATACCTTATTCATATTGATGGTACTGGTTTGGAACAAGTGACCTTTAATGAGACTTTCGATGGATTTCCGATTTTTACCCGCGATGGCAAGCACCTGGTATTTTGTTCTAACAGATTTAATAAAAAAGAGGGTGAAACAAATGTCTTTTTGGCTGAATGGATTGATTGATGAGGTAACAAGATAAAGGATCAATACGAGTGATTGCAAAGTAAGAAGTAAGAAATGTAAAGTAAAAAGGAAATAGTACATAGTCATGGATAAAGGTAGATATGATGTACTGATTGTTGGAGCCGGGCCAATTGGGATTGCTTGTGGTATTGAAGCCCAGCGGCGAAAACTGTCTCATATTGTTATCGAAAAGAGCTGTCTGGTAAATTCCATATTTCATTATCCTACAAATATGACCTTTTTTTCAACTTCTGATCGTTTAGAGATTGGTGATATTCCTTTTATTTCTCATGGGATTAAACCAACCCGCCGAGAGGCTTTAGAATATTATCGGCGAGTTGCTAGTGCCTGGCGGTTAAATGTTAAACTCTATGAAGAAGTATTGGAAATTAAAGAAATTGCGGGAGATTTTAAGATAATCACCACTCGGGGTAGCTATAATGCTAAAACGGTAATTATCGCAACTGGATATTATGATAATGCCAATATGTTAGATATCCCGGGAGAAAATCTGCCTAAAGTCAAACACTACTACAACGAACCCCATCCTTATGTCTATCAGAAGGTAGCGGTGGTTGGAGCGGGAAATTCTGCAGTGGATGTCGCATTAGAGCTCTATCGTATTGGTGCGGAAGTTACCATGATAATTAGGGAATCCCAATTTAAAGAAGGGATTAAATATTGGGTGAAACCCGATATTGAAAATCGTATTAATGAAGGTTCAATTAAAGCATATTTTGAATCTAAAGTTACCAGAATTTTTGAAAAAAGTCTGGAGATTCTGACACCTAACGGCAAAAAAAACCTGAAAAATGACTTTTTGTTTGCTATGACCGGTTATCATCCTGATTATAAATTGCTTAAAGGAGTAGGAGTCCATATTTCCCAGGACGAATCAAAAAGCCCCATCTATAATCTAGATTCTTATGAAACAGATAGGAACGGGATCTATCTTGCCGGGGTAGTATGCGGAGGTATGGAAACCTCTCTCCTTTTTATTGAAAACTCACGAGAACACCCCACCTTTATTTTTGATCATATGGAAAAAAACTACCTCAATATTGTGAGTAAGCCTATTTGAAGAAAAATAATCTTCTCGAATCAACCAGCCAGGTTAGAGATTTTCAAGAGCAACTATTAAATTGGTATCAACAAAATCATCGTCAATTGCCCTGGCGTGAAACCCTGGATCCCTATCGAATATGGGTATCGGAGGTGATGTTGCAGCAAACCCAGGTAAAAAAAGTCCTGCCTTACTATGAAAAATTCATCAGGAGATTTCCAGATATCACCACCCTGGCACAGGCAGACTTGTCGGATGTTTTAAAGGAGTGGGAATTACTGGGTTATTATGCTCGGGCTCGCCATCTTCATAAAGCAGCACAAATAATTAAAACCACTTATAATGGTCAGGTTCCTTCAAACTATAAGGAATTTAGGAAAATTCCCGGCGTAGGAGATTATATTGCTGCAGCGGTGCTTAGTATTGCCTATAAACAAAATTTGCCAGTCCTGGATGGCAATGTAAAAAGAGTTCTTGCTAGAATCTTTCAAATAGAAAAACCAGTGAATCATGCCTCATCACTCAAATATTTTTATCAACAGGCCGAGCAGCTTCTATACCGGAAATCCCCTGATCATTATAACCAAGCATTAATGGAACTAGGTGCAACGGTTTGTATACCTCAAAATCCCAGATGCTATCTGTGTCCAGTCAGTAAATTTTGTAGCGCTTTTCAGAATGGGAAACAATATGATTATCCTAAGAAAAAAAGGAAGAAAAAAATACCTCAATACAAAATTGTAGTTGGCGTTATACAAAAAGATGGAAAAATCTTAATTACCCAGCGTAAACTGAAAGGTTTATTAGCTGGACTATGGGAATTCCCCGGTGGTAAAATGAAACAGGGGGAGAAGGCAGAAAAGGCCTGTTTAAGAGAGATTGAAGAGGAATTGGGCTTAAGAGTTAAGATAAATCAACATCTTACCCAAATCAAACATGCTTATACTCATTTTAAAATCGTAATGGATGTTTTTTTATGTCAATATATTTCCGGAAGTATTCACTTAAAATCTGCTATCGCATATCATTGGATAAAAATATCAGAAATTGATACTTATCCTTTTCCTGGTGCCAATCATAAATTTATCCCAAAACTTAAATCTGTTCTGAGTGAAAAATTAAATTGAAAAATCAAACTATCGATTAATATCCTTTAAAACATCATAATATGTGGAAATTAATCTTGTGGACAAATATCTGATTTATTAGATTATTAATGAGAATTATTCTCAAAAAGAATTAATGTGAATGTTAAATCTAAGATGTGCTTTTTTCTCTTATGTCTAGTTTAATATCTGTTTAATAAAGTTATTTACCGAATCATTTGAAATATAGATTTGTAAAACGTTTAGGTAGACCTTTTCGACTTTTTTATCCTGTTTCTAATTTGATAATACAATAAGAAAGGGTTAAGGCGGAAAAAAATCGAACATTTGTTTGGTAAATATTTTGTAAGTTATTTTCCATTAAAGTTGAAATGTTTCTGGATGGTTCTTAATTAGGAATTAATAAGAAATCGTTTAATGTGTTTTATTATAGTTTTATGGTAAATGTATTATCTTAGATAATCTTTTGGATCTGTAAGGGGTTGAAATGAAGATGATAAAATTTTTATGTTGTGTATTACCTGTTGTTATTTTGGCATGTAATGGACGGGAAAGAGATAAAATAGGTGAATTAAGTCAGAGAAAAATTAGGATAGTTACAACTACAGGAATGATTGCAGATGCTGCGAAAAATGTGGGTGGTACCCGGGTAAATGTTGTAGCACTCATGGGACCTGGGGTGGATCCTCATCTATATAAAGCGAGTGAAGGAGACGTTTCTAGAATGATGAAGGCGGATCTTATATGCTATAATGGTTTACATTTGGAAGGTAAAATGACAGAAATTTTTGAAAAGATGCAGCGATGGGTAAAAACAGTTGCGGTGAGTGACCACATTGACCGGGACAAACTCTTATCTCCACCCGGATACCAAGGAACATATGATCCTCATATCTGGTTCGATGTAAAGATGTGGATAAATGTTGTAGAATATATTGGCCAGATTTTAGTGGATCTTGATAGTACCCATGCTGAGTATTATCAAAAAAATGTCTCAAATTATGTCGATGAATTGTCAGAATTAGATTCATATGTACTTACCCAATCTGAAAAAGTGGAAAGATCTAAGAGAGTACTTATCACAGCCCATGATGCCTTTAATTATTTCGGGCGCGCCTATGACTTTGAAGTGAGAGGATTACAGGGAATCAGTACCCTAACTGAAGCAGGAACAGCAGATGTTCAAGATCTGGCAGAATTTATTGTGAATCGCCAGATTCCTGCAATTTTTGTGGAAACATCTGTCCCAGTCCGTTATATTGAAGCCTTACAAGCAGCTGTTAAATCAAGGGGTTTTAAGGTGAAGATTGGTGGGAATCTTTTCTCAGACGCCATGGGAGATATGGACACACCACAGGGAAAATACACTGGAATGGTTCGTCATAATATTGATACGATTGTTAATGCACTCATTCAATAATTAATTGAATTTTAATTAAACCAACGGAATTATATGGTAAGTTATTCTTTATTTGGTCAAGAAGAAGAGAATCTAAATTCGAAGAAGCTGGCTGTTGATGTGGCAGATTTGACCGTGGCATACCGGGATAAACCAGTTTTATGGGATGTTGATCTACAGGTTCCCAGTGGTGTTTTACTTGCCATTATTGGCCCCAATGGTGCGGGTAAAACCACTTTGATTAAATCTGTTCTTGGTTTGATTAAACCGGCAGCTGGACGGGTTTTGATTTATGGAAAACCATATGCCCAACAACGAGGATTGGTTGCTTACGTTCCGCAACGGGGTAGTGTGGATTGGGATTTCCCAACCAATGTTCTGGATGTGGTCATGATGGGAAGATATGGTTCTATAGGATGGATTCGCCGTCCGGGTAAAAATGAATATCAGTTAGCGACTGAAGCATTGGAAAAAGTAGGAATGATAGACTTTATGAAGCGGCAGATCAGTCAACTCTCAGGGGGTCAACAGCAGCGGGTATTCCTGGCTCGAGCACTTGTGCAGGATGCAAGAGTCTATTTTATGGATGAACCCTTTCAAGGAGTAGATGCCACCACTGAAAAAGCGATAGTCGGTCTGTTAAAGGAATTAAGAGAAGCCGGAAAAACCGTACTGGTTGTTCACCACGATCTTCAAACAGTGAGTGAGTATTTCGATTGGGTAATGTTATTAAATGTACGGAAAATTAGTAGTGGTCCAGTAGATGAGGTTTTCACTGAACAGAATCTTAGACTTGCCTATGGAGGGAAAGTTGCTTTTCTAACGCACCATACCCATCAAGGTAATGATTAACCTGGGATAGGGCATCTAAAATGTCTGAACTTTTAAACAATTTGTTATTTGATTACACCCTAAGAACAGTTGCACTGGGTGCTGGTGTACTGGGGATACTAAGCGGAGCCTTGGGAAGTTTTGCGGTTTTGAGAAAGCAGAGTTTATTAGGAGATGCTGTCTCACATGCAGCTCTTCCAGGTATTGCTTTAGCCTTTTTACTAACCCTTTCCAAAGCTACCCTGATCCTTATACTGGGCGCTGCACTTGCTGGCTGGATAGGAACCTATTTCATTTTTCATATTACTCGCAATACCCGTATCAAAAACGACAGCGCTTTGGGTTTAATTCTTTCGGTTTTTTTTGGATTTGGGCTGGTTCTCTTAACATATATTCAAAAACAGTCTTATTCAAATCAAGCCGGTTTGGATAAATTTTTGTTTGGTCAGGCAGCTGCTTTACTCCAACGAGATGTCTTAACCATGATAATTTTGAGTGTATTGGTATTATCTCTTCTGGTCATTTTTTGGAAAGAATTTAAGCTTTTAAGCTTCAATGCAGATTACGGTTCCAGTCTTGGTTTACCTGTAAAAAAGCTGGATTTTCTATTAACCGGGATGCTCGTCATTGCAATAGTTATTGGATTACAGACGGTAGGTGTTGTACTGATGAGTGCGATGGTAGTAGCGCCCGCAGCGGCTGCCCGTCAATGGACAGAAAGATTAGGTTTGATGGTTATTCTTTCTAGTGTTTTTGGGGCATTTGCGGGAATCAGCGGTGCACTGCTCAGTAGCTCAATCTCAAGATTACCCACCGGTCCTACTATTGTTGTCTGTATAAGTTTTGTCGTTCTGGTATCGGTTTTGTTTGCATCCGGTCGGGGTCTCGTCTGGACCTGGTTGAGAGAACAACGAAATCGTCATAAAATTAAAATAGAAGCAGTATTGAGCGACCTTTACATCCTGGCAGAACAACATGGTAGTATTGAGCGAAGTCACCCTATTAGTGTTTTAAGAGCAATGAGCATTGGTCATGGCGGTGTTGACCGAAGTCTAGGTGATTTGAAGGAGAAAAAATGGGTGGAACAAAAACCTGATGAAAGTTGGGTATTAACACCCCTGGGTCTGGAAGAAGCTAAAAAACTTTTTGATGGTAAGAATAAGATACTATAATGTCACCACAATTTGAAATTCAACTAATTGCAGTCGTAGTTGCAGTGGCCTGTGCCTTGCCAGGTGTTTTTCTGGTTTTACGTCGAATGGCCATGATGAGTGATGCCATCAGTCATTCCATCTTGCTGGGTATTGTGCTGGCATTTTTTGTCACCAAAGATCTGACCTCACCCCTGTTAGTGCTTGGTGCGGCACTAACTGGAGTGTTAACAGTAAGTCTGGTTGAGTTACTGAACCGCACCAGACTGGTGCAGGAAGATACCTCAATTGGTCTGGTTTTCCCTCTTCTCTTCAGTATCGGTGTAATTTTGATTTCCCGCCATGCCGGTGATGTACATCTGGACACAGATGCAGTTTTGTTAGGAGAATTAGCATTTGCACCATTCGATCGTCTCATCATCTTTAATACCGATATCGGTCCAAAGTCACTCTATGTGATGGGAAGTATCCTTCTGTTAAATATTATATTTATTTTGATTTTATATAAAGAATTAAAATTGGCTACGTTTGATAAAGGTCTTGCGGCTGTCTTAGGATTTTCGCCTTGGATTATTCATTATGGATTAATGTCTCTCGTATCTATCACAGCGGTGGGAGCTTTTGATGCGGTTGGTTCAATTCTGGTGGTTGCATTTATAATAGGACCACCAGTATCGGCCTATCTGCTAACAGAAAAACTGTCATTTATGCTTCTGTTAAGCACCATAATAGGGGCGATAGCTGCTGTTTCTGGTTACTGGATGGCACATTTCTTAGATACTTCTATCGCTGGATCAATAGCCAGCATGATTGGTATTACTTTTTCTATGGTCTATCTTTTCGCCCCCGACAAGGGATTAATTGCACTGGCAAGACACAGAACAAAACAGAGAATAGAATTTGCAGTCGAAATGCTGTTGGTTCATCTGTTGAATCATGAAGGTTTACCAGAAGCCGAGAGGGAATGCCATCGCAATCATCTTTACGATCATCTCCACTGGGAAGAGGACTTTATTAGAAAAATCCTTAAAAATGGTGAAAAAAAGATGTGGCTGAGAAGTGAAGGTGATTTACTCTATTTAACAGAGAAAGGTAGAGCGATGGCGCAGGAGTCGATGATAACTTAAATGTTGATTATCGCATTTGATAAAAATGGTCCTAAAGTTGCATAATAATATTATCATGGATCGTATGACCGAATTATGAAAATATAAAAAGGTATTCTCATGGAAAAAGATGATCCGAAATATTGTCCAGTGATGAATATACTCTGTCCTCAGGGTGAAGATAAAGCACGTGAATGCCGACTGCGCTTTGAAGAGGATTATGATCCCATCAGAAAAGTGCGTGATTTTGGTATATTGTGCTGTTCTTATCAAAGATCTGAGGAAATGGATGAAAACATTCCCAAAGTGTAACTTCATTTTATTGAGCGAATCTAAATTAATAAAATAGTATATTAGGTTATCAAAGATGGGCCATGCATTGAAATGAACCTTTTGTGTATTATTATGTATAATATGTCTCAATTGCAATAAAATAAATTTTTTACAATTATTTAGAGGAAAAAGACTTAGTAGTAGATTAATTTTTGTAAAATCAAATAATTATACATCATAAATTGTTAATTAAAAATAAAAAAAGGAGATTATAAAATGGCGTACGAATGGAAATTTAATCCACGTCCATATTCTGATGAAGAGGCAAAATCTTTGCTGAAAAATGTGGTTTCTTCTGAAACATCAGATTGGCATTATAACAAACACCATAAGGGATATGTTGTTGCTCTTAACACCATTGAAAAGGAGTTACAAACAGCAGACCGTTCTGCCGCAAATGGGAATTACAGCCATATTGGTGAATTGAAAAGACGCTTGACCTGGAATCATTCTGGTGCGTTGTTGCATGATATATACTGGACCAATTTAGGCGGTGATGGTGACCCTTCCAAAGGACCGGAAGTGGTTGCGGCAATCGAAAAGGAATTTGGATCCTTTGATAAATGGAAAGAAGATTTTAAAGCAGCCGCTGTTTCTGCCAAACTGAGTGGTTGGGGGTTACTGGTCTTCGATAGACTATATAGTGGCCGTTTACTCAATGTTTTAGTGGATGAACATCATTATGGTGCAATCTGGGGCGCGATACCGTTGGTAGCTTGCGACGTTTTCGAACATGCTTATTACCATAAAGATGGTCCTGGTAGGGCATCCTATATTGAAAACTTTCTGTCGAATCTACATTGGGGTAGAATTAACGAACAATTTAAAAAATATGTTGGCTGATTATTTCTATACCACTTGTATTAAGAAAAATGAATGGAGCTGTATCAAAACTTACCTATTGTGCATAATTATAAAAATTATTAATTCTAGACGATCTATTAACTCACCCCCCAACCCCCTCTCTTTAAAAGAGAGGGGGCGAAGGGGGTGAGTTGATTAGCACCATGAGTATTTATAATAATGCATTTTTTTTCATTAATTTCACCTTTTGATACAGCTCCATTATTATTCTTCCAATGTGGTTAAATCGCCTTCATCCTGCCCCAGGGCACGTGCTTTTCTCATGATTTTATAAAAAAGATAATACTTATCAGTTTGATAGAAATTGATAAAAATTTTAAGAATAATTGAAAGAAGGTAAAATAATTACTTTTAGATCGGTGGATTCAAAGAATGGTTTGATATTCGGATAGAATGACTGTTTATTTTCTCTGCAAAACAAATAAGGTGAAATCATCGATAAGAGGATTATTCCCATAAAATTTTTCTAAATCATTAACAATGTCGTCTATAATTTCTTCAGCACTTTTATTTCTTATCTGATCAAGTAATTCCCGGAAGTGCTTTTCGCTGTAAAATTCTGTTTCGGTTTGATGGTTATTTTGAGTTCGGGCAGCTTCCACCAGGCCATCTGTAAAGAGGATCAGGCTATCACCCTCTTTAAGTCTTATATTTTTTTTCTGGAGATGTTGTTCAAAAAATGTACCTCGCCGTTCCAAACCCAAAGCAAGACCGGTAGTTTTTATATCTTCTATTAATGATTTTGGGTCTTTTGGTAATAATATGGGATGATGGTGCCCGGCCCTCATTAGTTGGATGGTATGTGTCTTGGTATCAAGCAACCCTATAATAGCAGTAACAAATATCTGGCGATCGATAGAAGGGTCAGAGAAATATCGGTTCAATCTGATAAGAATTTCCCTGGGTTGGTCAGAAAATTGGTGTGAAAATCGTATCAGACTCACACACTGGGCCATATAAAAGGCAGCTGATGTTCCTTTCCCGGATACATCCCCGATGGTGAATAAATATCTATTATTGTCAATTGGCATGATATCAAAAAAGTCTCCCCCTACTTCTGTGGCTGTCTTAATTTTAGCAGCTATTTGATATCCTTTGATATTTGGTAAATCCCGTGGTAGTAGACTGAGTTGAACATCCCTGGCAATGTTGAGTTCGTATTCTAATCGATCCTTCTCTCTCAATTCTGATATTTTTTTCTGAAGTTCCACCCCCATTTGGTTAAATCGCCGGGCCAGCTCAACAAATTCATCTTCCCCTTCTAAACCGATTTTGTAGTGCAAATTACCGCTTGAAATTTCTCGAATACCAGATTTCAACAGGTTAAATTTTTGAATGATCATCTCATAAATTTGATTACCAAATTTGACAACCCGTTGGATAACAAGCATATTTATAATGAGATAGATGATCAACCAGAAAAGTAAAAGACGCATTACTGGTGAAGTAAAAAAGGATAGGTTGGCGATAATTACCATCTCAAAAGCCCAATATCCTTTTTTTACTGAGTCTTGAGTAAATAAGGGAAGAAAAATTCTTCCTGCTGTAAAGATATTTTCGCTGTTGGATAAAAAGGGAATATAATATTTATTATTGGAATCAGATTCATTCCGATTGAGCGCCACTGATGTTTGATAATTACTTTTATGAGGTATGAAACCAAATGGAAACACTTTGATTTCTGGGTAAATGCTGGTTTTCTGCCATTCCCAGATTCTGATTTTATACAAAAGGGAGTCCCACTGGTTAATTTGAAAAGGATAACTCATTATTCGTGAGGCCATAAGTACCGGTAAGTTCTGTGAGATATTTGTTAAAAAATTAGTGTCAATTTGAAAGAATCGAATATATTTAGTGCTGTCTGATATATCTATATTATAAAGGAAGTAAGAGTTGCTGGAGGCTATTTCAATGACTCCCTGGTTGGGCATGGATTGTTTAATAGATACTATTCCGTGGTGAGGAATTCTGAATTGATTTTCCGGATGCTCAAAATTATACTCATATGTTCGAAATCTTGACTTTGATAAAGTAGTGTTTGAATCTTTGAAATTGCTTATGATTGCCGTTCTAAGATTTTCTGCTTGCCAGCTGGCAATAAAAAAATAAAAAACAAATGTTAGCAGTAGTAATTGCGCCAGCTGTGGTAAACTGGATTGTAACCAACCGGCAATTCGAAATTTCCGAGTAAGTGAGGCATGATGATAAACAAGCACAAACGGTATTTTTATTAATACTGCTAAAAAATATAGCCGAAGAAAGTGTGATAATAATTTTGGGATATAGTACCAGCTAAAGCTTTGTACAGTGAATTCATGACCATCAGACAGGTATGGAGTCCCTTTAAAATTTAAATAAAATGCCATAATTACCCCGAAATATACCCAACATTCAGTTTTGGTGAGTTCTTCCACCCAGGTTGTTCTTCTAAAGAGCAAAAAAAGTAAAAAAATTTGAAAAATATACCATAAATGTCGATCGGAATATTTTAGCAAATACAATCCTACAATTGCCAGGAATAAATACTCGATCATGATTGCTTTTTTTCCATTGCTGTTCTGCACGATAACAATGCTAAATAAGAGAGTGATCATTGCTAGAAATAGGATTTGAATGGCAGTAAAGACGAAGGCAGGAAAAGTTTCTGTTCCTGATGAGCTTGTTTCAATATCAAAAAGATTCCACCAGAGTAATTGCAGTAAAAAAAATATCAATAGGGAAACCAACAAGAATTCATTGGGAGGAGCAAGCCGCTTAAAAAAAATATTATATATTTTGTTCCAGAAATAGGCCAGAATAAGAAATGTGAGAATAATTTTAACTGGATTTGCTTCCAGTGAAGTTATGACAGCGTAGAAACTAATCAGCCATCCAAGGGAGTAAATAAGCAGATGCCGGGATGCAAAATTATAATGTATAATTCGCTTTCTAAATTGATCTAACCTGTTAATGATCTTAAATTTATTTTCAGACATTATGAATTTTTTGTGAAAGTTAAAATAAATTTAATTCCATTTACGGTTGATTAGAAGGAAAGTTTTTAATTATTTTCCTAATGATGACTGGAAGATGGCACCTGAGTTTTGTTATAAATTTATTGACTAAAATTGTCTAAAATTGTAAATTTATTTTTGAATGTGAATGAAATAATTTATTAATGAGAAAAATTCTGCTTCATTTAAATTTAATTCTGTATAGATTGTGAAAAAACGTAAAAGTATTCATGAGGAATACGGATGATTCCACAGAATTTTTTACTTAAGACATTGATCACAACTTTATTTATAATGTCGATTTCAATTGCTGCGAGTAATGATGACTGTCAGATGTGCCATTCTGATCCAGAATTAACCACGGAGAGGCGTGGAAGGGCGGTATCTTTATATGTTGATTCTGAAATATTTACAAGATCAGTACATCAAAATTTGGAGTGTGTCAATTGCCACATGGATGCGGATGTGGAGGATTTTCCGCATGCGTCAGAATTAGCTGATGTGGAATGCAGTAATTGTCATGATGATGCCAGTGAGAAATTTTATGCAGGGATTCACGGAATCGCGTTAAAGCGTGGTGCTCCCTATGCACCAACCTGCTCGGAGTGTCATGGTGTGCACAATATTTTGCCGCCCACAAATGTGAATTCACGAACTTACAAAATGAATATACCGGTACTTTGCGGTAAATGTCATCGTGAAGGTGCTCCTGTGGCCCGGATTTATAATATCCCTGAACATGATATTCTGAGCAATTATTCTCAAAGTATTCATGGAGAAGGTTTGTTCAAACAGGGACTCATTGTAACAGCTACCTGTAATGATTGTCATGGAAATCACTTAGTGCTCCCACATACAAATCCTAAATCCACTATTTCCCCCCAGAATATTGCAAGGACCTGTATGAATTGCCATGCCCGGATAGAAGAGGTGCACCTAAAAGTGATCAGAGGTGAGCTCTGGGAAAAAGAACCGGGAGCAATACCTGCCTGTACTGACTGTCACCCACCTCATAAAGTGAATAAAACCAATCTGGTGATTAGGACATCTGATAGAGAATGTCTGCAGTGCCATAGCAGGTCTGATATTCACAAGTTAGTTGAGGGACAACGCATTTCTTTAACAATAGATAAAGAACATATTCAAAACTCAGTTCACCGTAATATTCCATGTGTGAAATGTCATTCCGATGTTTCACCGCAGCACAAACGTCCCTGCGATACGGCTGGTCGGGTGGATTGCTCCAAATGTCATGTTCAGGTTGCAGAAGATTATTTTGCCAGCGATCATGGGCAAGCCTTTTTCAGGAAAGACCCGAATGCCCCCTATTGTGTGGATTGCCATGGATCCCATCAAACGCTCTCCCATCTTAACGAACGTGATAAAACATTTCGTGCTAATATACCAGATCTTTGTGGGAATTGCCATGGACGCCTGGAAAATGCCAGCCGGTCTTATACCGATGAACATGGTATGGTATATATCGATTACTCGAGCAGTGTTCACGGTGTAGGTCTGGTGGAGAAAGGTTTATTGCCAAGTGCAGTGTGCACAGACTGTCACGGCTCACATTTCATTTTGGAGAGTAAAAATGAACAATCTTCTGTCAATCATGCAAATCTCGCTGCAACTTGTGCCAACTGCCATCGCGGGATTTACAATGATTTTGTGAAAAGTATTCATAGCCCATCTGTTTCGAAAACTGATGAAAAACTACCTAATTGTGAGGATTGTCATTCTGCCCATCAAATTAAAACCCATCAGCAAGATCAATTCATGACCGAGGTAACACATCAATGCGGAGACTGCCATACCGAGCTCAGCGAAACTTATATTGAGACAATGCATGGGAAAACCTATACATTAGGATATTTAAAGGCGGCAAAATGTTCAGATTGCCACGGGGCTCATGATATTATGCAAGTAGATAATCCCGAGTCGCATGTCGGCTTTAATCGGATTGTTCAGACCTGCCAAAAATGTCACCCGGATGCCAATCGTCGATTTACTGGTTACCTGACCCATGCTACCCATCATGATCGAACCAAGTATCCCATTCTCCATTTTACTTTCTGGGCAATGACCTCCTTGCTGATTGGTGTTTTTAGTTTCTTTGGATTTCATACACTACTATGGTTACCAAGGTCTTTTCAACATCTTAAGGAAAAAAGACAGCAAAAATCAACCCTTCAGAGATATTACTTCAAGCGATTTAGCACTACCCAGCGAGTGCTGCACTTATTTGTCATTTTCAGTTTTGTGCTATTAGCTTTGACTGGTATGATGTTAAAATTTTCTTCGATGCCCTGGGCAAAATTCCTCTCCGACCTTTTTGGTGGTGTGGAAATGGCTGGCAAAATCCATCGTTTTGCTGCCATTATCACCTTTGGATATTTCTTAGCTCATATTATTACTTTAATTCGAATAAAAGTGAAGCGAAAACTCGCCTGGAAAAATTTACTTATTGGACCAGATTCCATGATGTTTAGTATGAAAGATTTGAATGATTTCTATGGTTCTCTTAAATGGTTTCTCGGACTGGGATCACGACCTCCGTACGGCAGATGGACCTATTGGGAAAAATTTGACTACTTTGCCGTATTCTGGGGTGTTTTTATAATTGGATTTTCAGGCTTGATTCTGTGGTTCCCTGAATTTTTCACAATATTTTTCCCGGGATGGTTTATTAATGTTGCTACAATTGTCCATAGCGATGAGGCTTTGCTGGCAGTTGGTTTTATATTTACCATTCACTTCTTTAATACCCATCTCAGACCAGAATCATTTCCTATGGATAAAGTGATATTTACCGGATTGGTTCCCTTAGACGAGTACAAGGAAGATCGTCCAGAAGAATATCGTCAACTGAAGGAAAGCGGTCAATTAAAGAAAAAAGTGGTTTTTACAGAAATATCAACTCGAAAACTACTATATGTCAAATTGTTTGGTTATACCTTCCTGGTCATTGGTATTGCATTAATTCTGCTTATCATATATAGTATGCTGTTCGGATACAATTAGTGCTTTTCATTTACATAAAGGGGTATCTATTAAAAGATTATAGGTACACCTTTTCTGTAGGACATACTTATTAGTTCATAGAACTGATTGAATCCATATGTTTTTCCGCTCATTTATTATTTGAATTGGGTGATTAAGGAGAATCCTTAACTCCTGAGTGTAAAAGAATTAAACGTCTAACCTGGAGCATATAATGTCTGTCAAAATATTGATGTTCTTTTTTTTGATTCACTTTATCTTTACTATGTCTGCTCAACCAATTCGTTTAAATCAACTGGCGTATACTTATTCAATTGTTGGGGTAGATTCTGTGACTGGTGAAATAGGAGTTGCTGTGCAATCTCATTGGTTTTCAGTTGGGAGCAGAGTCACCTGGGCTTTGGCCGGCGTGGGAGCAGTGGCTACCCAGAGCTTTACAAATCCTGAATTTGGACCTAAAGGTTTGGAATTACTGAGATCGGGTAAATCAGTGACGGAGGTACTTGATATACTCATTAACGAAGATGAAGGTCGTGATTATCGGCAGGTTGCCCTGATTGATGTCAGGGGGAATAGCATCAGTTATACTGGGAAAAAATGTATCCCGGAAGCCGGTCATGTATATGGGAAATATTATTCTGCCCAAGCAAATTTGATGTTAAAAAGTACGGTCTGGAAAGCCATGGAAAAAGCTTTTAAAAATACGGAAGAACCTTTACCAGAGAGATTGG
>SMTZ1_10011683_pt1 | contig 16090 bp, 14 predicted proteins | sample DeeMarSWOR136_30_FD_25667 | JGI IMG/M metagenome (IMG submission 25667)
TTCGTGAGATCCTCATTGAAAGGGATGATGTTACTGAGATAAGATTTGAGGATATTCTTAGAAATTGTGAGATTATTGATGTTTTCAAATATGAACGGCCTGATAAATTTGCTATGTTAATTGCTAATAGATTGGCTCAGCGGTTGAATATTGATAAAAACAAATTATATAAACTCTTAATGAATAAAGAGAAAGACTCAAATGTTATGGTGCATCCAGGTATTGTTATTTTATCAAATACCATAGATGGTAGTGATAAATTTGAGATAATAATAGTTAGAAGTAAAAAAGGCATTATGCTTTTTGATAATGTCCCACCAGTTCATGCTTTTTTTGTAGTTGTAGCAACTTCTGAACAACAGAGTTTCTACATGCATTCTCTTATGTGGATTGTTCAAATAGCTGAGGAAATTGATTTTGAAAAGAAATGGTTAGATGCAAAAGATGCTGATGAACTCCGTAATATTATTATGTCATCATGGCGGAAACGAAAAATGTATTAACATTTGTGAGAAGAGATATTATGAATAAAGAAATTGAAGGACAATGCCCTCATTGCGGACACATTTTTTCGTTTGATTTTATAATTTGTCCTAACTGTAGTAAGAAATATAATATAAAATATTAAGATATTATAACTGGGCAATTTAATAAGACAAAAATTGAATTTATTTATTAGATAGGATTTGTGGACACCTTTTTTCTAAAATAGTACAGGAGACAAGATATTGACCTGGTTTTACCGGCAAAAATTTGAATTGGATATTTAATTTGTTTCTAACAACCATTTCCAAATTGGTTTAATAATTATCTTTTTTTTATTTTCGATAAGTTCTTCATCTTGATCTGATGTAAGTATTAATCCCTCCTTAAGTTTGTACTTATTAAGAGCTTCAAGTATTCCATCAATCTCTCTATCACTATTCTCTTTTAAATCATGCGTTACTTGGATTGCTTCGGTAATTTTAATACCTTCTTTTATTACAAAATCACATTCATATTTTTCTTTATGAAAATAAATTTCTTTATTCTGTCGTTTTAAATTCAAGAATACAATATTTTCCAACATTCTACCTAAGTCATCACTTGTTCTGAACCCTAAAATTTTTGCCATACCTGTATCTATAAAGTAGACTTTTTTATTATAATATATCTGTTTTTTTAGAGAACGACTATATCTTGGAATTAAAAATGTGAGATAACTGTTTTCAAAATATTCAAAATATTCTCTAATCGTAGTAGCACTTGTCAATTGTGTTAGTTTACGTATTCTATTAAAACTAATTTCTTTTCCAATATTGCTTACAGCATAGTAAACAACTTCTTTAATTGTTTTTTCATGAGGTAGATTATATCTAGTGATGATATCTCTGTATAAGATGTTTTCATAAACAAATTTTAAATATTCTTTTTTATCTGTCTGTAAATATTCTGGGAATCCACCTTTTTCTAAGAATTCATTAAAAAATTTCTTTAAAGTACCTTTCTGTTCCGTCGTTAATCTATCAAGTGATTTTATAGGATGCCGCTTAAAATTTAAAAATTCTTTAAAGGAAAAAGGATACAATGAAAAAGTAATATGTCTTCCGGTAAGATGAGTTCCCAGCTCCCTGCTAAGCATGGTTGCATTTGAACCTGTTACATATATCTTTTTTCCATTATCATAAAGTCTTCTTACAAATCTTTCCCAACCTTTGATATTCTGTATCTCATCAAATATGAATATTTGTTTTGTACCAAATAGTTCAACTAAAATTTCGTAGAGAGTTTGAAAATCATCGATTTTAAACCGAACAAAACGGTCGTCATCAAAATTAACATAGTAACTATCTTTAAGATGCTCTCTCATTTGATGTAACAATGTTGATTTTCCGGACCTTCTAATTCCAGAAATAATTAAAATAAATTTCTCTTTTTGAAATTTTTTTATTATTGTAGTTAATTCTCTAGGTATCGTATTTTCTCTGAGTTTAATTTGACTTTGTTCTACTATTATTTGTTTTATTTTTTCTCTTTCCATATTATCAGTAATTGCTATAGTGTTTATAAATATTTGGTCTCTCAAACCAAATTTAATTAAAAATATTTGGTCTATCTATTATAATTTTAATAAAAACCAAATTACTAAAAAAATTTAAATTACAAAAATGCAGGGGATGAGATATTGACTCGAGTTTACCGGTAAAATAATAATGTTTTCTCCTGTTGACTAATTTTCATGGTTATTAAAAATTCCTCGACATCATTAATAAACTTCAATGTATATTTCTCAATTTTTTTTGTTAATGGGATAATTTTATATAGTTATCTATGTTACTAATAAATATGGTTCGAAAAAACGAACATATGTTCGATAAAGTGAACATAACACCTTTGGGCTTGCAAATTCTTATATTTTTAGCGCGAAATCCAGATAAACAATTTTACATTAGAGAAATAGCCAAAATTATGAATAAAAGTGTTGGCGGAACTCATAAAACACTCAAATCATTAAAAGAGATGGATTTTATTAAAGAAAATAAAAGTGGTAAAAATATTTATTATCAAATCAACCAAATGAATCCTTCTATTAAGAATTTTAAAATATTTATGACTATAAATGAATTAAAAACTTTAGTAGATAAACTTAAAGAAATTTCAGAAAAAATTATTCTTTTTGGTAGTTGTTCTACAGGGCAAGATACTTATGAAAGTGATATTGATTTACTTGTTTTAACAAATGAGAAGGAAAAAGTCAATAAGAAGATTATTAATACGAAATTAAATAGAAAAATTCAAGCTGTTATCGTAAACACAGTGGATTTAATGAAAATTAAAGAAAAAGACAAAGGTTTTTATCAGGAGATAAATAAAGGAATAACTTTGTGGAATGTTAAAAATGAATGATTTTGAACGTTGTATCAAAGAAAGACGATTAACCAAGATTAAACCTTCAAATGAGATGATTCAAAAAGAAGTTGAGAGTGCAGAATATGATCTTGAAAGGGCTAGAAATAGTCTGAGTGAAGATGATTTTAAATGGGTTGCTGTGCAGTCATATTATTCTATGTTTCATGCTGCAAAAGCATTAGTTCTAAAAAGAGGATACCGGGAGAAAAGCCATTTTTGTTTAGTTATTGCTTTGAAAGAACTTTATGTTAAGCTCGACTGAATCGATGAAATAAAGCCCTAAAAAAAAACCGCTCCAAAGCCTCCTCCAATTAACACAAATGTCTTTCGAGGATATTTTCCAAATTAGTCAATAATACTACTCCACGTAAATCTAAAAATCCATGGAATCCAGCTTATCCTAACAATTAATGTGATTATTTCTACAGAGATGTCCAATTCCAAAAAATAAAGTGGAACTATTATAGTTAAAACTGTTTCAATAATTCCTTCAGGTAGACCAAGGTCAGTAAAAAGTACATATTTGTACCATTTCCTTTTATTAATATCAATTAGTATTTAACTTTCCCCCATATTTCCTTGAAAATTTAATAAGATAATAAAGTATCTTATTAAAAAAAAAATTAATAAAATCTAAAATAGGATTAACGAGCAAATATTTTTTCAAATATAGATTTTAATTACTTATAATAATTTAATAACGAGATTGGCCATTTTACCGGTAAAAAATAAAATTTGTATGTTTAATTAGATTCTAATAGCCATTTCCATATAGGAATAATTTCTACGTTCTCTTTTTTTTCTTCTATATTTTTTGATAAGATTATTAGTTTATTAATTTTTGATTTATATTTATTTTCAAATTCTTTAAGTCCACTTAATTCCCTATCTTTTATTTTATCTGTATAGTTTACATTTATAGCTATTAATTTGTCTCTTTCTTTTACTATTAAATCTATTTCTTGTTTGTTTTTCCAGTAAAATATCTCTTTTCCTCTTCTCTTAAGTTCGACATATACAATGTTTTCTGCAAGTCGTCCAGTATCTTTTGAAAACTTTAATGCAACAGCATTTCTTAGACCAGTGTCAATACAATAAGTTTTACTTGGATTTACTTGTTGGACTTTTAGTGAATAACTAAATATTGGTATTAGATAAATCAGATTTATATCTGATAGATGTGATATGTATTCCAAAATTGTTTCTTTACTAACTTTCATTTCTTTTTTAGTGGTGTTGTAATATGAATTTATACTAAAAATTGAGGAAATATTTGTAATTAAATATTTTGTTAATATTTTCAGGAGTCTTGTATTTCTTATTGAAAATCTTTCTACTAAATCTCGATAGATAAACATTTCATAATAATCTGAAAGTGTTTCTTGTTTTAATTTTTCAGATAAAACGACTTCCGGAAATCCTCCATAATTAAGATATTCTTCAAAAATATTTTTTATTTTATATCTTTGGCTTGAATATTCATAATTTTTTTCAAGATTTATATTTTTAAATCTTAGAAATTCACAAAAACTTAATGGAAATAAGTTAAAGGTTAATGTTCTACCTCTTAGGCTTGTTGCTATTTCTTTACTTAATAATTTCGAGCTTGAACCTGTAACATAAATTTTTATTTTTTCTTTATCGTATATTCTTCTTATAAATATCTCCCAGTTTTTTATGTTCTGTATTTCATCAAAAAAGAAATATTTTTTTTGTTTTTTTAAATCTGGATATAATTCATAATATGCTTCAATTAGATCATTTAATTCATCAAATTCTAATGGCAATAGTCGATCATCTTCGAAGTTAATATATAATATATTTTCTTTTGGAGTACCGTTTTTCAGGAGATTTATGATTAGTTGATAGAAATAAAATGTCTTTCCTGCTCTCCTTGAACCTACTATGCTAATAATTTTATCAGTTTCAGGAATTTTTAAATCTCTAGATATTGTTTTAGGGAATTCAAAATCGTGATATTCTCTTATGATATATTTAAATTCAGTAATTTTACTCATTGGTATTATATATGGGACTACTTATTAATAAATTTATCCTTTTATAAAAGACTGCTTTTTATATTGTTAATATTGATGGGCCTACTGTGATTTGAACATAGGTTTTTATCAACTTCGCATTTATCAAACACAACTAGATTAGCCTATTTTACCGGTAAAATAGAGTAGGGGGCACTTTTTGAATGATAATCATATTTCTCCTGTTGAAACCATAAAGATGCAGGGGACGAGAGTTAGATTCCAAGTTCAAATCACTTAATTTTATGTCCGCATCTGGATTAGATTCCAATTTTGAAACCATTTTAATAATATTTTCCCCTGTAAAATCAGAATTAAAACGAAGGTAAAAGGTGATTTATGGGAAATGATAGATATTTCAGCAATTTTAAAAGAATCAGAAGATTAGCATGTATAGTAACAGTTTTTGGTGTGCTACAATTCTTTATTTTAACATTTTTAGCCGCATTTTTGTACCCTGGAGGTTATGACTATTTTGGGTATTATTTTAGTGATTTAGGTGCAGTAGCAGCAAGAAATGGAGATCCAAATCTCTTTTCAAGAATATTGTGTAAGATCTTAGGAAAAATAGGTTCCATATTAGGGGTGGTAAGTTCACCTTTCTTAATTGCCGTTGCTTTATTTCCGTTGGATACTCAACTAAATTCTCATTTTTTAGCAACGTTAGTCTTTGTTTTACTATTTGTATCGGCTACTCTACTTTATTCGATATCTATGATATTAAATCAAAATTATCCAAAACATTTTGGGGTTATAGGTTTTATTTTATTTGTCATTCCCATTGCTTCATTTACTGTTTCTTTCATAGATCCTTTTGCTCCACTTGGTGCTTTTTTACAAAAAATCGCTCTATATTGCTATTTTATCTGGATTTTATTACCGATTTACCTCGTCTGGCCTTTGGTCAGATCCAGGAGTTGACAAGCTCTATAAAAATAATATAGATATTATGAGTTTTCAAATATTTATTTAATCTTGATTGATAATATTATGCCCACATCGGGAAGGGAACACGAGTCAAATTTAAGTTCAAATCTCTTTTTGAAAAAACCATGTTTTTCTCCTGTTGACTATTTAAAGGAATGCAGGGGACGAGAGTTTAATTCCAAGTTCAAATCTCATTTTAGTAGAACTTCTTCTTTGTTATTAAAGTGACTTTAATTTCAATTTTTTATCAAATTATCAGAATTCTTATTATAAGGTTTATATACTTCCGATAATATTATAATTTGATTAGAGGGAGGAAATATGAAAAAAAATATGGTAAGTAAGACCCTTGCAATGGGTATAATTGTATTATTTTTTGGAATTTGTATACAACCTGTATTTGCTGTTGATTTACCCATTAATAAAGTAGAACAACAGCTTGAAAACAAATTTTTTATTAAAACTAATCCAGTAATCCAGAGGGCGGGGACTTTTAGGAAAACATTCGGAGGGGCACATTATGACACTGGTTTTTGTGTTCAACAGACCACTGATGGTGGATATATCATCACAGGATTTACACGGTCTTTTATTTATGGAAATTATGATGTTTGGTTGATTAAGACCGATAGCGCGGGGAATATGGAGTGGAATAAAACCTTTGGAGGAACATATGGGGATTGTGGATATTATGTTCAGCAGACTACTGATGGTGGATACATCATAATAGGAGAAACAAATTATTCTTACCCTGATGGTGCTGATATTTGGTTGATTAAGACCGATAGCGCGGGGAATATTGAGTGGGATAGGACCTACGGTGGTACAGACGATGAATGGTGTTATTCTGGTCAACAGACCACGGATGGTGGATATATCATAACAGCAAGTACACGGTCATTTAGTGCTGGTTCTTCTGATGTTTGGCTTATAAAGACCGATAGCTCTGGTATTGAGGAATGGAATAGGACTTTCGGAGGTACAGATAGTGATGAAGGCTGGTATGTTCGGCAAACCACAGATAATGGTTACATATTAACAGGAAATACAAAGTCATTTGGTGCTGGAGGGACTTGGGGCGATATTTGGCTGATAAAGACAGATAGCGATGGAAGTGAAGTATGGAATAGGACCTTTGGAGGAACAGATTCTGAATTGGGTTGTTGTGTTCAGCAAACCTCCGATGATGGTTACATAATAACAGGAGAAACATGGTCATTTGGTGCTGGTGTTGATGATGTGTGGTTGATTAAAACTGATAGCGCTGGAAATATGATGTGGAATAGGACTTTCGGAGGAAATGATGCTGAAAGGGGTGAGTGTGTTCAGCTGACTACTGATGGTGGATATATCATAACAGGTTGGACTTGGTCTTTTAGTGCTGGTTATGAGGATGTTTGGCTGATAAAGACCAATAGCGATGGAAATAAGATTTGGGATAGGTCCTTGGGTGGAACAAGTCGTGATGGGGGGGAGTATGTTCAGCAGACCACTGATGGAGGATACATAATAACAGGTTGGACAAGGTCATTTGGTGCTGGTTTTAATGATGTTTGGTTGATTAAAACCGATGAAGATGGGTATTCTTATAATGATAATGATACTACACCACCTGTTACCACTATTTCGTTTAGTCCTGAAAATCCTACTGGTGATAATGGATGGTATGTTAGTAATGTAAAAATAATTTTAGAAGCTAATGATATGTTTGGAGTAAACACCACTTATTATAGTATCAATTCTGAACCTTGGGTGATTTATGAAAAACCATTTTTTTTAATAGAAGATAATGTGTATAATATTGTCTATTTCTCTGTTGATAATGCTGGGAATATGGAATTTCCAAAACTTGCTACTGTGAAGGTAGACCAAACACCACCTTTTATAAATCTCACGTATAAGGTTGAAGGTGACCCAGATAACGGCTGGACAGTATATTTTACTGCAATTGCCTTTGATCAGATGAGTGGGATGGACTGTGTTAAGTTCTACCTTAATGATGAACTACAAGAAACCGTTTATGGGGCAGGTCCTACCTATAAATGGGTGTTAGAGGAATGGGATGGTATTTCAAGCTTGGATATTACAGCTTATTCTTATGACAATGCTGGGAACATGGCCTCTGATTATGTATATCCAATGGAAAAATCAACAAATTATTTTATCACTGAGGTTGCTGGAAAGGTTTCCATTACTTCAAAAACTACTTCAACTGGGATTTAGACAATACAACAAATAAATCCTCTCCACTCAATTTTTCTTTTTTCCAAGTTTAAATCTCTTTTTGAAAAAATCCAGTTTTTTATCTGTTGAGTATTTAAAGAAATGCAGGGGACGAGATATTGACTCGGTTTTACCGGTAAAAAATATTAGTTTTCCCCTATTAATTAAAAATGTAAATAATCATATATTTAAAAAAAACTATCATGGATTTTGCATATTTAATGATTTAATAACTCCTAATTGTTCCATCATTCCCTTAAAATCATATTCAGCCCATCGTTCAACCATTTTACCTTCTTTAATTCTGACGATATCAATCCCTGTAACTTTTAATTTCTTATTTGTCGGAGGTATTCCAAGTAATTCTCCTTTATGAGTCCCTTGAGCGCTCCATCTTTCGACAACTTTGTCATCCTCTGCAATTAAATCATTAACAGTGTAATATATATCGGGAAAAGCATTGCGATAAATCTTCACAAAATTCTTATAATTATCAATTCCCACTAAATCCTTATTTCCCATATGAATTACATAATCTAATGCAATCAGGTCATCAACAACATCTAAATTTCCTTTATTCCAAACCTCTTCAAATAATTTTTTTGATAAATTTTTATTATCTTCAATTGACATAATCTTATGTCCTCCTGTTCATTTCATATTTTTATATAGATAATAAATCTAATTAATTTTTCAAGGTTATTGATAAAAAAGAAGAAAAGAAAGATATGATTTTTTAAGGTGAAGGTATCATCAATTATTCTTTATATCTTTTCTTCTTTTAAATTAAAATTATTTTTCCCTATTGATATCTTAATGATATTTGATTTTGGAATAAATCCTCCTTCAATAAATTTCTCATTTAAATCATTAGACTCAATAAAATCAATTGAGTAATTAGTTTTTAATTTTTTTAAAGGCCCTTTTTTAATATTTCCATAAATCACTCCTTGATCTGTTATTTTAATAATATCATAAAATTGGTTTTCACCATTTTTAAAATGAATTATTGCATTTTTTATTATTTTATTTTTAATTTTTGACATAGTAAATAAAGAGATGAGAATTATTGATTCATCACAAAATTAAGTAAATGAAATATTTGTTTTAATATTGAAAAAGAGTTAAAATAATTCTCAAAAAATCTTTGAAATATAATATTTGAAGATTTATCCCTTGGTATGGTAATTTTAAGGGTTTCTTCATTACTCCATAAACCATTTGAATCTTTTGCTCTAACGGTAATAATATAATTATCATCTGTGTCCCATTTATGTTTAATAATTACATCTTCACCTGAATTGTATGGTCCAATCCAATCTTCAAAAGTTCCATCACCCCAATCTATGTAATAAAAAACTTGGTCCCCCTCAGGATCATTTGCATTAAATATAAATTCATATTCGATATCTTTCTTTCCTTTTGAAGGACCATTTATTGTTGGTTTTTCAGGAGCAGCATTCGGATGCTGTAATATGATACAAGATGGATAATTACTATCAATATATAACGTATTTTGAGCAATGTTATAAGTTGGATTTTGATAAGATTCTAAAATGCTTTTATCTGTATTTGGATTTGCTAAAAATCTTGGGTAATTAGAAGATGATATCGCTACTCGAATCCTATGACCAGTATTCCAAATATATGAAGTACTCCAAAGGTCAACTTCAACCTCATAAATTTCTCCGGAGTTCATAAACTCCCAACGATCATTTCCATTTCGATTTCTCATACGAAGAATACCGTCTGTAATAAGCATTGATCTTCCATCTGGATAAACATCAGATAGTTTCACTGTAAAATCTGTATCTGAACAGTTTGAAGAAACATTAAGTCTTGCTTTAACTGGTCCAGTTGACTCGATAGGTCCAGTTAATACGTCTGATGTAAAAATCAAAACATCAGCTCTATTTTCAATAGGTCTTTGATCCTTTGGTCCTAAAAACAATCCAGAAGCGATATTCTGACCACCCATATTTGGAACAGGATTTGTCGGATCATATGAAAATGTAACAGGGTTAAAACTACCTGGAATTTCTTGACTAAGTAATTCATCTTCATGGAAATAATACGGGGTTTCATCTGCAAGAATTGGCCAGTCGTCAGCATATCTCCATTCATTTCCAGGAGCATTTATATCATCAACATCACTCATAACATAATAGGTAACAGTAGGCCATCTATCAAAACCATTAACATCATTCATGGTATATTGATTAATCATTTCCAAAAATAAATCTCTTGAAAAGGTATCATACTGGTTTTCCGGAAACGTGAGATCGCCTGTATTAGTCTCATTATACCCAAATTGTTTATGGGTCCAAGGCCCCATTATAAGTTTAGATTTCCCATTTGCTCCAGCACCACCTTCATATTGATAACCCATAAATCCATCAATAGTTCCTTGCAAAAAGCCATCATACCAACCTCCAATATGAACAGCAGGCACTTGTACATTACTCCATTTATTTTCAAGTATATATCGCGACCAAAAACTATATGAAAAATTTTCATTTGTAACAATTAACTCAAAATCTTCAGAAGAAGGTGGAAAATAATTTTCAACTAAAGCTTTTCTTAATTGCCCACCTGGATAAGCAAAATCCTTATAAAAATTTGATGTTGCAACTCCTATAAATTGACATGATAAACCAGGGGGAGTTGTTCCTGCCATCCAATATTGATTCATTCCAAAAGCAGAACGCCCCCAAGTCGCAACTTTCCCATTTGACCAATCTTGTTGAGAAATCCATTCTACAGTATCATATCCATCATAATAACCATTATTTGTAATACCTGGGTCACCTTCAGAGTCATAACACCCTCTTTCATCTTGAACAACAAATGACCAATTATTTTCTACCCACTCCTCTAAATCATAACCTTGGCCATTAAGAAACGTTTCAACATAATCTTTATTATAAGGTAATCTAATAAGTATAGAACCATGTGGTGGACATCCTTCATAAGGCAAGTATACATCTGTTGCTAATTTAACTCCATCTCGCATACTAATCATATAAGTTTCTTTAAAATAACCTTGAGAAATTGAACCTGTTTTTTCTTCAGATTTAAAATTTAAATTCAAATCTCCAACTGCTGGAATCGCAGTAATGATCAACAGCGTAATTACAAAAATTCCCATTAATCTTTTATTCATGTCTTTCCTTTCTCCCTAAAATTTTTGGTTAATTATTAACCAGTTAATTAGAATAGGGCAACATTGAATATAAAATGAGGTATGAAAAATCGTTGCAAAAGTAAACTAAATAAACATATTTACTATTATATTGCAACGCAGTATGATGGATTTAGATACAAAAGATAGGAAGATATTATATTATTTAGATATTAATTCAAGACAGTCATTTTCAAGTATTGGTAAAAAGGTAGGATTACATAGAAATAATGTCATTAAAAGGGTTCAAAAGTTAATTGATGAAGGAGTAATTTTTAAATTTTTCACCCATTTTGATCCAACTAGATTAGGTTATCAAATTTTAAGATTTTATTTTGTGTTACAATATACCGGTCTAAGTTTAAAGAAACAAATCATAGATGATATTGTTGAAAACAAATATTCAATGACTGTAAATAGCTGTGAAGGAAATATAAATTTATCAGCTTATTTTATTATAAAAAATATTTACGATTTTCAAAAGATATGGGATAAATTTTTATGTAAATATCGTGATTATTTTTCAAAAACATATTTTTCTTTTTGGTGTAACCTTTATATGTATAATTATACCTTTTTAATTGATAATACATCTGTAAAAAGACAGGATATTGACAATTTTATGAAGTTTGGAGGGGGAAAAAGATTTGAAATGGATAATTTGGATTTACAGATATTAAAAATTATTTTTTCAAATGCAAGAAAACCAACAGTTGAAATTGCAAAAGAAATTAATGTTACAACTTCAACGATTAACAGTAGAATTAAAAACCTTGAAAAAAAAGGTATCATAAATGGCTATGGTTTATGGATAAATTTTGATAAACTAGATTATAATCTTTATAAATTAGATATATTTCTCAGAGATGGCAGTCAAAAAAATAAAATGAATAATTTTATTTTAAATAATCCTCACATAAGAAGTCATTATGTTTCAATTGGTGATTGTGCAGATCTGGAATATGAAATTATTCTCAGAAATGTTAATCACATCCATGAGTTCATGGATAGTGTTATAGAAAAATTTCCAGATAGTATAAAGAACTATTCATATTTTAATTCTATAAAAACGCATAAACTTAGTGCTTATGATTTATTTCCGGATTATTTAAATAAACAAAATTAATTAATTTTGAGATTCGAACACCATTTTACCGGTAAAATGGAGTAGGGGACACTTTTTCAAAAAAACTTGTTTTTCTCCTGTAAAAATAGTTAAAAAATGCAGGGGACGAGATTTGAACTAACTTTTACCGGTAAAAATATTCCATTTAGCCTTATATCTAGAAATAAAAAATTATTTTTTCATTTTAAAAAAGAATTATATCAAGTTCCCCTCTGGAAAATAATTTAAAACATGATCTTTAAAAAGTGGAAATATTTCAAAATCAGTTATAATATCACTAAATCTTCCTCTAATATCAACAAAAATATCTTGAAATTCTTTTTCATCTTTTGTTTCAATTTCCATCCCAATTCTCCATCTGCCAATATGCTTAACTAAGAAAGTGATATTGGTAATTGTTTTTAAATAATTGATAAGTTCCCTTTCTTTCTGTAAATCTAATCTAGTTATTTCAAAAAAAAGCATATGTGAAGTATACCCATAAATTGCGGGATTAATCGATAATCTAAATCCAAGTAGAAATTTATTTTTTATCATTTCATTAATTCTATTTTTTATTGTATTTGCTGTAACTGCAAATTTCTTACCTAATTCAATATTTGAAATTCTCGCATTTTTACTTAACTCTAAAATAATTTTTTTATCCAAACTATCAAGAGTTACTTTTGGATTAAATCTCATTTCATGAAAGAAATATTTTCTTTCTATATTTTCCTCATTTAATATATATTTTCTTTCAAGATCATACACATGGATATAAATTAAAATTTCATAATCTCTAATATATGATCCATATTTTTCTATAATTTCTTCAAATATTTTATTGAATTTGAAAATATCTTTGCAAATAAAGTTTATTATTAAATCCCAGTTTCCTCCTACCTCGCCTAGCCAAAATATGTATTTATGATTTTTTAAATATTCTATTAATGATTTTTTTTCTTCTTTTTTGATGTTTAGTAAACGAAATGCAACTCGATACCAGTTAAATCCTGTAACTACACTATCAAAAATAGCATTAGTAAGAAATATGAGGTTTTGTTTTTCCATTTTTTTAATTCTATATTCAACCACTTGTCTTGATAATCCTACTTTTCTTGCGAGTTTGGTTAAAGGCATTCTCGCATTCATATCTAATTCCGAAAGTATTTTCCTATCTTTTAAATCAAATTTCACCATTTTTAGTATTTAATGAAATAAATCATAATAAATATTTCTATTATGCAAAAAAATGTGAAAGGCATTTTATATTTAATCTAAGTCTTACAAATAATTAGATGAAAAAAAATGAAAAATAAAATAATGGAGGTAAAAGGAAAATGATATTTGAGGTATTTTTTGGCCTTCCGCCAGGAGAAGGCGGACCCGGTTGGATGTTATAAATAACTCTTGGAGTGAGTTTAAATATCTATAGATGTTGCTCATAAAAGGAGCAACATTCTATTTTGTTTTTAAATGAAATCAAAAAATAAATAGAGAGTTAGTTACGTATATACCAGTAAAAAGGAGCTGGGGACACTTTTTCGAAAAATGTCATTTTTCTCCTGTAAAAAACATAAAAAAATGCAGGGGACGAGATTTGAACTCGCGGACCTCTACAGGACAAGGCCCTCAACCTTGCGCCGTTGACCAGGCTTGGCTACCCCTGCAAATATATTATTTACATCAATTCCACAAATATTACTCAATTCTTTATGAAGAGTAACAAGACGTCTTGCATATTCCTTATGACCTTCTGATAATGCCTTTTCTATAGCCTTTTCAATTTTTTGTTTTTTATTGTTGTCTATCAAAGAATCAGCATGACAAACAATCTTTTCCTCCAATGTCTCTGGAATATAGTCTTTTTCAGGTAAACCTAACTGTTTTGCCTCATCAGAATCAATACCTGCCCCAACATGCCTCCTTATAATGTTTATAATAACATCTGGCAAACCTAGTTCCTTTGCAATCTTTACCCCTTCAATTGCATGACGAATATCATGGGTTTTTGATCGTCCTATATCATGAAGTAAGGCACCTGCCTCAACAAGATTTACATCTGCCTTTGCTTTCTTTGCAATTTTTATTGCCACATTTCTAACAGCTTTACAATGCCTAATAACCTCATCAGAACATCCACTTATTTTAAGATAATTAATACATTCCTTTGGAGTTGGTATTGAATCCATATGAAAACCTTATCTATCCTTTGATATGACCCTTTTTCCTTTATTGGTTGGAAGGATTTCTATTTTTCCATTAAATCTTTTTTTTTGCCATAAACCCTCGTTAAATCTATCAAGAAAAATTGCAAGAGCAGAAACCTCGGAATGAGGTTGATTTCCAATTGATATATTAAAATCAGCCTTTTGATAAATCAAGGGTCTTACTTTTTCAGCTCCAACTATTACAAGCAAATCTTTGCTTTTATCAATTTTTTCAAGTGATTTTTTAAGCTCCTCACCATACATAGTTAGATGAACAACTGTTCCATTCCATTGTTTTAGTATTTTTTTGATATCAACTCCTGATTTTATTTTAAAAATTCCTCCGAAACGAGTGCTAATTGAATTTATTGTATCTTCAATTATTTTGTCGTTTGTATCAATAATAATTTTATCTGCACCAAAAGCCCTTGCAACAAGTGCAACATGGGTGGTTATTCGCTTATCCCTACCAATTCTGTGACCTATTCTTAAAACTGTAATCATTATATGACAAAAAATGAAAATAGAATTTCATTAAAAACTATTTCTTTTGTTTAGGTTTGTAACTCTGACTGAAAGTTCCGTCAATATTTTGAACAAGTACAGTTGCATTTTTTCCTTCAGCAATCTTTCTTGCCTCTTTTATTGCAACTTCTTTTTTTCTATGATGACTATAAATTTTACCATGGCTTCTAACCGCCCAGTCTCCCTTTACTTGACCTGGCTGAGGTTTGCTTACGACATAAATTACATTTGGAGGTTTTTTAGATGCAGGGGTTTCAATATTTCTTGATATGATTTTATCAACCTTTTTTTCAAGTTCTGTAACTGGTTTTTCAACCTTTTTTATTTTATCTCTCCATATTCTTTGATCAGAAAAAACTTGTTTTTTCCCTTTCTTTGAAGCATGGCTGCTAGTATAAAGTGTTTCTTTATATTCTACTAAAATTTCCTCTTCTTCAACATTTTCATTTTCCTCTAATGTTTCTTTAGGTTCTGTTATTTTTTCTTCTTCTATTTTTTCTTGGGGTTCTGAATTTTTCTTTTCTTTAAATTTTAATTTACTAAATACTTTCCATCTAGCCATTTAATGAAGACCCCCATATGAACTAACAGTTTACTAGATAAGTCTTGTTTGTTGATAAATCTTTTTCTTTAAAGTTGGATTAAGAATTAATTCTTTTTATTTAGAATCATCTTTTAGGTAGATATATCTTGCTTTAAAAAGAATAATTACTAACATTATTGTTAATGCCATAATAAATGCAAATATTATAGACCAAGGTATAATATGCGTATGTTTCATTTTCATCATTAAGTTCAGTTGAGAGGTTTTGCCATACGCCATCATGATACCTTATTAATTTAACAGTTGATTTGTCTATTTTATTATCAGTTATCCAAGTTTTTTCCACTTTAAATTTAAACTCTAGTGAGTTTATTTCATCTTCTTTTACATATGTATCATTTGTAATAAGTTTCATATCAAGATATTTATAGATAGAAACGTTCATATGTG